>OLOA01000437.1_pt1 | contig 45059 bp, 37 predicted proteins | sample 1672201 | NCBI WGS metagenome assembly OLOA01 (sample SAMEA3136658, study PRJEB25190) | human gut metagenome
TTTCCTCTATTATAGCAGAAACAGGGGCGTTTGGGTAGTTTTTTGACAGACTGAAACGCTCCCCCGGTAGGGGAGCGTTTTTGTGTTATGATCTTCTCTTCTTCCCGACGATCCACGCGCCGCCGGTCAGGCTCAGCAGCGCCATAGCACCGTACAGGGCAACGCCCGCGTCGCCGGTTTTGACGGACTGGACGGTCTTATCGTTCTTGTCCGTCTTGCCAGTCTCGCCGCCGTGGGAGGGAATGCCGCTGTTGTCGCGCTTCACCTTGGGGATCACGGTGTCCTCCTGCGTGATCTCGATGGTAGCTTTGGCGTCCTTATAGTACTTGCCGCAGCCGGAGCAATACCAATACTCGATATTGCCCTCCCGCAGTATGGTGGCCCTTTGGGCGGGGAAGTGCTTCAGGTCGGTATGGTTGTCGGGGTCGAGCCCGCCATACGCCTTGCCGCAGATCTCGCACACCGCCTTGTGGCAGCAGTCCGCCGTGCCGCCGGTGTGGTTGGAGATGGTCTTGCCGCAGTAGTCGCACTTGTGATCTTTGTCGGTGTCGGCGCACTCGCTCAGCGTCTTGCCGCAGTAATCGCACTTGTGATCCTTGTTGTCATCCGCGCATTCACTCAGCGTCTTGCCGCAGTAGTCACACTTGTGATCCTTGTTATCATCCGCGCATTCGCTCAGCGTCTTGCCGCAGTAATCACACTTGTGATCCTTGTTGTCATCCGCGCACACGCTCAGCACCTTGCCGCAGTAGTCGCACTTGTGATCCTTGTTGTCATCCGCGCACTCGCTCAGCACCTTGCCGCAGGTATCGCAGACGTGGTTCTTGTCGGCGTCGGCGTGCTCCGCATAGGCATCCTTCGCATCGCAGCCGTTGACGCACTCATGCCAGTGATGCGTCTCGTCGGAGTTCCACTCCTGTTTCCAGCTGTGGCCGGTGGCGTCGATTTGCTCCGTCTTTTTCCTGCCGCATTCGTTACAGGTAAATGTTTTTTCGCCCGCATTTGTACAGGTAGGTTGTGTCGTTACCTCGCCATTGTCCCAATCATGGGGACCCCTGTCAGCTTCTGCACCACAGCAGGAATACTCTTTCCAGTGGTTGTTTCCGTCACTCTGCCACTCACCCAGTGTTCCGGCGTGGTTGTTGGGGTTCGTTTCGCCGTACTCGGCGTTGCAGGTGCTGCACTTTGCCTTGGCAGTGCAGGTGGCTTCGCCGCCGGAGCAGTTTTCCGTCTCGGTGTGGCTGGCGTCGCGGGAGCAGACGCGGGTGTGGGTGACATTGCCGTTGGACTTCCATGCGCCCCAGTCGTGGCCCAGAACGCTGCCGGATTCAAAGGTAGCCTCACCATCCGTCCCCTTGGAGCTCAGGCCGCAAACCGTGCAGGACTTATAATAAACAGCTTTCTCCGTGCAGCTGGAGCCGGATTTCAGGTACTGCTCCTCTGCCGTTTCTGCCGTGAAGTCGTGGGGCAGCTTTTCGCCATACTCGGCATTGCAGGTACTGCACTTTGCCTTGGCGGTACAGGTGGCCGTGCCGCCGGAACAATTATCGGTTTCGGTGGCATTGCAGTTCTCACGCCGGCATGTCCGCGTGTGCGTACCGTCGCCATTGGACATCCAACTCCACAGATGGCCCAGCGCCGTGCCCGGCTCCTCATACAGATGATTGTCATTGTATTCGATCTCACCGCACACACATCTCCAGTAGTAAACAGCATCGTGGGTGCAGTCCGCAGGCGTTTTCAGTGTTCCGGGATAACCGTTGGTCCAGGTATTGAATTCGTGCTGGTGCCACTGCGCTATAATGTGGATAGAACTCACCGTGTCGCTTCCTGCCAGATCGCCATAGGTCATGTCCTCAGTAACGGTGACATCACCGTATTTCCAGCCGGTGAATACCCAATCGCGATATGTGGGATTTTGGGGCAGATATTTAAACACCTTGTCTCCCCACACGACGATGCGGGCACTTCCGCCGGAAACTCCCTCCAAGGTGTAACTGATGGTATAATTTTTCACAGTAAACTTTGCCTGAATGGTCAGATCCTCGGCGGGCATTGTGAAGGTCAGCACCGGATTGACCCGGCCGCCGCCCTCCGGCTTGTTGAGGAAAACCCACTCCAGAAACTGATTGCCCGTTGTCGGTGTTGCCGTCAGCGTGACCGTTTCGCCCGCCTTGGCCTTTGTGCTCATAGGTGTTACCGAGCCCCACTCCGACTTGCCGATCTTAACTACCGTGACGGTGTACTCGTGTTCCGTCCAGTGGGCGTAGAGAGTCTGCGTACCGAACACCGTCACGGTGGTGTCGCTCTCGATCTTCGTGCCGCCGTTCTGTTCCGTGTACCAACCGGCGAAATCGTAGCCCTCATAGCTGGGAACCGGAAGCGCACCGTAGGTCTCACCAGTCATCAACGATCTGGTTCTGTCCGCTTCGGCCAGCGTGCCGCCGTTGGGGTCAAAGGTCACAGTGAGGGGCCGCGCAACCGCACCGGAAACAAGGTACAGCTTCTGGTCATCCCTATACTCCACATGGGCATTGGCGTCATCCGCGAAGAAACATTTCGCGTAATCTTTGGCGTAAGCATTGGAAAACGCCACGGGGTAGCTGGTATTCGCAGTGGTGACGCCGATGGACGCGCCTTTGGACATGCCGATCTCGATGGTCAGCGTCTTGCCGGAGGGCAGATACACATTGTTGGCCTTGCCGGAAACCGTGTTGTTCTGTACGATGGGTTTGTTTCCGACCTTCAGCTGGCCGCTGTTGCTGGGATTGATATAAATGCCGCCGCCATTGCCGCTGGCTTTGTTATTCTCGATCTTACCGCTATAGAGTTGGCAGACCGAGCCGGAGCGGTAAATATACACGCCGCCGCCATTGCCGGTGGCCGTATTGCCGGAGATCTCGCCGCCTTGCATAATCAGCCACGACGGTTCCTGATTCAGATAGATGGCGCCGCCGTCGCCGCTGGTGTTTCCGGTGATCTTGCCGTCATAGAGGAAGAACTGGCATTGCTTGTCAAGCACATGAACCGCGCCGCCCTCTGAATTGGCCTTGTTGCCGCTGATCTCGCCACCCCTCATGTTGAGCGTTGTCGACTGATTAGAATCTTGGCGCAGGCAGATGGCGCCGCCCCAGCGGCTGGCGGTATTGCTGTTGATCTTCGCGCTGCCGGAAATGTTGATCTCGCCCCAACCCATCAGAATCGCGCCGCCGTCCAGACTGGAGGAATTGCCGGTGATCTCCGCGCTGCCGGAAATGTCGATCTTACCATTGCCGCGCATATAGATGGCGCCGCCTCCGGCATCGTTGTTGCTTTGGGTCGCTTTATTGCCGGAGATGGTGCCGCCGGTCATGTTGATGGTGCCGCCGGTGGTGGAGAAGAATGCGCCGCCGTTCTTGGCGGTGTTATCCTTGATGGTGCCGCCGTACATATTGAAAGTGCCGCCGGTGGTGTTCGGCATGTTTGCATTGAATTTCCGGAAAATGGCGCCGCCGTAGTTATTGCCGTTGTTGCCGGAGATTTCGCCACCGTACATGTTGAATATGCACTGCTGGTCATCCAGAGCGATGGCTCCGCCGCCGCCTTTGCCGGTGACTTTGCCGCCGGTGAGCTTGCCGCCGAACATATCCAGCGTGCTGGTATAAAGGTAAATGCAGGCACCGCCCCAGACACTCTGCGTCGCGCCCTTAAAGGTGCCTCCACCCTGACAGTCGCAGAGAACAAGTCGACCGCCGTTTTCGACCTGGATTTTAGCAGTATTGTTGCTGGAAAGCGTCTTGCCGTTCAGGCACAGGTAAAGGGTTTTACCGTCCACCGTCAGATGACCGCCGATGGTGGCGTTGCCTGTCAGATAGACGTAGGCGGTATTGTTCGTATACGAAATGCCGTCCGTGCCGTTCCACGGCTGATAGGCCACGTCGGAATGGCTGGTATGATCCCCCGCCGTGACGCTGCCTCCGCAGATGCAGTGCTTGTGCTCATCTGCCAGCAGGGCGATGCCCGTTTCATTGGACTGCACCGCAGGTCCCCCCTGCGCCGCAGACTCCTGTTGCTGCTCCGGCTGTTCCGCCGGTTTCGCTTCCGGTTGTTCTTCCGGCTGTTCCGGGGTTTCCTCCGGCTGCTCCTGCTGACCCTCCTGCTTCTCCTCCTGCTGGGTGGGCTGCTCCACAGGGGCCGCCGCGCCGCCCTCCTCCGTGGCGAAGGCCGCCGTGGGCAAAAGGGTCAGTGCCATACACAGTGCCAATAGAATGGCCGCCGCTCTCTTTCTCATAGTCGTTCCTCCCTTGTATCGTTACTGGTTCTCCACATTGTGTTCCTGCTTGTCATGGCACACCTGCCAATAGCGTTTTTTATTATACCATACTTCTTTCCCGAACGCAAGCAACGTTTGCCAAGCTCTTTCATTTTGCCCTTTTCTTTGGAACATTTTTCCTTCATAGGGCGTTTTATAGAAAAGTATCTTCCCCAAATATGGTAGTTCCTCGACAAAAACACCCAATTTTTTGTGTTTTTTTCGCGTTTTTTATAGACAAGCCCGTTTGCGGATGCTATACTTTCTTTTGAATAACATTATGTAAAGCGGTAGAAAGGCATTCTTCCCTCTCCCGGCTTTGCATTGTCCGTGTATTCTGAACGGAGAGTGAGGAAAACAGCATGAAACTGTTACGAAGAAGCACCGCCCTGCTGCTGAGCTGCGCCATCGTTCTGGGACTGGTGGCAAGCGGATTCCTTATCCGCGCGATCGCCGACACGGCCATGCAGTGGTACAACGCCGATTACGACGCGCTGAGCCGCTTCTACGAGATCGGCGCGTCCTATGACCCCGGCATCATCGCCACCACCCCCGGCGATCCCGGTGGAAAATCCTACGGCATGTACATGTTCGCCAGCAATGCGGGCGTTCCCCACGACTTCGCCGAGTGGTGCAAGAAGAGCGACAAGAGCGTTTACCGCGATATCGGCGATGCGCTGGACAGCGCCTATCACCGCATTTCCGACGGCTACGGCTCCTACTTCGACGCCACGTGGCAGGACATGGCCAACACCTATAAGGGCACCTTCGGACAGGCCCAGTACGACTACACCAAGGACAAGTTCTATAATAAGGTGGTCTCGCTGGTGGAGAACAAGGTGGACGGCTTCGATATCGAAGAATACTCCGTGGCGCTGAAAAACGTGTTCTGGAGCCGGGCCGTGCAGCATGGCCCCACCGACGCCTGCTCCCTCATCAAGCGCGCCTTCGACTCGCTGGGCGGCTTCGCCAACCAGCCGGAGGGCGATCTGATCTCGGCCATCTACGCGGTATCCGGCCGTCTGGTCACGGCGGAGGAGCTGCGCAGCGAGGGGAAATCCGGCGCTGCCATGTCCGGCGACACCGCCAATAAATACGGTACCTCCGGTCTGATCCTGCGGTACTTCTACGGCAGCTCCGGCGACGTGCAGATGGGCGTTTACCGCCGTCTGGGCGTGAACGAGCCGGCCGATGCGCTGGTGATGCTGATGAACAACGGCTATGAGGACGCACCGAAGGCCGACGGCAATTATCAGCTGCTGCTGAACAGCGTCGACCAGAAGTACGCCGTGTCCGCCGCATGCGGCAGCGCCAAGCTGGACGTCCGCTCCGCCGAGGGAACGGATCAGGTCTTCACCCTGAACTACTTCGCCGGCGGGTTCTACACCATCAGCACGCAGGTGGACGGCAAGACCCTGCGGCTGAGTGCCGACAAGAGCACCGTTTCCCTGTCCTCTCCCTCCATCTCCGACGGGCAGAAGTGGGAGCTGACCCAGGGCAAGAGTGCCTATACGCTGAAAAATGTGAAAACAGGTACATATCTCAGCTATGAAAATGATACGCTGGTGATGGCGGCCTCCTCCGAGGAGAGCGGCGTGACCGAGTGGCAGCCGGTGGCGGTTGCCAACAGCGCCGACGACTGGACGCTGCGGGGCGTGATCTATCCCACCAAGGACAATATTCTGGTGGCCAAGAACTCCTCCTTCCCCGTTCGCGGTGTGATCTCCTGCTCCTCTCCCATCACCTCCGTCAACATCACCATCGCCAAGGAGAGCGGCGCGGCGGTCATCAGCAAGAACGCCTCGCCCAACGCAATGTCCTACGACCTGAAGAAACTGGACGATTCCGTGGCCTACAGCTCGCTGGCCGCCGGTAACTACACCTTCACGCTGACCGCGGTGTCCAACAGCAAGAGCTTTGAGCTGGCCAAGTCCAGCTTCACCGTCCGCAGCAACAGCGGTCAGGCCCACGACGACGAGACCTTCACCATCACCTTCGATCCCAACGGCGGCACGCTGAACGGCAGCAAGACCAAGACCGTCTCCCTCAGTGATATCGTCTACGGCAAGCTGCCCACCGCCAGCAAGACGGGCTACTCCTTTATCGGCTGGTTCACGGAGAAGGAGGGCGGCGAGCAGATCTCCTCCGCCACCAAGATCATCGCTTCCGACCTGACGCTGTACGCCCAGTACGCGGATGTGTATACCTACACCTTCCTTGACGCCGACGGCGATATCTTCAAGCGGGGCACCGTGGCCGAGGGTGAGCTGATCCCCATGCCGGAGACCTCCCCCACCAAGGCGCCTGACGGCCAGTATACCTATAAGTTCAGCCACTGGGAGGGCTATACCGAGGGCAAGACCGTGATGGAGGCCAAGGACATGACCTTCAAGCCTGTGTTTACCGCCACCAAGGTCACGGAGCTGCCCGATAACATCTCCGGCTACTGGACGGGTCTGACGCCCGGCAGCACCGTGGAGCAGCTGGGCAAGAACGCCAAGGTCTACGACGGCAAGACCGAAGTGACCAGCGGCACCCTCAGCACCGGCATGACCGCCGTGGTGGGCAATAAGTCCTACACGCTGGTGGTAACGGGCGACGTGAACGGCGACGGTAAGATCACCCTGACCGACGTGGTGGCGCTGCAGTCCCACGTGCTGGACAAGAAGACGCTGGAGGGCGCTTACCGCGAGGCGGCCGACCTGAACAGCGACGGCTATGTCACCCTGACCGATGTGGTCAAGGCGGCCCGCGTCATCATCGGCAAGGATACCATCGGTTGATAGGAGGATAACGCCATGAAACACAAGACATCTTCCCTTTTCAAGCTGCTGCTGACGCTGGCGCTGATCGTCGCGGCGCTGCTGCCCCAACGGGCAGAGGCGGCCTCGTCCTCCCTGTCCGGCGACAGCACCGTACAGGCCGGCAGCACCGTCACGCTGACGCTCAGCATTTCCGGCAGCAACGTCATGGGCATCGAGGCCACGCTGGAGTATGACAGCAACACGCTGGAGTTCACCAACTACGATCAGAAGATCAGCGGCTGGACCATGGACTACAACAGCAACCACTTCCTGCTGTACGGCGTCAGCAACCCCATCAATTCCAGCACCGGCGTGCTGACCGTCACCTTCCGGGTAAAGAGCGGTCTGGCCAGCGGCACCGCACTGACCGCCGGGTTCAAGAACATCGTCGTCTCCGACGGCAGCAAGGACGAGACTGTCAGCGGCACGTCCTGGACGGGCTCGGTGGCGACCCCGCCCAGCAGCAACTGCGACCTCAGCTCCCTCACCTGCTCCAACGCCACCCTCAGCCCCGCGTTCAACAAATCCACCACCAATTACACCGCCACGGTGCCCTACGCGGTGGAATCCCTGAACCTCAGCTATAAGGCGGCGGACGGCTCGGCCCGTGTGTCCGTCAGCGGCAATACGCTGGTGGTGGGCAGCAATACCGTCACCGTTACCTGCACCGCCGCCACCGGCGCCAAAAAGAACTACACCATCACCGTCACCCGTGAGCAGGATCCCAACTACAAGCCCAGCACCGACGCGCTGCTGAAGGAGCTGACGCTGGATGTGGGCTATCTCAGCCCCACCTTCTCCGGCGCGGTGACGGAATACGTGGCCTACGTCCCCTACGAGACCCGGTCGGCGACGCTTTCCGGCGTGGCAAAGGACGAAAAGGCCCTGAAGGTCACCGAGGCCACCATGCAGCTGTCTCAGGAGGGGGACAATGTGATGACCGTCACCTGCACAGCAGAGGACGGCACCACCTCCAAGACCTATACCGTCCATGTGTACCGCATGCCCAAGTACGAGGGCATCATCCCCACCATGACGATCGTCGATCCCAACACGCCGCCCGAGCCGCCTACCTATTCCATCCCCATGACGGTAACGCTGCCGTTGGTGGGTGAGATGGCTACCTCCACCGCCGCCATCATCGGTGCGGCGCTGCTGGTCGTCATTCTGCTGCTGGTGGGCTTCCTGCTGGGCCGTATCGGCCACAATGGCGGCGGATATGACGATGACGGCGACAGCGGCGATGACGATGACCGTCCGCCCCAGCCGCCCCGCCCCGACCGTAACGCCGCAGCCCAGAACCGTGCGCCGCAGCAGAGCCGCCGCCCAGAGCCGGTGAAAGCCGCTCCCGCGGCACGGCCTGTCCAGCAGTCCGCACCCGCACAGCCCGTGCGGAAGGCCGCACCTGCCGCTCCCGCACGCCCCCAACAGCGGAAGGTCTCCGACGATACGCTGACCAGCCCCTTTGTGGAGGATCTGTCCGGCAAGATGCAGCAGGAAATCGCCCAGCGTCAGGCGGCGGAAGCCAGCCGTCAGGCCGCAGAGGCCGAGGCGGCCCGTCAGGCAGCGGAAGCGGCCAACCCCGCCGCAGCCGCCAACGAAAAGGTGGGCCGCATGTCGTTGGACGAGCTGTTGAACGACATACACAACATGTGACAAAAAAGGAACCGCCTTTAGGCCGCCTGACACAAGAAAACACACGCCATAAAAGGCGGCTTTTGCGCAGGAACCTGCGTTGCGGCACCTTGCCAGACATAGAGTATGCCTGCGGCGGCGCGTCTTGGCTCTGCGCAAAATCCGCTCTTTTCTGGTGCGAAGCAGTTTTGCCAAAGCAAGTTCGAGATAAAATCGGCTGCAAAAATCTCCGCATACTGACGTATGTGGAGATTTTTTCGGGTGATTTTAGCCGGACAGGCACAGGCAAAACCGTATGTTTTCTTATGTCAGTCGGCCTTTATCTGAACTTTTTGCTTTCGGCCACTGCCAGCTGGTCGCAGCGGTTGTTCTTCTCGTTTTCCGCGTGGCCCTTCACCCAGTGAAGGCGCACGTCGTGGCGGGCCAGAAGCGGCAGCAGCTGCTGCCAGAGGTCGACATTCAGCACCGGCTTTTTGTCGGCCTTGATCCAGCCCTTTTTCTGCCAGCCGTACAGCCAGCCCTTTTCGATGGCGTCCACCACGTATTTGGAGTCGCTGTACAGCTCCACGATGCAGGGCTCCTTGAGGATCGCCAGCGCCGTCAGCACGGCGGTCAGCTCCATGCGGTTGTTGGTGGTCTGGGCCTCGCCGCCGGACAGCTCCTTCTGGTGGCCCTGCCACTCCAGGATCGCACCCCAGCCGCCCGGGCCGGGGTTGCCGCTGCACGCGCCGTCGGTGTAGATGGTGATGGTTTTCATAACTGCTCCTTGTGGTGAGTTTTCAAGGCTCCCTTGTGGAAAGGGGAGTTTCGTCCCCGCGGGGACGAGGTACTTTTGGCCGTTGTCCCAAAAGTACCCAAAAGGACAACCAGAAACCCAGGTTTCTGGACTTCCTGCACGCTGTTCCCTTTGCAAATTTGATACCGCATACCACGTGTTTGCGGAAAATACTTCATTTCGCTGCGTATGACGCATCGACTTTCTTCTTGCGCCGCTGCCGCTCTCGTTATCAACGGTAGAACCAGCAACGTTGTTCGGTGTAGGTATCAGCGGCAGCGGCACAGGAGCAGAGACGGTCCTTTTAACGAAACGAAAAAGGGAATTTTGTGTGAACGTGTGGCAGAGATTTATAGTTTTACACAATGTGTAGCGCGCAGGAAGTTTTGAAACCTTTGGTTTCAAACAGCGTTTTTGGGTACTTTTGCCGCTGTGGGCAAAAGTACCTCGCGCTCGGAAGCGCGAAACACTCCTTTACACAAGGGAGGCTTTTATGCTATACCTTCGGCTTTTATTCCACTCCTTCAACGATCACTGTCTCACCCTCCACCCGGAAGGTGACGTTATGGCCCGCGTAGGTCAGGCCGTACAGGCGCTGGGGGTCGTTCTGATACCGGGGACGGGGATCGTTGGCCAGCACCGCCAGCAGGCCGGGGCGGTCGGTCTCCGGCAGCCGTTCCAGCAGAGCGGGCGGGCAGTCCACCGACAGGGCCGCGGCGGAAAGGCCGTCGGTAAAGCCGCCTGTGGCGTCCGGTTTCGCGTCGCAGTAGGGGAGATAGGGCTTGATATCCAGAATCGGCGTGCCGTCCACCAGATCGGCGCCCCGGACATGGAGCACCGGGCCATCGGGGGTGTCCCACTCCACGCCAGACAGCTCCACGCAGCTGAGACCGATGGGGTTGGGCCGGAAGGGAGAGCGGGTGGCGAACACGCCCATGCGCTGGTTGCCGCCCAGACGGGGCGGACGCACGGTGGGCGACCAGCCGTCACGGGCGGAACGGTCGAACACCCACACCAGCCACAGGTGGGAAAAGCCCTCCAGACCCCGCAGGGCGTCGGGATTGCGGTACTCCGGTGCAAAGACGATCCGCCCCGCCGTAGGGGCAAGACCGCTCTGGCGGGGGACGCCGAATTTCTCGGCGAAAGGGGTATGGATATGGGCAATGAGGGAGAGGGTGAGGGTGTCCATGGGCGGCTCCTTTTTGTGGTAGGCTGTACAAAATACTTTCTTGTGATGTCATTCCGAGACAGTGACCAATGTCACTGTCGTGGAAATCCGTACCCCATTTTACACACAGGAAGGAGATGGATTGCCACGCCAGTGTGCGCACTGGCTCGCAATGACAGAGTGGGGCTCGATGGTCGTTCGTTTACTGTGCGGCGGGGCGTCGGGGACGCCGCCCCCTACGAATGTTCTGTCGGTAGTCGGCCGTAGGGGCCGGCGTTCTCGACGGCCTATTTGTTAAACGCAGGGCGGGGTAGAACCCCGCCCCTACGCAAGAAAATGCCCTTAAAAACAAGATGGATGCTACGGCAGCATAGCTGCCGAGATCGACACTAAAAATATGCCACCGGCATATTTTCTTAACGTGTCGACCCCTACGCTTGCTTATTCTTCCTCGTCCTTGTCGGTCAGGGCCATGGCGATCACCTGATCGCCCTCCTCCTTGAAGCGCATGACGATGACGCCCTGGGTGGCACGGCCGGCGCTGCGGATATTCTCCACCGCCGTGCGCAGCATGATGCCGCTCTGGGTGACAAGCAGCAGATCCTCGCTGCCATCCACCACCTTCATGCCTACCACGCCGCCGGTCTTATCGGTGACCATATAATTCTTGATGCCGATGCCGCCGCGGTTGGTGATGCGGTATTCCTCCACCGGCGTCTGCTTGCCGAAGCCATGCGCCGTGATGGACAGCACCTGACAGCCCGCCACGGCGCAGGCCGCGCCGATGACCCGGTCGCCCTCACGCAGGCGGATGCCCCGGACGCCCACGGCGTCGCGGCCCATGGAGCGGACGTCGTTTTCATCGAAGCAGACGGCCATGCCGTCATAGGTGGCGATGAGGATATTGCTCCGGCCGTCGGTTTGCAGCACGGACACCAGACGGTCGCCCTCGTCCAGACGGAGGGCGCGGATGCCGTTCTGCCGCAGGTTGCGGAAGGCGGACACCGCCACACGCTTGACGGTGCCGTTCTCCGTCACCATGGTCAGCTGAAGGCTGTTTTCGTCCGTCTCCTCGTTGGGCCGGTAGTGGATCATGGCCTGTACCCGCTCGTCGGTCTCGATCTGCAAAATGTTCACCAGCGCGGTGCCCTTGGCGGCCTTGCCGGATTCGGGGATCTGATAGCCCTTCTTCCGGTAGACCTTGCCGGTATCGGTGAAGAACAGAATGAAATCATGGGTGGAGGCGGTGAACACGTCGCAGACGTAGTCCTCGTCACGGGTGGTGATGCCCTTCTTGCCCATGCCGCCCTTGGACTGGGCGGCGTACTCGCTGGCGGGGGTGCGCTTGATGTAGCCGTTGCGGGTCAGGGTATAGACGCACTGCTCCTCCTCGATCAAGTCCTCAATGTCGATCTCGTCCTCCACGTCCTGAATCTCCGTCTTGCGGTCATCGCCGTACTTGTCGGCGATGGCGGTCAGCTCCTCCTTCAGAATGGACTTCACCAGTCCCTCGTCGGAGAGGATGCGCTGGAAGTAGGCGATGCGCTCCTCCAGCTCCTGATACTCGGCCTGTAATTTTTCCCGGTCGAGGCCCTGCAGGGCCTTCAGGCGCATGTCCAAAATGGCCTGGGCCTGCACATCGTCCAGACCGAAGCGGGTCATCAGGTTTTCCTTGGCGTTGTCGTAGCTGCTGCGGATGATCTGGATGACCTCGTCGATATTGTCCTGCGCGATCAGCAGACCCTCCAGCAAATGGGCGCGCTCCTGCGCTTTCCGCAGGTCGTATCTGGTGCGGCGGACGATGATCTCCTCCTGGAAGGCCAGATACTCGTCGATGATATGCCGCAGGGACAGGATTTTGGGCTGGGACTGATCCTGCACCAGCGCCAGCATATTGATGGCGAAGGTGGTTTGCAGCTGGGTCTGGGCAAACAGGCGGTTCAGCACCACCTGCGGATTGGCGTCGCGCTTCAGCTCGATGACCAGGCGCATGCCGTTGCGGTCGGACTCATCCCGGATGGCGGAGATGCCGTCAATGCGCTTGTCCTCCACCTGATCGGCCATGGCCTTGATGAGCATGCGCTTGTTCACCTGATAGGGCAGCTCCGTCACCACGATGCGGGTGCGGCCGCCGCCGAACTCCTCGAACTCGTGGCGGGCACGGAGCATCAGGCGGCCGCGTCCAGTGGCGTAGGCGGCGCGGATGCCGCTGCGGCCCATGATGATGCCCCTGGTGGGGAAGTCGGGGCCCTTGATATGCTCCATCAGGTCGCTGAGGGTGGCCTCCGGGTTATCCAGCACGCAGATGCACGCGCCGATGACCTCCCGCAGATTGTGGGGCGGGATGTTGGTGGCCATACCCACGGCGATACCGCTGGAGCCGTTCACCAGCAGGTTGGGGAAGCGGGAGGGCAGGACGCGGGGCTCCTTGCGGCTCTCGTCAAAGTTGGGGTCCCAGTTGACGGTGTCCTTCTCGATATCCCGCAGCATTTCGTTGGAGATTTTGCTGAGTCGGGCCTCGGTATAACGGTAGGCAGCAGGGGGGTCGCCATCCACGGAGCCGAAGTTGCCGTGGCCGTCCACCAGCATGTAGCGCATGGAGAAATCCTGCGCCAGACGCACCAGCGCGTCGTACACGGAGGCGTCGCCATGGGGATGGTAGCGGCCCAGCACGTCGCCCACGCAGGTGGCCGACTTTTTGAAGGGCTTGTCGCTGGTGAGGTTATCCTCGTACATGGCGTAGAGGATACGGCGGTGGACGGGCTTCAGGCCGTCCCGCACGTCCGGCAGGGCACGGCCCTTGATGACGGACATGGCGTACTCGATATAGGAGCGCTCCATCTCCGGCACCAGCGGGGAGTTGACGATGTGCTGGTCGGGGAAACGGATCTCTTCAGGATCGTATTGTGGTTTTTTGGACATAGTGTTGTCTCCTTAGTGAAGGATTTGCAGCGTCTTAAAGCCTCCCTCTGTGAGGGAGGTGGCGCGAAGCGCCGGAGGGAGAGAATTTAATATTTTTATTCTCTCCTCCAGTCACCTTCGGTGACAGCCCCCTCTCAGAGGGGGCCTTATTTTTAGTAATCCAGATTCACGGCATACTTGGCGTTTTTCTCGATGAACTCCTTGCGGGGCTCTACCTTCTCGCCCATCAGGACGGTGAAGGTGGCGTCGGCCTGCACCGCGTCGTCCAGCGTGATACGCCGCAGGGTACGGGTGGCAGGATCCATGGTGGTCTCCCACAGCTCGTGGGGGTTCATCTCGCCCAGACCCTTGAAGCGGTTGATATCGATCTTCACGTTGGGGTTGCCGCCCCGCATCTCAGCGGAGATCTGATCCCGTTCCTCCTCGGAATAGGCCACCTTCTGCTGCTTGCCCCGGCTCAGCTTGAACAGGGGCGGAACGGCGGAGTAGACGTAGCCCTGCTCAATCAGCGGCCGCATGAAGCGGAAGAAGAACGTCAGCAGCAGAGTACGGATATGAGCGCCGTCCACATCGGCATCGGCCATAATGATGATTTTATGGTACCGCAGGCGATTGATATCGAACTCCTCGCCGATACCGGTGCCCAGCGCCACGATGACGGGCTGCAATTTATCGTTGCCGTACACCTTGTCGGCGCGGGCCTTTTCCACGTTCAGCATCTTGCCCCACAGGGGGAGGATGGCCTGGAACCGGGAGTCCCGGCCCTGGGTAGCGGAGCCGCCTGCGGAGTCGCCCTCTACGATATACAGCTCGGTAAGCTCGGGGTTATTCTCGTTGCACTCCCGCAGCTTGTCCGGCATGGCGGGGCCGCCCAGCACCGTCTTGCGGCGGATGGATTCGCGGGCCTTGCGGGCCGCTTCACGGGCACGGTTGGCGGTAAGGGCCTTGTCCAGAATGGTGCGGCCTACTGCCGGGTGCTCCTCCAGATACGCCGCCAGCTGATCGGAGACGATGCCGTCCACCAGCGTGCGGATATAGGCGTTGCCCAGCTTGGCCTTGGTCTGACCCTCGAACTGGGCCTCCGTCAGCTTCACGGAGATGACGGCGGTGATGCCCTCGCGGACGTCCTCGCCGGAGACCTTGTCGCCCTCCTTGATCATACCGTACTTCATGCCGTAGGCGTTCAGCACACGGGTCAGCGCCGCCTTGAAGCCGGTCTCGTGCATGCCGCCCTCCGGGGTGTGAATGTCGTTGGCGAAGGATACCAGCGTCTCGTTATAGCCGTCGTTATACTGCATGGCGATCTCGGCGGTGGCGTCGCCTTTCGCGCCGGAGACGTAGATGACCTCCTCATGCAGCGGCGTTTTGTTGCGGTTGATATAGGTGACGAATTCCCGGATACCGCCCTCGTACCGCATGGTTTCCGACTGCTCCCTGCCGGGGCGGGCATCGGTGATAGTGATGCGCAGGCCCGCGTTCAGGAAGGCCTGCTCCCGCATACGGGTGTGCAGCGTCTCATAGTCGTACTCCAGCGTGTCGAACATCTCGCCGTCGGGCTTGAAGGTAACGGTGGTGCCGGTGTGGTCGGTGTCGCCGATCATCTGCATCTCGGAGGTGATGTGGCCGCGGGAGAACTTCATCTCGTAGATGTGGCCGTCCTTGTGAACCTGTACCTCCAGCCATTCGGAAAGGGCGTTGACCACGGACGCGCCGACGCCGTGCAGGCCGCCGGACACCTTGTAGCCGCCGCCGCCGAACTTGCCGCCGGCATGCAGCACGGTGAACACCACCTCCAGCGCAGGGCGGCCCGTCTGCTTCTGAATGTCCACGGGAATGCCGCGGCCATTGTCGGTGACGGTGATGGTGTTGCCGGGGTTGATGGTGACGGTAATGTCGGTGCAGTAGCCGGCCAGCGCTTCGTCGATGGCGTTGTCCACGATCTCGTACACCAGATGGTGCAGACCGCTGGCGCTGGTGGAACCGATATACATGCCGGGCCGCTTGCGCACGGCCTCCAGACCCTCAAGAACCTGGATCTCCGAGGCGTCGTATTCCGTTTCCACGTGGGTGATGTTTTCAAATTCAGACATATTGTATTCTCCTCTGTAAGAAGGGATTTGCGTATGAAGCGGCGTATACCATATCATGTGCAGCGGGGTGAGGGCACCCCGCCCTACGATTGGGTTCGGTAACATTCCGTAGGGCGGCCTGCCCTCAGGCCGCCGCTTATAATTCTATTCCAACTCCTCCCGCCAGCTTTCGGCGCGCTTTTGCAGCGTGGCGGTGTTCAGCTGGGAGAGATAGATGATCTGCTTATGATAGGGGTGGTCGCACAGCAGGAAGGAGCGGGGAATATCATCGCACACGGAGATGACCTGCCCCTCCGCCTCCGCGCCGTCCAGAAAATTCCGGGTGTGCTTGGAATAGGTGGTGTTGTCCAGATCGAATATCCCGATGATCCGCTTTTCCTCCACGGTGACGCTTTGTCCGATGTGCAGGTACGGCATCACAGCACCTCCCCGTTTTTCACGTGAAACACTTTGCCGTTCAGCAGCGTGTCCAGACGGTCGTTTTCACAACAGGTGATGAACACCTGTCCTCCGGCGATGCGGTTGAGGACGTACTCCTGCCGCAGAGGGTCAAGCTCGGAGAGCACATCGTCCAGCAGCATGACGGGGTATTCCCCGAAGGTGTCCTTGTGGATCTCCCGTTCCGCCAGCTTCAGGGCCAGCGCCGCCGTCCGCACCTGCCCCTGTGAGCAGAACTGCCGGGCGCTGTGGCCGTTGACGGACACCTCGATATCGTCCTTGTGGGGGCCGCTGAGACACAGGCGCGACGCGATCTCGGCGGCGTAGTGGCTCTGCTGATGCTCCGCCAGCTGCTGCGCCACCACCGAAGCATCCGCCAGCGGATCGGTGACGGTTTTGACGGTCTTATACTGCAAGGACAGCTCCTCGCGGCCGCCGCTGCATTCGGCGTGAGCCTGGGCGGCGTACTGCCGCAGCTTTTCGCAGAAGGACGCACGGTAGCGGATCAGCACCGCGCCCACCTGAATGAGCCGGTGGTTGAACTCCGGCAGGGTGTCCAGCAAGCCGGGAAAGTCCTCGCTGTCCCGGAGGATACGGGTCTTGTGCTCGTACAGGCGGCTGTACTCCGCCAGCGCCTCGGCGTACCGGGGCCGCAGCTGGCACAGGGACAGATCCATGAACTTTCGCCTTGCCGCCGCGCCGTCCCGGATGAGAAACAGATCCTCCGGCGCGAAAAACACCGTGTGCAGCACGTCAGAGAGAGCGGCGGCGTTTTTTGCGGCCACGCCGTTAACGGTCATCTTCCGCTTTTTGCCCCGGTTCAGCTCGATACGGGTCACAAAGTCCCGGTCACGGGACAAGATGCGGCCCTCCAGCACCGCGCCGGGCGCGTCGAAGCCGATCAGCTCCCTGTCCGCGTGGGTGCGGGGCGACTTGCCGCAGGAGAGATAGACCACCGCTTCCAGAAGGTTGGTCTTGCCCTGTGCGTTTTCGCCGTAGATCACGTTGCAGTCGGGGTCGAAGGTCAGGCTCTGGCGACGGTAGTTGCGAAAGCCCGACAGGGATAATTCATTGATCCGCATACTGAACGGTCAGCTTCTTGCCGCCGAAGTCCACGGTGTCGCCGGGGCGGAGCTTCTTGCCCCGCTGGGTGCAGACCTCGCCGTTGACAGTGACAGCGCCCTCCTGGATCAGCACCTTGGCCTCGCCGCCGGTGTAGACCAAACCGGAGAGCTTGAGAAGATCCTGTAATTTGATGAATTCTGTGGTGATGGTAATGGTTTCCATAATGTTGTCCTTTTTTGATCGATAAGTAAAAGGAGTATTCCGTGCCTTCGGGCACGGGACACTTTTGGCCTCGGCTCCAAAAGTGTCCAAAAGAGCCGCTTAAGCCTGCGGTTTAAGAATCCGCCCACGCTATACCGTGTTTTTGCTTTGATACCCTATACCTCGCGTTCGCAGAACACGGTTATTATCGTTGCGGTATGACGCATTGACTTTCTTCTTGCGCCGCTGCCGCTCACGTTATCAACGGCAGAACACAAAGCGTTATACGGCGGCGCGATGTGGGGAGCGATCCGAGCGCTGCCTGTGGCAGATACAGCGAGGTGAGCGAGTGGCCGCGGTCAAAATTTCGGCGGCCCAAATGCTGCAACGAAATTTTGGGCACCGCAACAGGACCATCGCGCCCTACGAAGTTCTATCGGCAGTCGGTTGTAGGGCGGGGTGCCCTCACCCCGCCGCATGTGAAACGGACGGGTTCGGTAAACATCCTTACTGCGCCTTCAATCTCACCGGCAGAACCATATACAAAAAGCTGTCGCTGCCGTCGGTGGGGGTGATAACGCAAGGGGAAATATTGGTGTTCAGGGCGAAGCGCACTGTGTCCGCCGGAGCGTACCGCAGCGCCTCCATGAGATAGCGGTTATTGAAGCCGATCTCAAGGCCCGCGCCGTCGCCCTTGGTGGGGCAGATATCCTTGGCCTCGCCGTTGCCGGTGCGGGCGCTGAGATACACCCTGTCAAGGTCGAACACGCAGCGGACGGGGCTTTTCAGCTTCTCGCTGATGACCACCGACACACGGTCAAGGCTTTGCAGCAGGGCACTGTTCTCCACGTCCACCAGAATGGGGTTATTGCGGGGAATGGCGTTCTTGTAATCCAGGAATTCGCCCTCGAGACGGCGGCAGATCAGCTGGGTCTCGCCCACGGAGAACAGCAGGTGGCGCTTGCCGCAGGTAATATTGACCATATCATCGCTGTCGTCGCAGATGTTCTCTACCTCCTTCAGGGCGCTGCCCGGCGCCACGAAGCGGAACGCGCCGCCCTCGATCTTCTCCAGCGGCTCGTGCCGCAGGGCAAGGCGGAAGCCATCCACCGACACCATGGTAAGGCCGCTGTCGTCGATCTCAAACAGGGAGCCAGTATGGACGGGGCGGCTCTCGTTGGTGGAGACGGCGAAGGCCGTCTGGCCGATCATGGCCTTCAGCGTTTTCTGCTGTATGGCGACGCCGTACTGGTCGTCCACCTCCGGCAGCTCGGGGTAATCGTCGGCGGACAGGCCCAGAATGTCAAAGCTGGCGTCGCCGCAGCTGAGGTGCACCATCAGCTTTTCGTCCGCCGAGAATACAATCATATCATCCGGCATACGGCGAATAATGTCGCCAAACAGGCGGGCATTCAGTACGATGCGGCCCTCCTCCCGCACGTCGGCCTCCAGCCGTGTGCGGATACCGGTCTGTGTGTTGTAGCCCGACAGGGTAAGGCTGTCGCCGCCCTCCAGCAGCAGGCCCTCCAGCGCCGGGATGGAGCTTTTCGCGGCAACGGCGCGGCTGGCGGTGGCCGCCGCCGCTTGCAGCAGCGCTTTTTCGCAGGAGAATTTCAGCATAGGTGATCCTTTCCTGTCGTGGCCTTCCAAAAAATCGCAGGCATATTTTTTGGAAACACAACATAAACTAATCTATTTATTTCGTAGTATCAGCAGTAGTAGAAAAAAATGTGGAAAAGTGGGACAAGCCCTGTATTTCCCGGTGTTTTTTCTCCACGGGACATGGTGGGAAAAGGCGAACGGTTTCCACACCTGTCGGGGAAGAAAGGGTTATCCACATATTTTCCATGTGGGTTCCACGGGAAATGGGGAAAAATGGTTGGGGCATCACAGTAATGGCTCCCCTGTGTAAGGGGAGCTGTCAGCCGAAAGGCTGACTGAGGGGTTGTCTGATGTAGGCTAGACTACCAGTTGGTGGCCACAATAGCTGTCTCTACGACAATCCTTCCGTCAAAAATCAAGATTTTTGACACCTCCCTTTACACAAGGGAGGCTTTAAATTTTTCTCACTGTTTCGCGTTGATGTTGGTGGTGATCTCCTTCACCGTTTCGGCAAAGGCGGGGTCGGAGCGCATCTGGGCCTCCACCTTTTCCAGACTGTGCATGACAGTACTGTGGTCGCGGTTGCCAAGGGCCTTGCCGATGTCCTTCAAGGACAGGTTGGTCATGCGGCGGATCAGGTACATGGCGATCTGGCGGGCGTTGGTAATGTCGCGGCTCCGGCTCTGTCCCTGCAGAACGTCCGGCTCAATGCCGAAGTACTTGGAGATATAATCGATGATGGACTCCGGCGTGGGGATGTACTCGTTGCTGTTTTTCACCACGTCCTCCAGCGCCTTCATGATGGCTTCCTCGTCCATGACGCCCATCAGGTCGCTGTAGGCCAGAATCTTATTCAGCACGCCCTCGATCTGGCGGACGTTGGCGGTGATATTCTCGGCGATCATGCTGGAGATGCGATCCGGCAGATTGATGCCCAGCAGGGCCGCCTTGTTGCGGATGATGGCCAGTCTCGTTTCATAGTCTGGCGGCTCCACGTCCACCATCAGGCCCCACTCGAACCGGGTGCGGAGACGGTCCTCCAGCTGGGTCATTTCCTTGGGCGGACGGTCGGAGGTCAGGACGATCTGCTTGCCGGACTCGTACAGCGCGTTGAAGGTATGGAAGAACTCCTCCTGGGTCTGCTGCTTGCCGGCGATGAATTGGATATCGTCCACCAGCAGGAGGGATTCCTTCTGGTATTTGTCCCGGAATTCGGAGGTAGTGCCGCCCCGGATGGCCTCGATCAGTTCATTGGTGAAGTCCACGCCCTTTACCAGCACGATGCTGCTCTCCGGGCGGAGACGCCGGGTCTGCCGGGCGATGGCGTGGAGCAGGTGGGTCTTACCCAGTCCGCTGTCGCCGTAGATGAACAGGGGGTTGAAGGAACCGGCAGGTTTTTCCGCCACACTGCGGGCGGCGGCGTAGGCCATCTTGTTCTGCGGGCCCACCACGTAGGTCTCAAAGGTGAAGGCCTCGCTGTCGGCCAGCGTGTCGGGGTGGTCGGGCCGCACGCCGTGATAGGCGGCCAGCTGCTCGTCGTCCAGCAGCTTCACCTCCAGATCGGAGGAGAAGATATCCCGCAGCGCCTCCTTGATCTGGGGTACAAAGCGTTTTTCGATGGTACTTTTCTTAAACACGTTGCCGCAGTGCAGCACCAGTGCGGAATCCTCCATGGTCACCACCGTAACCTCGTCAAACCAGGTGTTGATGGTGGTGTCGGAGAGTTGTTTTTTCAGTCGGTCAAGTACTGTTTTCCATACGTCGGACAGTGAATTCATCCCTGCACTCCCTTCCCGTTTCCCGTGAGCCTATTTCTCTAATACTAGAGTATAACAGAAAGCTGTGGAAAAGTAAAGTAATACTTATTCTAATAAAACGCGGGAGGGAAAGAGTTTCGTCCCTTCGGGGACGACCTACTTTTGCCAATAGCGGCAAAAGTAGGCAAAAGCGCCAGAAGGAAACTCCGGTTCCTTCACTTCCGGGCGCGCTATATTCTGTGCGGACTTGTGATTGCATACCACACGTTCACGCAAGGTTTTCTTCTGCGTTTGGATAAAAGGATCGTCTCTGCTCCTGCGCCGCTGCCGCTGATGCCTACGCCGAACAGCGCTTTCGGTTCTATCGTCGAGTGTATGAGCGGCAGCGGCGCAAGAAGAAAGTCGATGCGTCATACGTAACGATAACCACCGTGTTCTACAAACGCGTGGTATAAGGCTGCAAATTTGTAAAGGGGTATAGCGCGGGCGGATTCTTAAACCGCAGGTTTAAGTTGTCCTTTTGGGTACTTTTGGGACAACGGCCAAAAGTACCTCGCGCCGGAGCGCGAAACACCAAAAAAAGAGCGGACATGTGTCCGCTCTTTTCCTATCAACCTATCAAATTTTACCCCAGCAGGCTTTCCTCGCCGTCGTCTTTGGTGCCATGCTCGGGGATCTTGGAGATCAGCGTCCGGTACAGCCGCCGGAAGAACGCCAGCGTCACGAACAGCGACGCCACCTCCGCCAGAGGGAAACACCACCACACCAGATCGTCGTTGCCGATGCTCTGGCCGTAACGGGCCAGCACGTAGGCCAGCGGGATGAGAAACACCAGCTGGCGGATGATGGACACCACCATGGAGTACATGGACTTGCCCAGCGCCTGGAACGAGCCGCCCAGCGCGATGCAGGCGCCGGCGATCCAGAAGCTGAGGGAGATGATCCGCAGGGCGGGGATGCCCACGGTCAGCATGGTGTCGGTGGCGTCGAAGATCTTCAGCAGCGTGCCGGGGATGGCCTGAAACAGCGCGATACCCAGCAGCATGATAATGGACGCGTAAATGGCGCTGCGCTTAATGGCCTCCACCATACGGGAACGGTTCTGTGCGCCGTAGTTATAGGCGATGATGGGCACCACGCCGTTATTCAGGCCGAACACCGGCATGAAGATGAAGGAATTCAGCTTGAAGTAAATGCCGAACGCGGTAGCCGCCGTCTCGTGGGCGGAGTGGTAGGTGATGAGGATCTTGTTCATCAGGAAGGTCATGACGGAGCCGATGGCCATCATGATCACGCTGGGCAGGCCGATGGCGTAAATGCTGCCGATCAGCCGCCAGTCGGGCCGGAAGCCCTTCACCCGGAGAGTGATGTCGGTATTTTTCTTTACGTTGAAGTAGGCCGCCAGAAGCATGCCGCAGATCTGGCCGATGACGGTGGCGATGGCGGCGCCTGCCACGCCCATGTCAAACACGAAAATGAAAATCGGGTCCAGAATGATGTTGACGATAGCGCCCAGACCCTGGGTGTACATGCTCAGCAAGGAACGGCCGGTGCCTTGCAGCAGCCGCTCCAGCATGATTTGGCCGAACAGGGCGAAAGAGCAGCCCATGACGATGTGCAGGTACTGCTCGCCCATCACCACGATCTCCTCCACCTGGGTTTGGGAGCGGAGGAACGCCCCGGCGCAGGTCAGGCCCAGCACGCAGCTGACGGCAAAGCCCACGAACGCCAGAAACAGGCCGTTCACCGCCACACGGTCGGCCCGCTGCCGCTCTCCCGCGCCTAACGCACGGCCCAGCAGCGCGTTGACGCCTACCGCCGTGCCTGCCGCCAGCGAGATCATCAAATTCTGGGCGGGGAAGGCCAGCGATACCGCCGTCAGCGATGCCTCGCTGACCCAGCTGACGAATACGCTGTCCACGATGTTGTACAGCGCCTGCACCAGCATGGAGGCGATAATGGGGAGGGACATGTTCCAGATGAGTTTGGAAACGGGCATGACGCCCAGCTTGTTCTCTGCCATGGGAGAGGTTCCTTTCTGTTCCGTGAAATGCTCAGTAAATAATAATGATACTACGGGGAAGGGAGAAATGCAAGATGTGGGGATCATGTATTTTGTTTTCGTAGGGGCGGCCTCGACGGATCGTTTGGTGTATGGTAACGCCATCAATAGAAATTCCGTAGGGGCCGACGACTCTGTCGGCCCTGTCGAAAATGATACGATCGTCGTTAGGGCGGACAGGGTCGTCCGCCCCTACAGATGGGTACGGTAAACCGTGCGCCCAACTTACGAGGGTATTTCCGGCAAACGGTGGGCGGGGTTCTATCGGTGGCATGCGTAGGGCGGCCTGCCCTCAGGCCGCCGCAAAGATAAATGTATCTGTATCCCTCCCTTGTTCCCACCCTTCGACAAAGACACAATATTTAGTTGTTGACAAACGTTGGTGGTTTTCTGTATAATATCAGTTGCGCGTTTGCGCACTTTTCAAGTCGACTGCGGCGGACCTTTCGTCCGCTGTCGAGTACGCGCCGCCATGAATCCATGCGCGGAGGCGATATTTTTAAGATGGAGGTGTCATGCAATGTTCCGTACCTATCAGCCCAAGAAGCGCCAGCGCTCCAAGGTGCACGGCTTCCGTAAGAGAATGGCTACCAGCAATGGCCGCAAGGTTCTCGCCCGCCGCCGCGCCAAGGGCCGTGCCCGCCTGACCCACTGAGGACGGCGGAAAGTGCACCCCAAACAAGCTTAAATAAGCCAGGGACGGTGGAAGGGAAAACTGCCGTCCCTGTTGGTATTTGCATTTTTCGGGATAAACAAGCGGGTCACATGATATGTTGTAGGGGGCGGCGTCCTCGACGCCTCGCTCCCCTTACGAAAACGCTTCGGTAAACCGACGGGCCGTCGAGGACGCCGGCCCCTACGAAGCGTCCCCCGCAAAGGAGAAACCATGAAAGCTGCCGTGACCGTAAAAGAGAATCATGTGTTCCGGCGCATTTACCGAAAGGGACAGTCCAGCGTGCAGCCCGCTGTGGTGGTCTACTGCCAGAAAAACAGGCAGGGCAAGACCCGCCTGGGCGTTACCGTCAGCACCAAGCTGGGGAAGGCCGTGGTGCGCAACCGCGTCCGCCGTCAGCTGCGTGAGATGTACCGCCTGCACCTGCCCATGATGAAAAAGGGCTACGATGTGATCCTGGTGGGCCGGGTAAAGGCTGTTCACACGCCCTACAGCAAGCTGGACAAGCAGTATGGCCGGGCGCTGGAGGCGCTGGGTCTGCTGGAGCCGAAGGCATGAAGCGGGCGCTTCTGAAGGTCATCCGCTTTTACCAGACGGCGGTGTCGCCCCTGTTTCCGCCCCGGTGCCGGTTTATCCCCACCTGCTCCCAGTACGCGCTGGAGGCGGTGGAGAAGTACGGCGCGCTGAAGGGCGGCTGGCTGGCGTTCCGTCGGTTTCTCAAGTGCCATCCGTTCCACAAGGGCGGGTGGTATGACCCCGTGCCATGAAGCAGAATGTTTGAGGTGTTTTCCCACAATTTTCCATATCCGCGACACAAGTAAACGACCTACGGAGGAAAAACAATGTTTGCACAAATCGGATATTATATCTGTGTGCCTTTCGCCTGGCTGACGAGAATGTTCTACAGCCTGACCGGTTCCTACGGCGTGGCGCTGATCCTGTTCACCCTGGTGGTGAAGCTGGTGATCCTGCCCTTCCAGATGAAGAGCAAGAAGAGCATGCTGCGCATGAACCGGATGCAGGGCAAGATCAAGGATATCCAGACCCGCTTCGCCAACAACAAGGAGCGGCAGCAGCAGGAAATGGCCGACCTGTACGCCAAGGAAGGCGTCAACCCCATGTCCGGCTGCCTGTGGTCTTTCCTGCCTTTCCCCATCCTGATCGCCCTGTACTATATCATCCGTACCCCCCTGCGGTTCTTCATGAACCTGTCCAACGAGGTGATCGATGAGATCACCACGCTGGCCACCTCTCTGGGCTATACCGCGCCCGCCAGCAACAACGCCTATGAGCAGATCTATCTGACCGACTTTATCCATGATCACTGGGCGGATTTTGCCGGTAAGTTCGACGGTCTGATCGATCTGGACTACAGCTTCCTGGGTGTGGATCTGGCCAGCCAGCCCTCTCAGGTGATGAGCCAGTTCCCCGGCGGCGGATGGCCGGTGTGGGGATTGCTGATCATGCCCTTTATTGCCGCCGCCTTGCAGCTGGTGATGAGCATGGTCTCCATGAAGGCCAGCTCCAACACCATGAACAGCCAGAGCAAGATGATGATGTACCTGTTCCCCCTGATGACGGTGTGGATGGGCTTCATGTTCCCCGCCGCTCTGTGCGTGTACTGGATCGCCAACGCCGCCTTCTCCGCCATTCAGGAGATGATCCTCAACAAGTACTTTGGCAAGAAGCTGGAGGAAGAGGAGACCGATAAGGAGCGGGAGAAGCGGGAAAAGCGCGCCGCCAAGATGCAGGCCGCTCGCGAGAATTACAACAAGCAGCTGGAGCAGGCCAACGCCGCCAAAAAGCCCCAGCAGGGCAGCAAGAAAAAGTCCCAGCCCAAGGAAGAGCATAAGGAAAAGCGCGCCGCCACCACCGAGGCGGGCCGTGTGGGCAACCGTCCCTACGCTCGCGGCCGCGCGTACAGCGAGAAGCATTACGACGAATAAGGAGTTTTGTCTATGAGTTATATCGATGTAACAGGCAAGACCGAGGAGGAGGCCATCAGCAAGGCCCTTGCCCAGTTGGGCATGGATCGTGACGATGTGTCCGTGGAGATCCTGGAGCGTGCCAAGAGCGGCTTTCTGGGTATGGGCGCCAAGCCTGCCCGCGTCCGCGTGACCTACGGCCCCGACGATGCTCCCATGGAGGAGGTCGCCGTGCCCGTCAAGCCTGTTGTGGAAAAGGTCGAGAAGAAGGAAGAGCCGAAGCCCCGGCCCCAGAAGCCCCAGCAGTCCAAGCCTCAGCAGCCCCGTCCCACCAAGCCCCGCCGTGAGGAAAAGCCTGCCGAGGCCGCTGCGGAAGCCCCTGCCGCTCCCGCTGTGGAGCTGCCGGAGTGCCACGATGACAATGCCCAGCGTATCACCGTGTTCCTGACCGGTCTGCTGGAGCATATGGAAAGCCCCGCCGCCGTGAAGGTGTACGAGGAGGAGAAGGGCCGGTACAAGGCCATTCTGGAGGGTCAGAAGCTGGGCGCGCTGATCGGCCGCCGCGGTGAGACGCTGGACGCCATCCAGCAGCTGACCAACTACGCCGTCAACAGCGGCAGCGAGAAGCGAATCCGCGTCCATGTGGACGCCGAGAACTATCGCGCCCGCCGGGAAGCCAGTCTGGAGAGCCTGGCCATGAAGGTGGCCGCCAAGGTGAAGAAGTATCGCCGCAGCGTCACGCTGGAGGCCATGAACGCCTACGAGCGCCATGTGATCCACGCCGCCCTGCAGGACGTGAAGGGCGTCACCACCTATTCGGTGGGCACCGAGCCCAACCGCCGCGTGGTGGTGGCCTACGACCGCAGCGAGAACAACTGAAGCAAAAAAGAACACCTTGCGGGGTGTTCTTTTTTTGCAGTGAAGAGGGAAGAGTGAAAAGGGAAGAGAAGTGGTATGCCGCCAAAGGCGGCATGATGGGAAAACGGCGGGGTGTGGGCGGGCCAATGTAGATATCGGCTCCTACGCAAAAAGCGGCGTGCGTTCGGTATTTTCCCACGACCCTTTCCCAAATTTCCTTGACACCTGCGGAAAAACGTGCTATCCTAGGCAAAGCAACAGGCGATGATGGGCGTGGCTGCCCGGAGCCGCGGGAGGAAATGCCCGCCGGACGCCCCGTTACCGGCGATAAGAGTGTGGAATGCTTCCAAATTCAGGTGGAACCACGGACTGTTTAGTTCGCCCTGAGTCCTTAAAAGGGACTCAGGGCGTATTTTTATTTACCAAAAATATTCACATAAAGGAGATATCACCATGAAAAACACCGAAAAGACCATGGATAAGATCGTGGCGCTGTGCAAAAACCGCGGCATCATCTTCGCAGGCTCTGAGATCTACGGCGGCCTGGCCAACACGTGGGACTACGGCCCCCTTGGCGTGGAGCTGAAGAACAACATCAAAAAGGCCTGGTGGAAGAAGTTCGTGCAGGAGAACCCCTACAACGTGGGTCAGGATGCCGCCATCCTCATGAACCCCCAGACCTGGGTGGCCAGCGGCCATCTGGCGGGCTTCTCCGATCCTTTGATGGACTGCAAGGAGTGCAAGGAGCGCTTCCGCGCCGACAAGCTGATCGAGGAATGGTGCCAGACCAACGGCTTCGAGCTGCCCAAGCCCATTGACGCCTTCTCCCAGCAGGAGATGAAGGACTTCGTGGAGGAGAAGAACATTCCCTGCCCCAGCTGCGGCAAGCACAACTTCACCGATATCCGTCAGTTCAACCTGATGTTCAAGACCTTCCAGGGCGTTACCGAGGACGCCAAGAACACCGTGTACCTCCGTCCCGAGACGGCCCAGGGCATCTTCACCAACTTCGTCAACACCCAGCGCACCACCCGCCGCAAGCTGCCCTTCGGCGTTTGCCAGATCGGTAAGTCCTTCCGCAACGAGATCACCCCGGGCAACTTCATCTTCCGCGTCCGCGAGTTCGAGCAGATGGAGCTGGAGTTCTTCTGCAAGCCCGGCACCGATCTGGAGTGGTTCAACTACTGGCGCACCTTCTGCCACAACTGGCTGCTGGGCATCGGCCTGAAGGACGAGAACCTGCGGCTCCGCGACCACGATCCCGAGGAGCTGTGCTTCTACTCCAAGGCCACCACGGACTTCGAGTTCCTGTTCCCCTTCGGCTGGGGCGAGCTGTGGGGCGTGGCCGACCGTACCGACTACGACCTGACCCAGCATCAGACCGTGTCCGGCAAGGATCTGACCTACTTCGATCCCGAGACCAACGAGCGCTACATCCCCTACGTGGTGGAGCCCTCTCTGGGCGTGGAGCGCAGCGTGCTGGCCGTGCTGGTGGACGCCTATGACGAGGAGGTCGTGGACGAGGCCAAGAACGACGTCCGCGTGGTGCTGCACCTGCATCCGGCGCTGGCGCCCTACAAGGCTGCGATCCTGCCCCTCAGCAAGAAGCTCAGCGAGCCCGCCCGCAAGATCTACGAGGAGCTCAGCAAGGAGTGGATGATCGACTTCGACGAGACCGGCTCTATCGGCAAGCGCTACCGCCGCGAGGACGAGGTGGGCACCCCCTACTGCATCACCGTGGACTTTGACACCGTGGGCGACGCGGAGAAGGCCGGCGACAACTGCGTCACCGTCCGCGAGCGCGACTCCATGGAGCAGGTGCGCATCCCCATCAGCGAGCTGAAGGCCTATCTGGCGGAGAAGCTGGCGTATTGATGCTGGCATGAAATCTGACGATTTTGCTGCCAAAAAGGATAAGAAAAAGAGAGCCGCAAGGCTCTCTTTTTTTGCATGGTGAAGGGTGAAAATGGGGAATGTCGGTAGAACTTCGTAGGGGCGGCCCTTGCGGTCGCCCGAAATGGCGGTTTTATTATGCGGGCGGCCGCAAGGGCCGCCCTACGAAAAAGCATTGGAACCCGGTACGTAGGGCGTGGTGACCACACCCCGCCGTGTCATTGCGAGCCAGTGCTCACACTGGCGTGGCAATCCGTTTTATCAAGAAATGCGGTGGAAAGCAAGATAGATGCTACGGCAGCATAGCTGCCGAGATCGACACTAAAAACATGCCACCGGCATGTTTTTTTAACGTGTCGACATCGGTCACTGGCTCAGAATGACAGGGCGGACAGAGTCGTCCGCCCCTACGCACGAACACCGTACCCATCGCGTCGATCGTGGCGGGCCGATGTAGGCATCGGCCCCTGCGCACCGGCCAGCGATAGATTATTAAACCCTGATACCGCAAAAAGACCGCCATCGGCGGTCTTTTTGCTTATCTCTTTTTCACTTCTTCACCTGTGCCAGATATTCCTCCAGACACAGATCATTGTCCATGATGTATCGGGCTGCTTCCACGCCCACATAGCGGTAATGCCACGGCTCGTAGATCACGCCGGTGATATCCTCCTTGCCCTCCGGGAAACGGAGGATGAAGCCATAGTCGGCGCAGTGCTCCATCAGCCACGTGTAGGCCGCCGTGTTGGCGAAGGTCTGCTCCAGCGTATAGTCGCCGCTGCCGCCCACGTCCATGGCAAGGCCGCAGTTATGCTCGCTGAAGCCGGGCCGCTTGACGATGGTGCCGCCCACCTTCTGGGCCTCCAGATCGCTGTAGCCCTTGTCGGTGTACTGCTTCACCTTCCGCCAGTAGAGGGTGTTCTGCTCCTCCTTGGGACGGTAGGCGCTGACCACCGCCAGATCGTAGGCGCTGGCGTCCCGCAGCATCTGCTCCACAATGTCGGTGATGCGGCTGTCCATCTGCTTGCCGCCGCTGACGGTGGTGAAGCTGACATCGCTGTCATAGCCGGAGGGCAGGGGGTTCCAGTCGTTCACCAGCAGCAGCTGCCAGTCCGGCTGTCCGCCGCCCTGATAGCTGTCCATCTGGACGTAGTGTCCCTTGGTGGAGTATTGCAGCAGCCCCGTGGCGTCGATATACGGCTCGTCGCTGGCGGTCTGGGCAGGGTCGTCGCCGGTGTTATCTGTGGTGCCGGCGGGATCGTCGGCGGTGTTGGGGTCGTCGGTATTGTCGGGCTCCTCCGGCTTCTGGGTGTTGTCATCGGGAGTGTTGGTCTGGGTCTGCTGGGTGTCGTCATGCTGGGGGGGGATCGCGTCGTGCTTGGCCAGTCCCACCACCACCAGCACCACCGCGGCGATCAGCACCACAAGGGCGATGACCCACACGATGGGAGCGGGGCCCCGGCGGCCATGATAGGTTCTTCTTCCGTTTTCCATCAGTTCAGTCCTCCAAAAAAGCTGCGGATCTCCGCTTCTGTGCAGGCGGCGCTGCCCTGAGCAAAGCCGTCCCGTCCGCCGCCGCGTCCGTTCAGGGCGGCGTTCATGGTTTTGATGAGCTCCCGGATATCCGCGCCGGGGTGGATGACCGCGTACTTGTACGCGCCGTCCTGTCCCGCGAATACGGCGCAGCGTCCGCCGCACCGTGCCGCCGTCATGTCGCACAGCCGCCGCGCCGCGTCGGACTCCATAGGCGGCTGCACCAGCAGCACATTGCCCGCGCCGTCATATTGGGCGGCCAGCGATGCGAAATGCTCTGTTTCCAGCGCGTCGCACCGCTGCTTCACGGCGGAAAGCTCCTCCTTCAGCCGCGTCACGGCGGCGTGAGTGGCGTCGGGCTTCACCGACAGCTCGCGCCCGATGGCGCTGTTCTGCTGCCAGTTCAGCGCCAGATAGTCCAGCGCCCGCTGTCCGAACAGCACCTCCAGCCGCACGCCGTCCCGGAACCTCTGCCAGCCGATGAACTTCGCCAGTCCCACCTGACCGCTGGTCTCCACGTGGGTGCCGCAGCAGGCGCACATGTCCGCGCCGGGGAACTCGGTGATGCGCACGGGGCCTTCCAGCGCCTTTTTGCTGCGGTAGGGCAGGACGGCCAACTCCGCCGGCTCGGGATAGCGGATGACGATGGGGTGATTCTCCCAGATGTAGCGGTTGGCCCGGCGCTCGATCTCCAGCACGCCCTCCCAGGGAATGTCGGCGTTGTAGTCGATGGTGACGGTATCGGCTCCCATGTGGAAGCCGGTGTTGTCGCAGTGGTAGGTGCTGCACAGCATGCCGGAGACGATATGCTCGCCGGAGTGCTGCTGCATGTGGTCAAAGCGGCGCTGCCAGTCGATCTCGCCAGTGACGGTCTCGCCCACGGGCAACGGCTTGTCGCAGGTGTGATAGATCACGCCGTCCGCCTCATGAACGTCCCGTACATTAACGCCGCCCAGCGTGCCGTGGTCGGCGCCCTGTCCGCCGCCCTCGGGGTAGAAGGCGGTGCGGTCCAGCACCACCCGCCACGCCTTTTTGTCGGCGGCGCAGTCCAGCACCGTGGCGTCGAACCGGCGCAGGAACGCGTCCTGATAGTATAGCTTGATGGTTTCCATAGGCTTCTCCCTGTGTGGAAAATATTCCACCCTTTAGTATGCCGCAAAACCGGGAAAAAGGCAAGGGTTTTCTATAGGGGAGGGAGGGGGAATGGCAACAGGAAATTTGCCCTTGGCCCCCTCTGAGAGGGGGCTGTCAGCCGGAAGGCTGACTGGGGGAGAGAATTTAAGTCTTTTATTCTCTCCCTCCGTCGGGGCGTTAAAAAAACATGCCGGTGGCATGTTTTTAGCCCCGATCTCGGCGGCTATGCCGCCGTAGCTGACACCTCCCTCACAGAGGGAGGCAAGGGAGTATCGGCCCATACACACAACACGCACCCGTCCGTTTTCTGCAAAACCGCAAAAACCGAACAACAGGGCGGACTTGCGTCCGCCCTGCTGTTCTCTTTATTCCGCCGCAGTTACGCTGCCCTGAGGCGTGATCTTGAAGCTTTTGCTGTTTTCTCCCGCCGCGCCCTTGGAGAAGGTGACCGTCCAGCAGCCGTCGACCACGCTGTAGCGGCCATAGGCCATGTCGTACTCGCCGTCGTACTGAGCCGCGGCGGCGTCGATGGCCGCCTGCTCCGTCATGGCATCACGGCCGAACTGGGCGGTGCCCAGAATGGCCAGCACCTCGTCCCGGCAGCCATCCCACATCTCCTTGGTCAGCGTTCCGCTGGGCGCGCAGACGTAATCGCCGGGGACGCTCTCGAAGTAAAGATTCAGCCACAGACTGTCGCTGCCCTCCTCCGTGTGCTGCCAGACCTTCTGGCCGCCGGAGAGGGTCAGCTCCTCGCTGATCACGCCGGTGCCGCAGATGCCGTAGCCATTGCGCCAGCACAGCAGCTCAAAGTCCAGTGCCTTATCGTCGGTTTTCCAGAAGCGGATGCCCTCGGTGGTTGTGCCCGAGCGCTGCACCGCCTCCCACTGCCAGCCCTCCGGAATGGTCAGCGCCATGTCCACATAGCCGCTGGTGTAGGTTGCCGTCTCGCCGGTGACGGCGGGAGTGGTGTCGGGAGCGTCGATGCTGCCGGTGGGGTCGTTGTCCGGGGCTTTGGCGGAGCAGCCGCTCAGCGAGGTAACAGCCGCCAGCGCCAGAACACAGATCGCCGCCAGCACGATGAGGGAGAGGGAACGTTTCATGGAAAGCACCATCCTTTCTGTCTATAAGACGCTGGGAGTGGGCAAAATGTTCCCGTCGGCAGCGAAAAAAGCGCAGGAAAAAGATGGTTTTCCACAGGACACCCACAGGTTTTCCACAAAGTTTTCCACATTTTGAAGCGATGGGATGCAGAATGGGGGTCAGGGGTGTTTCTTTTCAGAATACCTTCTTTTCTCTTTTTTCTTTTCTTTTATATAGCATCCGTTTGCATACACGGGCATTCCTCCTCTGTCTCCATGTCCTCCGTCATGTGGGCGGCCCAGCGTGCGCGGGCGGCGCGGCGGTTGGATTCCACCCGCTGCTGATAGCGTTCCCTGTCGGCGTCCATGCGGGAGGCCAGCAGCGGCCAGAAGCACGCCAGTGTGGCGCTGTGAAACTCCGGCACGACGCCGTTTTCTCCGTAGTCCAGAATGGCCAGCAGCAGTTCCTTCACCTCGTGGTCGGACAGTCTTTCCAGCACAGGCTTCATGTCGAAATACATCAGGATGCCGGAGCGTTTGATTTGTGTCATGAGCAGATCCTCCTTTGTTTTGGGCAGCGCCCTTTGTCCATGGAAGGCTCTTACCGGAACGTTGCCCCAAACAGGGCAACAAAAGAAAAAAACGTCCCCCAAAATTGAGGAACATTTTTCGTGAGACGGCGGCGCAAACAAAAACAGACGTCCGTTGGACGTCTGTTGCATGTGGTTGTTAACCGATCTTATTCAGCTTCAGGGTCAGAGCGGACTTCTTGTGAGCCGCGTTGTTCTTGTGCATCAAACCCTTGGCAGCAGCCTTGTCGATGGCCTTGACCGCCACCTTGTAAGTGCCCTCGGCCTCGGTGCGATCGCCGTCAACGGCAGCAGCCTCGAACTTCTTGATAGCAGTCTTCAGTGCGGACTTTTCGGCTTTGTTGCGGGCATTGCGCGCCTCTGCCACCAGAACACGCTTCTTAGCAGACTTGATATTCGGCAAACCAAACACCTCCTCGGTTATGACATTAACGGAGACATAAAGTCCCACGCAGGATGATATTTTAGCATCTTTGCCCAGAAATTGCAAGAGTTTTTTTCAGATTTGTCTACTTTTTTCGCAAAAATCTTTTTTGAAAGGCAAAATTAACAATTATCCACAACATTTTGTGTTTTTGAAAGGAGCGTGACCACAAACATGAGGATCACCCGCACCGATCTGGCGCTGGAAGGCGTGGAGCAGCTGCGGCAGGGCGGCGATATTTCACGGCTGGACGGCGTTTGCGCGGCGGAATACACCCGGCATGGCTACGGCGTGACGGATGTGCGCGTCGCCACGAAGCAGGCGGCGGAGGCGGTAGGCAAGCCGGAGGGCCGGTACGTGACCATTGATCTGCGGCCCTATTTCCGCCGGGAGGAGGGGTTCTTTGCCCGTGCGGCGAGGTGTCTGGCCAGCGAGCTGCGGACGCTGCTGCCCGGCGTGGGGGAGGACTGGCCGGTGCTGGTGGCGGGCTTGGGCAACCGGGGCATGACCGCCGACGCGGTGGGGCCGCTGGCGCTGGAGAGCCTGCTGGTGACGCGGCACATGGTGCGGTCGCTGCCCCGGCAGTTCCGGGGATTCACGCCGGTTTCGGCGCTGGCGCCGGGGGTGCTGGCCGCCACAGGCATGGAGGCGCTGGAGCTTCTGCGGGGCGCGGTGCAGGCCACCGGGTGCGCCGCCGTCATCGCCGTCGACGCGCTGGCGGCCCGTAGCCGGGAGCGGCTGTGCGCCACGGTGCAGCTGGGGGACACGGGGCTGATCCCCGGCAGCGGCGTAGGCAACCACCGGAAGGCCATCGACAAAACCACGCTGGGGGTGCCGGTGGTGGCGGTGGGGGTGCCTACGGTGATCGCCGCCCACCTGCTGGGAGACGGCCAGCCGGAGGACGATCCGCTGTTCCTGACGCCCCGGGATATCGACGGCAAGGTGCGGGAGCTGGGCCGGGTGATCGGCTACGGGGTAACGCTGGCCTTGCAGGAGGGCCTGAGCGTAGAGGACGTAACGGGCTTGCTGGGGTGAATCGCCGCTGTCGCGGCGAGAGAAGAGTGAAAAGAGAAAAGTGAAGAGAAACGGTATGCCGCCGCAGGCGGCATGATTTCAATATGTGCCGCAAAGTGGCACACCTCAACTTTTCACTCTTCATTCTTATTTCTTCACTATCAGAAAAAGCCACCCGTAAGGGTGGCTCTTTTATGATATATATTATTCCTGCGTCTCGATGATACCGTAGCCGCCGTTGTTGCGGCGATAGACCACAGACACCGCGTCGTCCGCCACGTTGCGGAACACATAGAAGGAATGATCCAGCAGGTTCATCTGCAAGATGGCCTCGTCGATGGTCATGGGTTTGACGGTAAAGCGCTTGGTACGCACCACGTGGAACTCGTCCTCTTCCTCCACATGGAACTCCGGCAGCTCCGGCTCCATGACCTCAGGCCGCAGGTTCTTGGCCAGACGGGTCTTGTTCTTGCGGATGCGGCGCTCGATGAAACTGACGGTTCCGTCGATAGCGCCCCGCATGTCACCGTCGGGATCCTCGGCCTGGGCACGGAACAGGGTGCCGTTGGCGGCCCGGATGGTCAGCTCCACGGTGCAGCGGTTTTTCTTTTCCACGGCAAAGGTCACAAATGCGTCCGCTTCCTCCGCGAAGTACCGGTCGAGCTTACTGATCTTCTTCTCGGCGTACTCCTTAATGGAGTCGTTCAGCGCGATCTTCTTGCAGGCGAATGTGAACTTCATATTGGTTGCTCCTTTCTTGGGGTACGGAACATAGGGTCGGGGAGGGATTTCCCCTTATCCTTGTGGGCATTATAGCACATTGCCCTGCATTTGAAAAGAGCATCACAGTAAATTTATGTAAAGTTCACAAAAGTGAAACAAATTTTGGGCGTTTCGACGGACTTTGCCGGAATGTGCGGAAAAGCGACAAAAGCTCCTATGGACAAGGCAGGGGTAAATGGTGTACCATAATACCCGGAAGCTTTCCAATATCCCACCCGCTTGAGCCGCGTTCTGGTGCAGAACGCGGCCCCTTTTTATATTTTTTTGATAGGAGAATTTCGCGCTCCGGCGCGAGTTACTTTTGCCCTTGACGGCAAAAGTAACCAAAAACGCCACTTAAACCTGCGGTTTAAGAATCCGCGCACGCTACTTTGCGTTGCAAATTTGCAACCTTGTACCACGCGTTCACAGGATGTGGTTGATATCGTTGCGTATGACGTATCGACTTTCTTTTTGCGCCGCTGCCGCTCATGCCCCCAACGGTAGAACATAAAGCGCTGTTCGGCGTAGACATTAGCGACAGCGACGCAGAAGCAGAGACAATCCTTTTAACCAAACGAAAAAGAAAATCTCATGTAATCGTGTGGTAGGCATTCACAAATCCGCACCACACATAGCGCGCCCGGAAGTGAAGGAACCGGAGGTTCCTTCCGGTGTTTTTGCCTACTTTTGCCACTGTTGGCAAAAGTAGGTCGCCCCGCAGGGCGAAACATCCCCTCGCGCCCACAGGCGCACCTCGTCACTCCACCTCCACCGCCACGCTGACCCCGATCTCCTCATAGCACTCCGCCGCCAGCGTCACCAGCAGCATATCCCCCTGTTGGGCAGTGGAAAACCGGGTGGACGTCACCGTGCCGCCCTCGGTCAGCATGTCGTCCAGCTGCCGCAGCAGCTGCGCCTCACCCTCGGCACGGGCCTGCGCGGCGGTGCGGTCGGCGGACTGGGTGTCGTAGGCCGTGGTGGTCTCCACTGCCAGCGTCAGGGGCAGCCGCAGCCCAAAGGGCAGCGTCAGCGGATGATACGTTACTATTTTATCACAACCGGCCCCCAACATGCTACCCTTTCCGTAGATTTTTATCCGCTGTTTTCCCACGTCCAGCGCCACGCGGGTGGTGGTTTTCCCTTCGCCGCGCTTTTCCACCGCCGTCATGGGTACGCGGACGGACAGCTCATACCACGTGCGGGCGTAGACACGGCCCCGGCCCTGCATGAACCGCACCACGCCGAATTTGGAATCCGCCACGCCGGAGATCAGCAGTTGTCCCTTTGTCACGGTGGAACCGGCCATCACCAGCGCTTTGCCGTCCAGCGCCTCCACCCTTGTCACCAGACCGTCCCGCGCCGCCACCATGTTGGTGCGGGCGTTGCGATCCACGATCTCCGGCGGACGCTTCCGCTCCACCACCTGCACGTGGGCGGTGCAGCCCTTTACATTTACCGACAGCCATGAGATATCCCCCAGCTCCAGCAGCACGTGGTTCCGCAGCTCCTCCTGATCGAAGCTCAGCGACCGGGTGCCGATGGTGACGCCGTTGTTTTCCAGCGCCCGCAGTATTTTCTCCGTGGGCACCGTGTCGTTGCCCGTCACCTGAAAGTCCCAGATAAAGGTGTTGCCGTACCAGAACAGCGCCAGCACCGCCGCCAGCGTACCCCACAGCACGTACCGCCGCCGCATCCGCCGCAGGGCCGTCGGCGCGCCCCACTCCTCCATCCGCCGCAGTTCCGCGCCGCATTCCGCCGCCGCGTCCTCCAGCGCCGCCGCGCCCTGCCGGGTGGTGCGCAGGGTGAAGCGCTCCGCCGTCTCCCACTGCACGTCCCAGAAGGGGATGCCGTACACGCCGCACAGGTTCAGCACCCGCTCCGGCGCCGGGCTTTCGCACCGGAACAGCACGCTGCCCCGCAGATAATTCCATACTTTCGCGTACATAGCTACTCCACCAGCTCGATTTTTTCAATGATCCCGTCGATCCGCAGCTCCTGCTCGGTCATGGCCTGTAATTGCAGGTTTCGCCCCGTGATCCGCACCACCACCGATCCGCCGTTGATGTCCACCGCCTCGGTGGAGTACCCCAGCACGCCCCGGTGGCGATCCATATAGAAGGCGTGGTTCCCCAGCAGCTCCATCCGGGGAATGTCCGGTGCCAACACCGACGGCAGATCCAGCCGGTCGGCCGCCTCCAGCGTTTTTTGCGCCAAGCGTTTGCGCAGCGTTTCTCCCATAGCCGTCACCTCGCTGGTACTGTATGCGCCGGCGGCGGAAAACTTGCCTGTCCGGCATGACGGCCCCACAGGCCGCATAGGCTTTTCCGAGGTGATGAAAATGGGAAAAGCGATCCGAAAAGCGCTGCTGGCTGTTGGCCTGCTGGCGTTGATGGCGGGCCTTTTGCGCCACAGCGGCCCGGTGGGGGAGGCGGTGAGGCAGGGGATCGCCCTGTGCGGCCGGTCGGTGATCCCGTCGCTGTTTCCGTTTTTTGTCACGGTGTCCTTCGCCGTCGCCTGCGGATTTTTCTCACTCCTGCGGCAGCTGCGTCTGCCGCTGAACGCCGCCGTGTTTCTGCTGGGCGTGGTCGGCGGCTATCCGGTGGGCGGGCGCACCGTGGGGGAGCTGTACCGGGCCGGGACGATCTCCCGGCGGCAGGCGGAAGCACTGCTGCTGTACTGCAACAACGCCGGGCCGTCCTTCATCCTGTCCATCGCCGGGGCGGGGGTGTTCGGCAGCCAGCGGGTGGGGTGGGCGCTGTACGGCATCCATCTTCTGGCGGCGCTGGCGGCAGGCGGACTGCTGGGCGCATTCGGTGAAAGGGCAACCGGAGGGAATAGCGGGGGAAAAAGGCCCTTTATTGTACCGATAACCACCAATAATGTACCGTTTTTGCCCTCAATTTTCGTTGCCGTTACGCGAAATGCCGCACTTACTATGCTGAACGTCTGCGCGTTCGTCATCTTTTTCCTAGCGCTGGCGGCGCTTTTGCGGCAGCTGTGGCCGGGGCTGCCGCCGCTGGTGATGGGATTGCTGGAGCTGACCGGCGGCGTCACCGCCCTGAAAAATGACGCCGCCGGGTTCTGCATGGCGGCGGCGCTGCTGGGCTGGGGCGGCGTGTCCGTCCACTGCCAGACGGCGGCGGTGCTGGAGGAGACGGATCTTTCTCTGGGGCGCTATCTGCTGGCAAAGGCGCTTCAGGCCGTGGTTTCCGCCCTTTTCGCGCTGGCGGTGTGCCGTTTTCTGTTTTAACGAAAAAAAGACGTGCAAATCCCGCCGCAAGGCGCTATAATAGGGGACAAATACGATCCCGAAGGAGGGATATCATGCGAATCACCGTAAAGGTCGGCACCTCTACGCTGGCTCACGCCACAGGGCGGCTGAACATCCAGCGGATGGAGACGCTGTGCAAGGTGCTCAGCGACCTGAAAAACGCGGGGCACGAGATCATTCTGGTGTCCTCCGGCGCCATTGGCATGGGCGTGGGCAAGCTGAACCTGCCGGGGCGGCCCAAGGACATGCCCACCAAGCAGGCCGCCGCCGCCGTGGGTCAGTGCGAGCTGATGTACACCTACGACAAGCTGTTCAACGAGTACAGCCACACCGTGGCGCAGGTGCTGCTGACCGGCGAGGACGTGAAGAACGAGCACCGCAGCCGCAACATGCGCAACACCATTTTCCGGCTGCTGGAGCTGGGCGCGCTGCCGGTCATCAACGAGAACGACGCCGTGGCCACCGACGAGATCGGCGTGGAGAATACCATCGGCGAGAATGACACCCTGTCCGCTATTGTGGCGGCGGCAGTGGGTGCGGAGCTGCTGATCCTGCTGAGCGATATCGACGGGCTGTATGACAGCGATCCCCACAAGAATCCGGACGCCAAGCTTATCAGCACCGTGCCCGCCATCGACGACCATATTCTGGCGCTGGGCGGCGGCAGCGGCAGCGCGCTGGGCACCGGCGGCATGGCCACCAAGCTTCACGCCGCCCAGATTGTCACGGCGGCAGGCTGCGAAATGGTCATTGCCAACGGGCAGCGGCCGGAGCTTTTGTATGACATTGTGGCGGGGAAGCCTGTGGGCACCCGTTTTCTGGCAAGGGAGGGCGCGTAAATGACCACCATCGACATTCTGAAAAAGACCAAGGCCGCGTGGAAGCACATCAACAACGCTTCCGCCGAGACGAAAAACGCCCTGCTGCTGGCTATGGCCGACAGCCTGGAGCGGAACCGCGCCGTCATTCTGGTGGAGAACCGGGCGGACATGGAGGCAGCACGGGGCCATATCTCCGACGTGATGCTGGATCGGCTGTATCTGGACGAGAAGCGCCTTGCCGCTATGGCGGAGGGCGTTCGGGCCATCGCGGCGCTGCCGGATCACACGGGACGCATTCTCTCGGAGGTACACCGGCCCAACGGTATGACCATCTATAAGAAACAGGTGCCGCTGGGATTGGTGGCCATCATCTACGAGAGCCGCCCCAACGTCACCTCCGACGCGGCGGGGCTGACGCTGAAAAGCGGCAACGTGTGCATGCTGCGGTGCGGCAAGGAGGCCTACCGCTCCGCTCACGCCATCGTGAAGGCGCTGAAGGAGGGCATCACCGCCGCAGGCGGCGACGCCGATATCATCAACATTACCGAGGATATCAGCCACCAGAGTGCCGCTGATATCATGACCGCCAAGGGGCTGGTGGATCTGCTGATCCCCCGGGGCGGCGCGGGACTGATCCGCACCTGCGTGGAGAACGCCACCGTGCCCTGCATCGAGACGGGCACCGGCATCTGTCACGTGTATGTGGACGCGTCCGCCGATCTGGACATGGCGCTGCGAATCGTGGTGAACGCCAAGACCAGCCGTCCCTCGGTGTGCAACGCCGAGGAGGTGCTGCTGGTACACAGCGCCGTGGCGGAGAAATTCCTGCCCATGCTGAAAACTGCTGTGGTGGACGACCGGGCGGCGCTGGGACAGGTCCCCGTGGAGCTGCGGCTGGACGAGCGGGCAGCGGCCATCATCCCCGGTACGCCTGCGGGAGAGCGGGACTTTGACACGGAGTTTTTGGACTACATTCTGGCGGTCAAGGTGGTGGACAGCGTGGACGAGGCCATCGCCCACATACTGGCGCACTCCACCGGCCACAGCGAATGCATCGTTACGGAGGATCCGGTCAGCGCGGAGCGGTTCGTCAACGAGACGGACAGCGCGGCGGCGTATGTGAACGTGTCCACCCGGTTTACCGACGGCGGCGAGTTCGGGCTGGGCTGCGAGATGGGCATTTCCACCCAGAAGCTTCACGCCCGCGGCCCCATGGGGCTGGACGAGCTGAGCACGTATAAGTATATTATTCGAGGAAACGGGCAGATACGGTGATTGAGCAAAGAGGACGGCGTAAGCCGTCCTTTCAGCGTGTCGATAAACCCATTCTGTCATTCCGAGGAGCGAAGCGACGTGGGAATCCGTAATCCCTTGACAGTGCGGCGGAAAACAAGATGGACGCTACGGCGGCATAGCCGCCGAGATCGGAGGCTAAAAACATGCCACAGGCATGTTTTCTTAACGCCCCGACGGATTGCCACGCCAGTCTGCGGACTGGCTCGCAATGACAGGCTTTTTCGACAGCCTGAGCTCCCTTTACACGAGGGAGCCTTTTATACAGTGCAATACCGAAGACTTTCTCTCAGTATAGTAAGTTCTTTTGCAAAAATCAACCGTCACAGCGCGTCCTTTACCAATTCCCGGCCGCAGACGATGTTCAGGTTGCCGTTGCGGCACCGCAGCGCGTCAAGAAACTCCTTGGGAATGCTCTCCGACCGCAGGGTGACGCGGTACTCCAGCTCGTACAGGGTGCCCATGTTGCTGGTTTTTACCCTGACCAGCGTGTGGGAGGTGGTGTACTGAGCGAACAGGTCGTCAAACAGCCCCTCGTAGTCCAGATCCTCCGGAATGGTGATCTTCAGCAGCCGCTCGCCGGCATCCTTTTGGCCGAGGCCCAGCGCCGTCAGCGCCAGCAGCGCAGTGGAGACGATCACAAAGGTCAGGGCCGCCAGCCCTACGTATCCCATTCCGGTGGCAAGGCCGATGGCCATACCCAGAAACAGCACGCCGATCTCCCGGGCCGTACCGGGCGCGGAGCGGAAACGCACCAGACTGAAGGCGCCTGCCACCGCGACGCCTGCGCCGATGTTGCCGTTTACCAGCATGATGACCACCTGCACCACCATGGGCAGGATGGCCAGCGTCACGGCAAAGCTCTGGGTGGAGCGGGCGCGGAACTGGGACACGAAGGCAAGGCCAATGCCCAGCACCAGCGACGCGGCGGTACAGATAAGAAACGCGGACAAGCTCAAGTCCGTTCCAATGATCGAGTTAAGCACAGGTACGTCCCTCCTTCTGGATATTGGGTAAAATGTGGTTGCGGTAGCAGGCTCCATACTTGGAGAACGAGGTGGGGAACACCTTCTCCCGGGACAGCAGGCGGCTGAGCCACAGCGGACAGACGCCGGGGAATTTGATCTCCATCAGAATCATATCGGGATCGGTGATGGGCGCTCCATGGTCGCCCAGCCGGAGATCCAGCTCCGTATCCCGCCAGCGCAGGTTGGTATCAAAGGTGATGCGCAGCTCCGGTTCATCGATCCCCGCAAAGGCCAGCCGGTCATAGGCGATGAACACCCCCGGTTGGGTGCGGTAGCGCTGCTGGAACCACCGGATCTCCTGCCCGATCTGGCCGAAGCTGCCGTCAGGCAGCTGCCCCGCCAGAAAGGGAACGGCCTCGTCAGCCCGCATGGTGACGCGGCGCTTATACACCACGCCGTCATACTTTTTCTTCAGCTCCACGAACACCCGGCCGTCCTCGCCCGGCACGCCGTAGCTGCGGACGCGGAGCTTTTCCTTATACACCGGCTTCTCCAACGAGGTGCGGATCAGCCGCCAGTCCGGCGTATCATAATAAATGTTGCAGATGGTATACGCGCCGTAGGCGTCCTTTTTCATATAGGGCGCCATGCCCTGCAGGATCGCCCGCTGCCGCTCCGCCGTCAGGCGGTACTTTTTTTCATAGCGTTCAAAGCAGGTTTTGATCTGTGCTGCCATGTGGAGCACCTCCTTTATGACGCTATCATACAGGCGCTACCTAAAAGGAACCTAAAAGAAACCCTTTAAGTTCTTTTTAGGTCGGCGGGATATGATAACGGCACAACAACGGGAGCGGCCCGCCGCTTCCCTTTTCCATAAACCGTAACAGGATGACGAAGGAGGTCATTTTATGAAAAAGCTCGTATCCATCCTCTGCGCGGCGGCGCTGGTGCTTTCGCTGGCGGCCTGCGGCGCGGAGAGTCACTCCGGCGGCGGTGACGCCAAGGCCGCCGTCTACTCGCTGGAAAACGCCACCACCTTTACCTTTTCCGACAGCGGCATCACCGCCCAGGACGGCAGCTACACCGGCTATGAGATCGACGGCACCACCCTGACCATCGACGGGGCGGGCGCTTATGTGGTGACGGGAGCCTGCGCCGACGGCTCCATTCAGATCAAAAAGGGCACCACCGGCGTGACGCTGGCGCTGAACGGACTGGCGCTGACCAGCGCCGACACCGCGCCCATCCTCTGCGGCAAGTCCACAGAGGTGGTCCTCGTGGCGGCGGACGGCTCCACCAACAGCCTGACCGACGCGGCGGAAAACAATGACGACAGCTATCCCGACAACACCGAGGTGGAAAACGCCGTCATCAAGTGCAAGGACGGCGCGCAGGTGACGCTGTGCGGCGGCGGCGCGCTGACCATCAACGCCAACGGCAAGAACGGCATCAAGTCCGGCGCGTCCACCACCGAGGAGGGCGAGGCCTCCCTGACCATCCGGGAGCTGACGCTGACCATCAATGCGCCGGTCAACGACGCCATCAACGCCCAGCAGCTGCTGAATGTGGAGAGCGGCACCCTGACCATTTCCGCCGCTGACGACGCCATTCACAGCGATCTGGTGCTGAACATCGGCGGAGACGGCACCGACGGCCCCACCATCGCCATCACGGAGTGCTACGAGGGTATTGAGGCGGCGGAGCTGAACGTCCTCTCCGGAAACATTGACATTCTCTCCTCCGACGACTGTCTCAACGCTGCCAACTCCGATTTGAGCGGCTATGCCTTCAGCATGAATATCTCCGGCGGCGTCATCACCGCCTGCTCCTCCAGTGGAGACGGCTTCGATTCCAACGGTGACCTGACCATCTCCGGCGGCACCGTGGCGGTGTGGACGGCCAACGCGGCGGACAATCAGCCGCTGGACGCCGACGGCGCGATCACCGTCTCCGGCGGCACGGTGCTGGCGGCAGGCGGCAGCGCCGGTATGGGGATGAACCTGACGGCGGAGCAGCCCTGCGTCACCTTCGGCTCCACCGGCGGTATGGGCGGCGGACGCCCCGGTGACATGGACGGCGGCAGCGCCAGCATCGCCAAGGACGCCGCTGTGACCATCACCGGCAGCGACGGCAGCGCCGTTTACAGCGGCACCGCCCTGTGCAATGCCAGCTTTGTATTCTTCTCCTCCCCCGAGCTGACCGCCGACGGCAGCTATACCCTGACCGCCGGGGACACCTCCCTGACCGCCACCGCCCAGACCGGCAGCATTTCCTCCGGCGGTATGGGAGGCCCCGGAAACGGCGGCCAACGTCCCGGCGATAGAGACGGCGGCCAGCAGGCTCCCGATTTCTCCGGCGGCGGTCAGCCGCCAGAAAGACCCGGCAGCCAGCAGTCCGGTACGACCCAAAACAGCTGATAGACAATCAAAACACCACCGTATGAAGGATCATACGGTGGCGTTACAGCTCATTATTTTAGCTTGGCATGGCAGTGGCAAGGCGCACCGCCATACCGGGGAGATATTTTCTGATGGTTTGCATATGATTTCCGATTTACTCCTGTTCCTTGCGGATGGCCTCCACCATGCGGGTCAGGCCGGTCTCAATGATGCTGCGGGGCATGGCCAGATTCAGGCGGATGTACCCGGCGGCGTTGCCCACGAACAGACCGTTGCCGCCCTCCAGCAGCACGCCCGCCTTGTTGGCGAAGAAGTCCGGTAGGCGGGGGTGTTCACCAGCACCTTTTCGTCCCTGGTACACAGCGTCTCCGTCAGCTGGTACAGGGCGGGGATAATACTCGGCGTCACGCACAGCTGCTCCTGAGGAAAGCCCCAGTCGTAGTGATCCTTGCGCCACTGGGAGAAAGCATTATAATATTCGTCATCGTACAGGCCGGTGTAGCCGAAAATGCGGCGGTCGATGTGGCCCCGCAGGGCGTCCAGGATCTCCGGTGCCACGCCGAACTCCATGTCGGCCACCCACATGCGGACGAACTCCTCGTCCTTGTAGGGGAACACCTTCTCCGGGCCGGCGTGGAAGATGTAGCTCCGGAAGCCGTCGGTATTCAGGGCGTTGGTGTGGCGGCGGTCGATGATCTCGTCAAAGTTGTAGGTCATGGTGGTTGCTCCTTTCTCTTTCAGCGATGGTCGCATTTCTGACACTGTATCATGGGCGTTTCGCCCACATCTTTATGCCCGTTGAAGAAGTGGGCATCGGCTCCCACGCACATGGAGTGCAGGCCAAACATTTATTCTTCCTTTCGTTTGCTTTCTCCTCTCTGGGCTGCCGCCCTTGATCTGTCCTGAAACGCAAAAGAGTGCCGGTTCGATGGTTTTACGAAACCAACAAACCGACACTCTCACTTTTCTATATGTTGTTTTTTTGGATGCGAACCACTTGGGGTCAGCACTTCCGGCAGCTTCCAAAATCCGCCGGAAACGCTCGGTTCGCATCCATATAAATCTCCTCAAAAAGTTGCAAAAAAGCTGTGAAATATGTAATTTCACAGCTTTTCGTGGTGGACCTGAAGGGATTCGAACCTTCGACCTCTCGGATGCGAACGAATTAAAAGCTCTGATTTGTATTGATTTTTATCCATTTCCGCCGCTTTTTCCTGGAATGTAAATGGTCTTGTGGCCTCTTTTTCCCGTTGTAACCATGTGCCACGGAAGCGTCTGTGGTACGCGTTGTGGTCATAGAAAGACAGGCGGAAAGGCGTCCATCCTCGGTGCGCCTATTATAGCCAGAAATAGAAAAAGCGTCAACGGTTTTCTTAACCCTTGGCGGCGCAAACCGTGGGATGCTATAATCAAAGAATAAAGGCAGCTGCTTTGTACGCTCTCCGAAGGCAGAGGAAAAGATGAGAGATGGTTAGTTGACACTAACCATCGGCGGTGCTATACTTTGGGGCAGAAATGGGGAGTAATGATTTTCTAAGGCAACACCGCATGAAAAGATGAGCCATCAACGGTTGAATATGATATAGTATACATATGGATAAACAGATGA
>OLOA01000448.1_pt1 | contig 44488 bp, 35 predicted proteins | sample 1672201 | NCBI WGS metagenome assembly OLOA01 (sample SAMEA3136658, study PRJEB25190) | human gut metagenome
GCTGCTCGAAGCCGGCGGATTCAGACCCGCGCTACACCCTCGTTCGTGAAGAGCCGGATTTCCCGAACGCTGGTGTGGGGTTCTCGTCCCGGGTGGTCCTGGTGGTGCGCGGTGGTGGTGTGGGTTAGTTGTTGGGGACGAGGAGGGAGTGGAGTTCGATGACGTCGAGGGTGGGTGCGGTGGCGGGGCGGGTGATGGTTTCGGTGCCGGTGTGTCCTTGGGCGGTCCAGGTGATGGTCCAGGTGCGGGTAGCGGTGATGGTGTAGTGGCCGGGGTGTTGGTAGCTGGTGCCGCAGACTGGTGAGGGTTGGTTGCCGTTGGTGGTGGTGGGTCGTGGGCGTCCGGTGGTGCAGCGGATGGGGGTGGTGTGGGCGCCGGGGTTGATGGTGCCCGGGTTGATGGTGACGGCGCCGGGGGTTGCGGTCAGGGTGATGGTGATGTCTGTGTTGGTGGTGGTGGTGTGTTGGGGGCCGGGGTTGTCGAGGGTGAACCACAGTTGTTGTCCCACCGCGGCGGCGTGCCATTGGTTGGTGGTGGGGTCGGGGTCGAGTTTGATGGTGGTGTCGGGCAGGGTCATGGTGGCGATCGCGTGGTGTGCGGTGGTGGCGATCGTGGTGGCGGTGTTGGGTGTGGTGCAGTCGATGCCCTGGCTGGTGGCGGCTTGTTTCTTGGTTTCGGGGGTGAACAGGGCTCCGGTGTTGGCGGCGGGTTTCATGATGGTGCTGCAGGGGGACAGGGCCCAGCGGGTCCATGCGGTGGAGTCGAATTCTGTTGCGGTGGTGCCTGCGGTGTTGGTGGTTGCGGTGCTGCCACCGGCCCACGCCTCAACCGAAATCGAATTACCCGACTGGGAAAGACCAGTGCTCTCACTTTGCCGGCGGTCGAATCCGGGACTTCCCACATCAGCTAAGGCAGCCATTGGCGTCAAGCAGCAGGCAACGATGACAGGAACTGCCAGCTTGATGAACTTCATGCGGCCAGTGGACATGAATCAACCTTTCCCGAGGTCGTCTCGAAGATCTTCAGCTTCCCGTCCTTGTCATGGTCGAGGAACAGGATCTGGTGCAGGACGTTGTCACTTCCCTCGATGGGATTCCCCTGTGCGTTCAGTTGGGGACTCTGACGGGCATCAATACAGCGTTCAATGACAATCTCGGCACGAGCGTCGGCTTCAGCCAGCGCGGGCATTTTCGGCCCGTCATAGACCGCTGGGCCGATCAGGATGGCCTTGGTGTTTGGGGCCGTTCGCTCGTGGTCACGGTGGACCATCTGGAGCAAGTTCTCGACATAGCCCCGCGCGTTGCCCATCACATACTGGTCCATTTCGGCAGGAAGTTCTGTGACTCCGCCCGCCAGTCCCAGAGACTCGTCGAGGTCGAAGAATCCCTGGTTGGTGACCTTGGCCTCTTCGAACAGGGCGTCCCGTGCGGCACTCACCGAGTTGTGGAACGAGGCGGAGGCCTTCTCCGAGGCCGAGGGGCCACTACAGGCCACCATCGACGACATCATCACAGCTGCCAGGGCAATGGCCCCGGCACGCATTGATCGGATGGACATCCGCATCGAGCTCCCATGATCGACGAGCAGTTCGCGAACATCATGGCATGCAAAACCGGCAGAATTGCACCCACAAAGTCACAAAGCTTTCGGCAGCCGGGCGATCCACCTAGTCAGAACACAGATCAGGCACGCAAAATAGTTATCCACAAGCTGGTACTTCAGGTGGGAATGTGGCACGGTTCCCGGGCTCGGGGTCCCGGGTGCGGACACGACGATGGCCCGCGACTCCGGGGAGCCACGGGCCATCATCCTCGATCCCGGAACACCGGGATGGTGCCCAACTCAGGCCAGGCGGGCCGCGATCGCATCGCCGATCTCAACGGTGCTGCGCTTGGCAATTCCACGCTCGGAAATATCGGCACTCACGGCGTCATTCACCCGCTGTGCCTCCTTCTCGTATCCCAGGTGCGTGAGCAGGAGCGCCATCGAGCTGATGGCGGCTGTCGGGTCGGCGATGCCCTTGCCGGCGATATCGGGCGCCGAACCATGCACGGGCTCGAACATGGAGGGATAGGTGCGCGCCGTGTTGATGTTGGCGCTCGGAGCCAGTCCGATGCCGCCCGTCACCGCTGCGGCCTCGTCGGTCAGGATGTCACCGAACAGGTTGTCGGTGACGATCACGTCAAAGCGCTGGGGATCGACGGCCAGGTTGATCGTCGCCGCGTCAACGTGCAGGTAGTCATGCTCCACTGAAGGATATTCGGTGGCGACCTGGTCAACGATGCGACTCCACAGGCCCCCGGCATTCACCAGGACGTTGTGCTTGTGCACGAGGGTGACCTTGTTGCTGCGCTTGGTGGCGAGCTCAAATGCATAGCGCACGACGCGTTCCACGCCGAACGCGGTATTGATGCTGACCTCCGTGGCCACCTCGTTGGGCGTCCCTTGGCGCAGGGTCCCGCCATTGCCCACGTACATGCCCTCCGTGCCCTCGCGCACGACCACGAAGTCCACCGGTCCCTGGTCGAGTACCGCTTGGGACAGGGGGGTTACGACGCCGGGATAGATCTTCGACGGGCGCAGGTTCACGTCCTGATCGAATTCAAAGCGCAGCTTGAGCAGCAGGCCGCGTTCCAGCAGTCCGGAGGGAATCGTGCTGCTGCCGGGCGCAGCGCCCACGGCACCGAGGATGATCGCGTCACGGGTGGCCAGATCGGCGAGGGTCTCGTCGGAAAGCATCTCACCGGTATCGAGCCAGTGCTGGGCCCCGAGTTCGTACTGGGAGAACTCGAAGGTGTCCTCACCCGCCGCTGCGATAAGGACCTTGACGGCTTGGGCCACCACTTCGGGGCCGATTCCGTCGCCCGGGATGACTGCAATGACTGGCTTGTGCGAAGACTTACTCATGGTTGTCACACTAAGTGTCCCCGCAGGAGGACCATGCGCGGTCTCAGCCCTGACGAAACAGCGAACTACGGCGTTGCAGATGGCTAATCAGCGCAACCTCGCACCCTCCAACCGACAGATGAACGGCCGGTTGTCGGGCCGTGGGCGCGCAGTAGCCTGAAGTCATGGCACTGAAGTTCAACGCACCGTCCGACCCCACGTATCGTACTGAGGCGGACATCGCAAAGATCAACGAGGACCCCGGCTTCGGGGTGCACTTCACCGATCACATGGCTCGCATTGACTGGAGCGAGGATGAGGGCTGGGTTGACCCCCGACTCATTGAGTACGGGCCCATCCCGATGGACCCCGCCGGTGCCGTATTCCATTACGCCCAGGAGGCCTTTGAGGGGCTCAAGGCGTACCACCGCGAGGATGGCTCCATCTGGCTGTTCCGTCCCGAGCGCAACGCGGCGCGCTTCTTCAATTCCAGCAAGCGCCTGGCGTTGCCGCAGCTGCCGGTGGACGACTTCGTGCAGGCCGTTCGTGAGCTCACCCGCCTCGATGCCCGCTGGGTTCCCAAGGAGGGCGAGAAGAGCCTCTACCTGCGTCCCTTCTCGATCGCGACCGAGAGCTTCCTGGGTGTGCGGCCCAGCAAGACGGTTGCCTTCTGCGTGATCGCCTCCCCGGTGGGGGCCTACTTCTCCGGCGGCGTCAAGCCGGTCGACATCTGGGTCGAGTCCCACCTGAGCCGCGTGTCCAACGGTGGCACCGGCGACGCCAAGTGTGGTGGCAACTATGCCGCCAGCCTCGTGCCGGAGGAGACCGCCTTCGCCCATGGCTGCAACCAGGTGATGTTCGTCGACAACGCCGAGCACCGCTGGGTTGAGGAACTGGGTGGCATGAACTTCCTCATGATCACCAAGAACGACGAGCTGGTCACGCCGCCGCTGAACGGGAACATCCTGCCCGGCGTCACCAGGGATTCCCTGCTCACCATCGCCCCGGAGATGGGACTGAAGCCCGTCGAGCGTCCCATCGACATCGCCGAGGTGTACGCCGGCATGGACGATGGCACCATTTCGGAGCTCTTCGCCTGCGGCACGGCCGCAGTGGTCACGCCGATCGGCTCGCTGACCAACGAACAGGGTCGTCACGATATGGCGGTCCCCGCCGATGGTGGGCGAACCATTGCGCTGCGCAACTACCTGTTGGATGTGCAGTACGGACGTCGCGAGGACACCCGCGGCTGGACCCAGCGCGTCGTCTGAGTCGCGCGGTCGGGCAGAGGGGATCACACACATGACCATGAATCCAGTGCGCCCGGAGAAGCTGCACATCTACGACACCACCTTGCGGGACGGGGCCCAGCAGGCCGGCATGCACCTGTCCCTGGATGACAAGTTGGCCATTGCCCTGCAGGCCGACGCCATGGGCGTCGACTTCATTGAGGGCGGCTGGCCGGGCGCCAATCCGATTGACACCGAGTTCTATGCGCGCGCGCCCGAACTGGGCCTGCGCACGGCGAAGCTCGTGGCCTTCGGATCGACGCGCCGCGCCGGTTCACGGGCGAGCGAGGATCCGTTGCTCGAGGCGCTGTGTACGGCCGGTACGGATTATGTGTGCATCGTGGCAAAGGCCCACGACGTCCACGTGACCCAGGCGCTGCGCACCACCCTGGACGAGAACCTGGCGATGGTGGCCGACTCGGTGCGCTTCCTGGTGGGGCACGGCAAGCGGGTGCTCGTCGACGCCGAGCACTATTTCGACGGTTTCCGCACGAACCCCGCCTATGCCCTGGAGGTCGTGCGTACCGCGGCCGAGGCCGGTGCCGAGACCGTGGTGCTGTGTGACACCAATGGCGGCATGCTGCCCCACTGGATGGGTGACATCATCTCGGCGACCTCGTCGATCGGCGTCGAGCTGGGGGTCCATTGCCACAACGACAGTGGATGTGCGCTGGCCAATTCGTTGGCCGCCATGGACGCCGGCGTCACCCACATCCAGGGCACCATCAACGGATATGGCGAGCGGACCGGCAACACCGACCTGACCACGCTCATCGCGGACCTCCAACTGAAATATGAGTGGCCCGTGGTGACCCCCGAGCAACTGGGGAACATGACCAGCGTCAGCCGCACGGTGGCCGAGATCGCCAACCAGCCGGTCTCCGCGCGGCAGCCGTATGTGGGGGAGTCGGCATTCGCCCACAAGGCGGGCCTGCACGCCAGCGCCCTCAAGGTGAACAACGACCTCTACCAGCACATCGATCCCACCGCGGTGGGCAACGACATGCACATGCTCATCTCCGACATGGCCGGCCGCGCGAACATCCAGATCAAGGGCGAACAGCTGGGCATGGACCTCTCGGACCGCGACCTTGCCGGGCAGGTGGCCTCGTTGGTCAAGCAGCGCGAGGCCCACGGCTACGCCTATGAGGCCGCCGACGCCAGCTTTGAGCTGCTCGTGCGCGATACGTGCGGCGAGCTCAATGACCGTCCCTTCTCGATGACCAGTTGGCGGGTGTTTATCGAGCAGCGTGGTTCCTCCGAGGACGACGCCTACACCGAGGCGACGGTGAAGCTCGAGGCCCAGGGTTCACCGCAGATCTTCGTCGGCGAGGGCAACGGCCCGGTGAATGCCCTCGACCAGGCCCTTCGCCGGGCCCTGCGACCCGCCTATCCGCAGGTGCGCGACTACGAGCTCACCGATTACCGGGTGCGAATCCTCGACGAGGACCGCGGCACCGACGCCACCGTCAGGGTGCAGATCGGTACCACCTGGCAGCACGACACCTGGACCACCGTCGGGGTCGGCGCGAACATCATCGAGGCGAGCTGGGAAGCGCTGTCGGACGCCTACCTGTTCGGCTTGTTGAAGGGCTTCGGCGCCGACGAATAGTCCCCGGGGCTGCCCGGAACGCCGAGGCCCCCGGGCGGCCCGACAGGTAGGTTTGGCTCATGCGTATTGCTCGTTATGCCAGCCCGGGAACTGATCCGGCCTATGGCCTCGTGGAACTCGTCGATGACGGGGGAGATCACCCCGATACGGTCGCAACACTCACCGGTGATCCCCTGGCGGGGCCCGTCAACCTCACCGGAGAACGGCACCCCCTGGCCGAGGTGCGACTGCTCGCCCCCGTGATCCCGCGCAGCAAGATCGTGGGCGTGGGACGCAACTATGCCGCCCATGCCGCCGAGCTGGGCAACACCGTCGACGCCAACCCGTTGGTCTTCCTCAAGCCCAATACGAGTGTGATCGGTCCCGACGACCCCATCATCAAGCCGGTGGAGACCGACGACCTGCAGTTCGAGGGCGAATTGGCCGTGGTGATCGGGCGCATCTGTCGGCTGGTGCCCGTCGACCGCGTCGCCGAGGTGATCTTCGGCTACACCGTGGCCAACGATGTCACCGCGCGGGATGTCCAGAAGACCGACAAGCAATGGACCCGCGCGAAGGGCTGGGACAGTTTCTGCCCCCTCGGTCCGTGGATCGTCAGCCACCTGAGCCTGGACGAGGCGGCAGCACTGGACGTCACCACCACACTGGATGGCGAGGTCAAGCAGCACGGATCCACCGCCGACATGGTCCACTCCATCCCGGAGCTGGTCTCCTATATTTCCGGATTCACCACCCTGCTGCCCGGCGACGTGATCCTCACCGGCACGCCGGCGGGCGTTGCCCGCATGGTGCCCGGCCAGCGGGTGAGCATCGAGATCGGCTCGATCGGAGCCCTGTCGAATCCCATCGTCGACGGGGCGCAGACGCTCGGTTACGGCGACGAGGAATCCCCGGCGGGGCAGTGATCACACAGTGAGCCAGAAGAAGCGCAAGCAGGCCCGGACGTCCCCGAAGGCATCGGGTTCGCCCCGTCCCGGGACATCACAGGGAGCACGCCAGGCCCCGCGCAGTGGAAGCGCGAGCGCCTCGCGGGTGGGGAGCGCTGGGCGCGGATCGGGGCGGTTGCAGCCCGACTACCCCTATCAGCCGATGTTCACGATGCCCGCCAGTGAGCCGATGCCGGGCGTCGACTATGCGTTGGTGATGCGCTCGCCCGCGCCCGGGGGAGCGATGAGGGCCATTACGGGCCTGGCGCTCGTGGCGGCGGGGTACCTGCTGATCACCCAGATCCTGCTCTACCTGGGCGCCTGGCTGTCATGGCTGGCACGGGGACAACACGGCAGCATGCAGGACGGCTATGCCGCCGTGGCCGGCTATCAGGTGCCCGAGGGCATCGTGATCGTGAACCTGGCCCTGGCCGCGGCGATCATCGTCGTGCTCGTGATTGCCCGCTGGTGCAATGGCCGTCAACCGGGCTGGTTGGTCTCGGTGCGCCCGGGGATGCGCTGGGGATTCCTGGCATGTGCCGTCGTGGTGGGCCTGGTGGTGCTCAATGGCATCTACCTACTGGCGCCCGCGCGGGCGGCCCTGCACTGGAACCCGCCATCCAATGCCTGGCTGTTGATGGTGCTGGTCGTGGTCACCTCGCCCCTGCAGGCCGCCGGCGAGGAGTTCCTCTTCCGGGGCTACCTGCAACAGGCCCTCGGTGCCCTGACCGGTAGGTCCTGGGTAGCACTGATCGTCTCGGCGCTCGTCTTCGCCGCGATGCATGGTTCGCAGAACCTTCCGCTGTTCATCGACCGCTTCGGCTTCGGACTGATCGCGGGCGGCATGGTGCTGGCCACCGGAGGACTTGAGGCATCGATCGCGGCGCACGCGGCGAACAACGTCAGCAGTTTCGGCTACGCGATCGCCGGTGGCACCCTCGCCCAGACCCGACAGATCTCGGCAAGCAACTGGGCCACCACCGGGAGCAATGTGGTCGGTTATCTCGTCACCGGAGTGGCGATGGTCGCCGTCGCGCGCCTGCTGCGCCTGCGCCGGGTCACCCCGGATACCCCAAGTTGATAGTTCCGAACCGATTCTGTAGAGTTTGTGGGCGTTGTCACCGCGGAAACGCAAAGGGTGACGATGGGGTATGGGGTAATTGGCAGCCCGCCGGATTCTGGTTCCGTCAGTCCAGGTTCGAGTCCTGGTACCCCAGCGCATGTGGGATTCGGAGCAGTTGTGGTCCGGTCCGCATACGCTGGAACGACAAGTGAATAGCTAAGCGTCCGAATCACTTCGGACAAGACTTGGCCCCGTTGTGTAGCGGCCTAGCACGCGGCCCTCTCAAGGCTGAAACGGCGGTTCGAATCCGCTCGGGGCTACAAGTGAGTGAAGGCTCCCACCTGATCAGGTGGGAGCCTTCACTGCGTTGTCGTCGGGGGTGAATGTTGCCGGAGTGGATCGCCTGGCGCCGAAGCCGCTCAGCCCTCCGAGACCGCGGCCCTGCGCAGTACCTCGGAAAGGTGCTCCGCAGCGGCGATCACCGCCGGGGCATGGAGTCGGCCGGGCTGGCGGGTCAGGCGCTCAATCGGTCCGGACACCGACACGGCGGCCAGTACCTTTCCGGCGGGGGCCCGCACGGGCGCCGACACCGACGCCACGCCGGGTTCACGCTCCCCAACCGATTGTGCCCAACCGCGGCGACGCACCGTGTTCAGTGCCACCGCGGAGAAGCTCGCAGAGGCCAGGCCGGCCTGGATGCGGTCGGGATCGTCCCAGGCCAACAGCACCTGCGCGGCGGAACCGGCGTTCATGGTGAGTTGGGCACCCACCGGGATGGTGTCGCGCAGTCCCGACGGGCGCTCGGCGGCCGCCACGCAGATGCGCACATCGCCCTGCCGGCGATAGAGCTGGGCCGACTCCCCGGTGATGTCACGAAGCCGGGCAAGGATCGGTCCGGCGGTGGCCAACAGGCGGTCCTCGCCGGCCGCGGCCGCCAATTCCACCAGTCTGGGTCCCAGCACGAAGCGGCCCTGCAGGTCGCGTCCGACCAGCCGGTGATGCTCCAGTGCGACGGCAAGACGATGCGCCGTCGGACGGGCCAGTCCCGTAGACTGGACCAGGCCAGCCAATGTCGTCGGTCCCTGTTCCAGGGCACCCAGCACGAGCGCCGCCTTGTCGAGGACGCCCACCCCACTCGAATTGTCCATAGAGTGAGATTATCATCTCGTATTCTGGTATGGCAAGGGCATAATGACTGTCATGGCATCAACACTCGTGGAAAAAATCTGGAACGATCATGTGGTTCGCAGCACCGCGGGCGAGCCCGACCTGCTCTACATCGATCTTCAGCTCGCCCACGAGGTGACGAGCCCACAGGCTTTCGAGGGGCTGCGTCTGGCGAACCGCAGGGTGCGTCATCCCGAACTGACGGTGGCCACCGAGGACCACAACATCCCCACCACAAACGTCTTCAAGCCGATCGCCGACCCCGTCTCGCGCACGCAGGTGGAGACCCTGCGGGCCAATTGCGCCGAGTTCGGGGTGCCGATCCACTCCATGGGCGACCGTGAGCAGGGCATCGTGCACGTCATGGGGCCCCAGCTCGGCCTCACCCAGCCGGGGATGACCATCGTCTGCGGGGATTCGCACACCGCCACCCATGGCGCCTTCGGAGCCCTGGCCTTCGGCATCGGCACCAGCGAAGTGGAACACGTACTGGCCACCCAGACCCTGCCCCAGGCCCGGCCCAAGACCATGGCGGTCAACGTCGTGGGCGACCTGCCGGACGGCGTGGGGCCCAAGGACCTCATCCTGGCGCTGATCTCCCAGGTGGGGACCGGCGGCGGTCAGGGGCACGTGGCGGAATACCGCGGCAAGGCCATCGAGGACATGTCGATGGAGGGTCGGATGACCATCTGCAATATGTCCATTGAATGGGGTGCCAAGGCGGGCCTGATCGCTCCCGACCAGACCACCTTCGACTACGTCAAGGGCCGTGAGCATGCGCCCAAGGGCGCTGATTGGGACGCTGCGGTCGAGTACTGGAAGGGCCTGCGCACCGACGACGACGCGACCTTCGACGTCGAGGTGACCCTGGACGTCAGCAAGCTGACCCCGTTCGTCACCTGGGGAACCAATCCCGGCCAGGGCGTTCCGCTGGGCGCCAATGTGCCCGATCCGGCTGCCTTCGATACCGAGGTCGAGCGCGCGGCCGCGACCCGGGCCCTGGAGTACATGGGGCTGAAGGCCGGCACGCCGATGCGTGACATCGCCGTCCAGACGGTCTTCATCGGGTCGTGCACGAACGGTCGCATGGAGGACCTGCGGGCAGCCGCCTCGGTGATGAAGGGACACAAGGTCTCCGATTCGGTGCGCGTATTGGTTGTCCCCGGTTCGGATGCCGTGCGCGAGCAGGCCATGGCCGAGGGACTCGACAAGGTGTTCACCGATGCCGGAGCCGAATGGCGCCATGCCGGGTGCTCGATGTGCCTGGCCATGAACCCGGACAAGCTGGCCCCCGGCGAGCGCGCCGCGTCGACCTCAAACCGGAACTTCGAGGGCCGACAGGGCAAGGGTGGACGTACCCACCTGGTGAGCCCGGTCGTTGCCGCCGCCACCGCCATCGCCGGTCATCTGGCCGCCCCCGCCGACCTGTCATAAAGAGGAAACCATCATGGATAAGTTCACCACCCACAGCGGCGTCACCGTTCCGCTGCGACGCAGCAATGTCGACACCGACCAGATCATCCCGGCCGTCTACCTGAAGCGGGTCACGCGCAGTGGCTTCGAGGACGGGCTGTTCAAGAGCTGGCGCGACGACCCCGATTTCGTGCTCAACCAGGACGCCTACAAGAACGGCACGGTGCTGGTGGTCGGGCCTGATTTCGGCACCGGCAGCTCACGCGAGCACGCGGTGTGGGCGCTTCAGAACTATGGCTTCAAGGCGGTCATCGGCTCACGCTTCGGCGACATCTTCCGGGGTAATGCGGGCAAGGCCGGCCTTCTGCTGGCCACCGTCCCCCCGGAGGTCGTCGAGGAGCTGTGGACCTATGCCGAGGACAATCCCGGTGCCAGGGTGACCGTCGACCTCGAGGCTCGTCGGCTCACTGCCGGCGACAAGTCATATCCCTTCGATGTCGACGACTACACCCGTCACCGCCTGCTCGAGGGCCTGGACGATATCTCGCTCACCCTGCGCCACGAGGATGACATCAAGGCTTATGAGGACAAGCGTCCGAGCTTCAAGCCGGTGACCACCGAGGTCGCCTGACCCGACATCCGGTCACAATTCGTCCGCACGGCCCGGCTGCCACTCCTTGCGGGGGCAGCCGGGCCGTCGGCATGTCAACGGCCGGACCAGCCCCGGTACCCCCCCGCGGTCCGGCGCCGGGGCTGTCAGAATGGTGGCCATGAACAGCGATGTCGCTCCGGATAGGCGCCTGTACCTGGGCAGGTTGGGACGGGCGAACCACGAGCCGGCAAATCGCACGTTCCGCTTCGCGGCCCGCCTGGCAGGGGTCATCCTCAGGCCCATTGCCCGGCTGCACCTTTCGGGTCAGGAGAACCTGCCGACAACCGGTGCCGCGATCATCGTGCCGAACCACCTGTGTGACCTGGACCCCCTCGTGGTGGGCTACTTCCTCGTCTGGGGTGGTCGATGGCCGCACTTCCTGGCGCGGGCCAATCTGTTCACCATGCCGGTGCTCGGCCGCCTGCTGAGGGCCCTGGAACAAATCCCCGTCGAAAGGGGCTCGGTGAGTGCTGCCGGGTCCCTGGCCGAAGCCCAGCACGAGTTGGAGGCGGGCAAGGTCGTGATCGTGTATCCGGAGGGGACCTTCACCTACGATCCCGATGAGTGGCCGATGGCCGGCCACACCGGCGCCGCGCGGTTGGCGCTGCGGACCGGGGCACCCGTGGTCCCCATCGGCCAGTGGGGCGCAAACTTCATCATTCCGCCGCGCCACAAGCGTCGACCGAAGCTCCTGGGGCGAAGCGATGTCACAGTGCATGCCGGCGCCCGGCTCGACCTGGCCGACCTCGTGGCGCGGGGCGAGTCGGATCGACATGCCGTCCATGACGCCACGGTGCGCATCATGGACGCCATCACCCATGAGGTCAGCGCCGTCCGGGACCTGCCGGCGCCACATGGACGTTGGCACCCGGGCCGCAAGAAGCGGGTCGATCCGGCGCAGGCGGTGCTCTAGCGCCAGCGTTTCCGCTCGCCCCGGACCCGTGGGGGATCGCTACTCTTTGCAAGAGCACTTCGGAAGGAAGCCCATGGCCTCGGATACTGCAGACCTGATCAATGTGGCCGTCATCTTCGGCGGCCAGTCGAACGAGCACGAGGTGTCGTGCCTCACGGCCGCCGGCGTCCTCGGCGCCATCGACCAGACCCGCTACCGGGTTCACGGGATCGGCATCGACAAGTCAGGTCTGTGGCACCGCTACTCGGTCGACGAGATTCGTGCCCTGCAGATCGTCGACGGCGTGATGCCCTCAATTGGCGCGGACCATCCGCTCGCGGAACTCTTCCGCGACGCCGGGGGAGTCCACCTGGCGACCCTGGATGAGGATCGGCTCACTGCCCGCGAGCCCATCGACGTCGCTTTTCCCCTCATGCACGGCGCCTACGCCGAGGACGGAACCGTCCAGGGGAAGCTGGAAATGCTCGGCCTGAAGTATGTGGGCTGCGGCGTCACCAGCAGCGCCCTGGGGATGGACAAGGAGTACACCCACACCGTCCTCGAGGCGGCGGGAGTCCCCACGGCTGCCTGGGTGCGCGTGGGACGCGACGAATGGATGCGTGATCCGGATGCCATCGTGGCCCGGATCGGCAGCCAGCTCGGCTATCCGGTGTTCGTCAAGCCCGCGCGGGGAGGATCCTCGGTGGGCATCAGCCGCGTCACCGGGCCGGACTCGCTGGCCGCCGCCATCGACGCAGCGCGCCTGGTTGATCCGAAGGTGCTCGTGGAACAGGCAGTGGTCGGTGCCCGTGAGGTGGAGTGCGGGATCCTCGGCGGGGATGGCACGGCCCCCCGCGCGTCGCACACCGGCGAGATCGTCATGCATACCGAGGACCGCTTCTACGACTACCGGGCGAAGTACCTGCCCGAGGAACAAGTCGACCTGCGGGTGCCGGCCGGACTCGAGCCCCAGGTGGAACGGCGGGTCCAGGAACTGGCACTGCAGTGCTTCACGGCCCTGGACTGCGAGGGGCTGGCCCGCGTGGACACCTTCGTCCTGCCCGATGGGCAGGTGCTGATCAATGAGATCAACACCATGCCCGGATTCACCAAGTTCTCGATGTATCCGAATATGTGGCGGGCCAGCGGAATCGACTACCCCGAGCTGATCGACCAGCTCATCGCCCTGGCGCTGTCACGCCCGGCCACGGTGCTGCGCTAGGGGCAGTCACCGCGGCGGGCGCCACAGCGGGGGATTGCTCAGGAGCGTGCGGTTGCCGGCTGCGGGTGCGCCACCGGCCCGGCGACCTCGCGAGGGCCACGATTCTGCGCAACGACCTGCTGGAATGCCGGAAGCTGGGTGTACAGCTCATCGGTCAGCGGATTGCGTCGACGCCTGATGATGGTGCGCAGCTGGTAGGCCGCCACGGCGACATTCGCCAGCAGCGCCACCGCCGACACGGTGAACAACGCCACCGGGCTTCCCGAGGCGTCCACCGAGAACCGGGAATCGGTCACGAAGGCCGGCACGGCCATGGTGAACATCATCCACAGGGCAAGGGTTCCGGCCCGGTGCTGCAGCCATGCGCCCTTCTTGATGAAGAAGGCGGGAATCGTGCATGAAATGAGCAGCGCCGCACCCGCATAGAAGGAATGGTCACCCACGCAGTTGTAGACATAGGCAAAGTTCCACAGGTCGTAGGCGATGATCCAGAACCACAACATGTCGGGCCAGATCATGTCCTTCGACTTGTCGCGGGAGATGAAGATGCCGAACCAACCGCAGATGGTGAGCAGGTTGAGCAGCCCGGCGACGCCGTTCATCCAGTTCCACGGCCCCGACAGCATGTAGACACCATCGACCATCCCGTTGGCATGCATACCGCCCACCTGGAAGTCACGGATGCAGGCCTCGAGGATGTTGATCGCGAGGATGAGGGGCGGGAAGCACAGCGCCCACTTCCGCGCCGCGAGCCGGGGGTGGTAGCGCAGTGCCATGAACCCCAGTACGCCGGCCAATGCCGAATAGACCTTCACCCAGTGGAACCAGGTACCCGTTGAGGATCCGGCGCCGGCCGAGGTGGGCCACACGAAGATCGTCAGGATGATGGGAAGCGCCACGAAAATGGCGAGTCCCGCCCAGCGGAACCGTCGGGTGAGTTCATTGAGCCCGATGAGGGCTCCCAGCACGACGAACCATGCCACCCATGAGTACCAGGGGATGGAAGCGAATAGGAACACGTCTCTGTCCTCCATCGTCACGAGGCCCCTCTCCAACGAGCGGCCCCTGTAGGCGGCACGTTACGGTGGGCGTGCGCGCCGCGCGATGGACAGATTTACGAAAGTGTCCAGTGGAGGACCGACCATGGTGGACCCACCCCGCACCGATGCCTTCCGGCCGGGCCCGAGCGGGCCGATTGAACCCCCGGAGGATCCCCCGGCCCCCGAGTCGCCGGCCCGACGCCCGGCGCGCGACGCGCTGGGAGAAGCCCTCAAGCAGACCCTGGCAACCACCCCGCTCGACAAGGTGACCGTTGCGGGGCTCAGCCGCAGTGCGGGCATCACCCGTCAGGCCTTCTACTACCACTTCCTCGATGTGAGTGACCTGGCAGTGTGGGTATTCACCAACGAGGTGGCCAGCCACATCATGAAATATCGGTCGCGTGCGGAGTGGGCGGACGGATTCCTCAAGCTGTTGCTCTACATGCAGGAACACCGCGAACAGAGCTATTCAGTGATTCGCGCCCTCTCGTCGGTTTCCCTCGAGCAGTTCTTCTTCCGGCACCTGCGGAAGATGATGACGGCGATCGTCCACGAGGTGGAGCAAACCCTCCCCTTCCACGCGGGCCAGCCCCTCGCCCGCCGCGATCGGGACTTCGTGATCGACCACTACACGCTCAGCGTCGTGGGGCACCTGCTGCACTGGCTGGCCACCGACATGCAACAACCGCCGGGGGAGTTGGTACAGAACCTGCGCGACATCCTCGACGGCAGCGTTCGCGCCTCACTGGAGCGCTTTGGCCACCACGATGCCGACGGACCCACGACCGGTGACCCGGACCGGTGCGTTGAGGGGACGGTCGGCCCCCGGGCAGGCTAGCGTTTAGCCCATGGCGTCCGAGACAACAGGGCAGAACCCGCAGACCGCGTCCGAGGTCGGCGAATTCGGGATCATCGCGACGATCATCAAGGGCCTTGGTCGTCCGCCCGCGGTCTCGGTGGGCCCCGGCGATGATGCCGCGGTGTTCCTGGTGAATGGCTCGGCCGTCACCAGCACGGACATGCTCGTCGAAGGCGTGGAATTTCGTCGTGACTGGTCCAGTGCGGCAGAAGTCGGTCGCAAGTCGGTGGCGGTGAACGTGGCGGACCTGGAGGCCATGGGTGCCAAGCCGGTGGCCATGGTGATCGGGTTCGGGATCCCCGCGGACCTGCCCGCCGAGTGGGTTCGTGAATTCGCCAAGGGGGTTCGGGCCGAGGCCGACCTGGCGGGTATCGCCCTGGTCGGTGGCGACATCACCGAGGCTGACAAGGTCACCATCGGGGTGACGGTGATCGGCGAGACCGCAGGGCTGGACCCGGTGTTGCGCAATGGCGCCGAACCCGGGGAGATCGTGGCGGTGTGTGGCCGACTTGGTTGGGCGGCTGCCGGACTGGCCGCTCTCGAACGTGGCTTCCGCAGTCCCCGCGCCGCCGTCGACGCCCAGCGTGTCCCGTCAGTGCCCTATGGGGCGGGACGGATGGCGGCACGGGCGGGCGCAACGGCGATGCTGGACGTCTCCGACGGCCTGTTGGCCGACCTGAACCACATCGCCCAGGCCTCGGGAGTCTGGATCGACCTCGATTCCGGGGCGTTCGAGATCCCGGAACCCGTTGCGGTGGTTGCCGCAGCGGTGAACAAGGATCCGCTTGACTTCGTGTTGACCGGCGGGGAGGACCATGCCCTGGCGGCGTGTTTCCCCCCCGGTGAACTACCCGAGGGCTTCACCGCGGTCGGAGTGGTGCATGCGCCCGGGCAGGACGGGCCCGGTGTCACTGTCGACGGTCGTCCCCATGAGGGCCATGGCGGGTGGGAACACTTCCAGCACGGTCAGTGACAGGCGGGGGTGTGCCGCCCGGCGGCGTGCCCCAGGGGCGCCGGAGCCGGCCTCCGAGTAGTCTGCGGAATATGGCGACCCGCGCGTCTTCCCCGTCGCGGCCTCGCAGCAAGAGCGGCTCGAAGAACTCACGCCGCCCTGCGAGTGCGCGAAGCGGTGGGAGCAAGAAGAACAATCACAGTCGGGGTTCGGCGTCACGCCGTCCCCGGCCGACCGCGCCACGCCCAAATCCGGTGCTCCGTGCCGTGGTGTTCGCGTGGCAGGGCATCGCCCATGGACTCGGGGCCGCCGTGCGCCGTATCGGCGGATCGGCCCGTGAGATCGACCCAGCGGTGCGTCGCGATGGCATGGGGCTGTTCCTGGTGGCCCTTGCGGTTGTCGTGGCGGCCGAGTTCTGGGTCGGCCTGCCCGGAGTGGTCGGGCAGATCCTGCAGGCGTGCGTCGCGACGATCTTCGGTATGGCGAGCTATTTGCTGCCGGTGCTGTTGTTCGTGCTGGCCTGGCGGACCCTGCGCAATCCCGATTCGAACGGCCCCGTCGGGCGCCAGGCGCTCGGCTGGACCGTGCTGGCATTCGGCCTGCTCGGGCTGATCAATGTCACCGAATGGCCCCTGCCCAGTCCGGCCGATCCGGCGCGCATGCGGGCCATGGGCGGGATCATCGGCTACATCTCCAGCTCGATGCTCACCCAGCTGGTGCCGCGCTGGCTCAGCGCCGTGCTGCTGGTCATCGTCGCCGTATTGGGCACCATCCTCATCACGGGTCGTCCCGTCCACGAGCTGTGGGCCCAGATCCGGCAGCTGGCCAGCGGGGCATCGTCCTGGGCGGCCGACAACCGTGCCAAGAAGGCCGAACGCAAGCTGAAGTTCGGCGTCGACGAGGCCTACGACACCCCGGTGGAGGACGAGGACCAACATCCCGCATCCACCGAGCCACATGCGGACCCCGTGGCGCCACGTCCCGACCCGGCGCACCCGGCCGCGGCGGTGGTGGCCCCCGACGACCTGGAGCCCCCCGAGCACCTTCCGGCGACGAGCAGGGTGGAACAACTGCAGCTTTCCGGGGACGTGCAGTATTCGTTGCCCGAGCTCAGCCTGCTGAAACCCGGATCGGCTCCCAAGGTGCACACCGATGCGGCCGATCACACCGTGAACTCCCTGCAGGACGTGTTCACCGAGTTCAACATCGATGCCCAGGTGACCCGCTACACGCGCGGACCCACCGTGACGCAGTACGAGGTGGAACTCGGTTCCGGCGTCAAGGTCGAAAAGGTCACCGCCCTGCAACGCAACATCGCCTATGCGGTGGCGTCGCCCGATGTGCGCATCCTGTCGCCGATCCCCGGTAAGTCGGCGATCGGTATCGAGATCCCCAACAAGGAGAAGGAAGTCGTCTCCCTGGGCGATGTCTTGCGCAGCCCGCGGGCGCGCAGCAACACCAAGCCGCTGGTGGTCGGACTCGGCAAGGACGTCGAAGGTCGGGTGGTGCTTGCCAACATCGCCAAGATGCCGCACCTGTTGGTTGCCGGTGCCACCGGATCGGGCAAGTCGAGCTTCGTGAATTCGATGATCACCTCGATCATGCTGAGGGCAACTCCCGACGAGGTGCGGATGATCCTGGTGGATCCCAAGCGCGTCGAACTCAACCAGTATGAGGGCATCCCGCATCTGGTGACGCCCATCATCACGAGCCCGAAGAAGGCGGCCCAGGCGTTGGAATGGGTGGTCCAGGAGATGGACCGCCGCTACGACGACCTGGCGGCCTTCGGGTTCCGCCACATTGATGACTTCAACAAGGCGGTGCGGGCCGGCCAGGTGCAACTACCGCCCGGCTCCGAACGTGAGCTGACGCCGTATCCGTACCTGGTCGTCGTGGTCGACGAGTTGAGCGATCTCATGATGGTTGCCCCACGCGACGTCGAGGATTCCATCGTGCGCATCACGCAGCTGGCCCGGGCCGCCGGCATCCACCTTGTGCTGGCAACCCAGCGCCCCTCCGTTGATGTGGTCACCGGACTCATCAAGGCGAACATCCCGTCGCGCCTGGCCTTTGCCACCAGTTCGGCCACGGACTCCCGGGTGATCCTCGACCAGGCCGGCGCTGAGCGCCTGCTCGGTCAGGGCGATGGGCTGTTCCTGCCCATGGGGGCGGCCAACCCGAAGCGTGTCCAGGGCAGCTGGGTCACCGAGGCCGAGATCCGCGAGGTCGTCGACCATGTGAAGGAACAGCTCAAGCCCCAGTACCGCGACGACGTCACGGCCGTGGCCAGCGCCGAGAAGAAGGTGGCCGAGGACATCGGCGACGATCTCGACCTGGTGCTGGAGGCGGCCACGAATGTGGTCAACCTGCAGCTGGGTTCCACCTCGATGCTCCAGCGCAAGCTGCGGATCGGCTTTGCGAAGGCGGGCCGCATCATGGACATCCTGGAGACCAGGGGCGTCGTGGGACCGAGCGAGGGCAGCAAGCCCCGCGACGTCTATGTCAAGCCCGATGACCTCGACACGGTGCTCGCCCAGCTGTCGGGCGAACCACAACCGGAATCGGCCACCCAGTAGTCGGCATTGACCCGACCGGCAGGCGCATCTGTGGTGCGGACTGGGGTTGACGCCTTCGGGCGGGGATACTTGAGGCATCATGGCGAATAAGAAGGTTCATCTCATCAGTCTCGGCTGCGCCCGCAACGACGTGGATTCCGAGGAATTGGCAGGACGGCTGGAAGCCGGGGGCTTCAGCCTGGTGGATGAGCCCGACAGTGCTGATGCACTGATCGTCAACACCTGTGGCTTCGTCGAGCAGGCCAAGAAGGATTCCATCGACACGATCCTGGCGGCGGCGGACCTCAAGGACAGTGGCGGCCCCAGGACCGTGGTGGCGGTCGGTTGCCTGGCCCAGCGCTACGGCGCCGAACTGGCCGATTCCCTGCCGGAGGCCGACGCCGTGCTGGGCTTCGACGATTACACCGATATCGCCGAGCGGCTGCGCACCGTGATGGCCGGGGGCACGGTGCAACCACCGACCGTCATGGACCGACGCACCCTGTTGCCGATCGCCCCGATTGAGCGCCACCGGCGCCGGGCGGTGCCCGGACACCAGGGAGAACTGCCCACCGGCATCGCCCCCGCCTCCGGCCCGCGCGTTCCACGCCGCCGGCTGGACAATGCGCCCTGGGCCCCCCTGAAGATTGCCTCCGGGTGTGACAGGCGCTGTGCCTTTTGCGCCATCCCCAGCTTCCGCGGCGCATATCTGTCGCGGGACGCGGACGAGATCGTCGAGGAGGCCGGGTGGCTCGTCGGGCAGGGCGTGCGCGAGATCATGCTCGTCTCGGAGAACTCATCGAGCTATGGCAAGGACCTGGCCGACCTGCGGGCCCTGGAATCCCTGCTGAAGCGGCTGTCGGCCCTGGACGGGCTCGACTGGATCCGCGTGAGCTACCTGCAACCGGCCGAGCTGCGTTCGAGCCTGGTGGACGTGATGACCAGCACGCCCAAGGTGCTGCCCTACTTTGACCTGAGCTTCCAGCACGCTTCGGCCCCGCTGCTGCGACGCATGCGTCGCTTCGGCGATCCGGAATCATTCCTGGGACTCATCGATTCCATCCGCCAACGGGCGCCACAGGCAGGTATCCGCAGCAATGTGATCGTCGGTTTCCCGGGGGAGACCAGCAACGACGTGGACGTGCTTGCCGATTTCCTTGCGCGTGCCCGCCTCGACGCAGTGGGTGTCTTCAGCTACTCGGACGAGGATGGTACGGCTGCTGCCGAGTTGCCGGACCACGTCGCCGCCGAGGAGATCGAGGCCCGCCACGAGCGCATCGCCGACCTGGCGAATGTGTTGTGTGACGAACGGGCGGCGCAACGCGTCGGGCAGAGGGTGCAGGTGCTCGTGGAGGGGGTCGAGGGATCCCAGGTCACCGGTCGCGCGGCCCACCAGGGACCCGATGTGGACGGCACGACCACCGTGCTGGTCGGGCAGGGGCGTCACATGCCGACACCAGGCGATATGGTTTCCGCGTCGGTGATCGACACGGTCGGAGTGGATCTCACTGCCGAAATCGACGAGGAAGGCTAGGCCGATGAGCGCGCCCGCAGGTAGGAAACCGGATGAGGCCACCCTCGCATTCGCCTGGAACCTGCCCAACATCCTCACCATCACCCGCATGGTGCTGGTGCCGGTCTTTGCCGTGGTGCTCCTCAGCCATCCCGATCAGGAGGGGTGGCGCATCGGTGCGACGCTCGTCTTCGCCGTGGCAATCCTCACCGACTTTGCGGACGGACGCATCGCCCGCAAGTACAACATGGTCACGAATTTCGGCAAGATCTGGGATTCGATCGCCGACAAGGCCCTCACCGGTATGGCCTTCATCGGCCTGTCAATCATCGGCGAGCTTCCCTGGTGGCTCACCATCATCGTGCTCGTGCGGGAATGGGGCATCACCCTGATGCGCTTCCAGGTGCTCAAGTACGGAGTGATGGCCGCCAAGCAGGGCGGCAAGCTCAAGACCTTCCTCCAGAGCATCGCCCTGATCCTGTTCCTGCTGTGGCTGCCCGGCCTGGGGGCCTGGTATGTGGTGATCAGCTGGATCGTCATGGGGGTCGCCTTCCTGCTCACCGTCGTGACGGGTCTCGACTATGTCGTCGATGCCATCAAGCTGCGCCGCGCATCACTGCAGGTGGGACATCCCGTCGACTACGCCGAGATCCTGCGGGCCCGCAAGGCCCATGAGTGACTCCACCGCCGCTGACGGGGCTCGGGGTCTCGCCGAGCAGGTGATCCATCGGTACCGTGACCGCTCGCTGAGCCTGGCGACGTGCGAGTCGATCACCGGCGGCGGCATCGGCTGGACCCTCACGATGGTGCCCGGTAGCTCCGAGGTCTTCCGCGGGGGGCTCATCACCTATGCAAGCTCCCTGAAGGCCCAGCTGGCCGGGGTGGATGCTGGTTTCATCGCGCGCCACGGGGTCATCAACGAGCAGACGGCCCGTCAGATGGCGGCGGGCGCGGCCCGTGCGTGTGCTGCCGATGTGGCCGTGTCGGTGACCGGTACGGCCGGTCCCACCGGTGAGGACGGGGTTGCTCCCGGGGTCGTGTGGTTGGGCCTGTCATGGCTCGGCACGGTACGAGCCCGACAGCTGCGGCTCGAAGGCGGGCGCGACGCGATCCGGCAGGCCACCATCGAGGAATCCCTGGGCTATCTGCTCAAGGCATTGACCTGGCCGCAGTGAGCCGGGTCATCCCGGTGCGGGACCTGCCCCGGTAGCAGGTGAATCACGCTCAGCACTGGTTGAAATGTCCACTATGCGAGATGATCGGATCCACCAGGGAATTAATCCCATGCGGATCAGGTTTGAATGGGCAGATACTCCATTGCGGAGCGCGATCGGAGGGCAACGTGAAGCCACCTTTGCTGAGAGTCCTACTAGGTCAAACGCTGCGGGAACAGCGGATTCATGACCGCCGCACCCTGCGCGATGTCTCGCTGGCTGCGCGCGTGAGCCTGGGCTACCTCTCGGAGGTTGAACGCGGGCAGAAGGAGGCGTCCAGCGAGCTGCTGTTCTCCATCTGCCAGGCGCTCAATGTGCCCCTGTCCGAGATCCTGCGTGAGGTGAGCGAGAAGATGCTGGTGGTCGAGGCCGGCCAGCTGCAGGCTTCGCGCATCGGCCTCGAGGCAGCTGCTCCGTCGGTCATCGCCGCCTGAACCTGTCGCCTGCGCTGCCGCAGGTGGCAGCGCAGGCGCCGGCATCGCGGCGCAGGACCCACCGCAGAGGTGGGGAACCTGTGACGGCGAGCCGCTGTCCGCCATGGCGTGCGGCGCGTTGTGCGGACGCGCCGTTGAAGACCCGGACCACCAGGCTGGTGGTCCGGGTCTTCACGCTCTGCGGCCGCTGGTTCCCAAGGGTCTGCGGCCGGCTGTCCGGTTCATTCCTGGCGGTTGCTCCCCGGCGTCCTGCGGCGTCGGGTGTATCCCCGGGGAACCATCACGAAACCTGCGGCATTGAGCTCGTCGCCGATGTCGGCCTGCAGGGCGGGACTGCCATCGATCTTGTCGATCGTGAGGCGACCGATCTGCCCTGCGTCCACGGCGGCACCGATTGCACGCAGTGCCTCCGCCAATCGGGGCCGGTCGGTGGAGGTGAAGGTCAACAGGGTCCGGGCCCCCCTCTCGACGTAGCAGACGGGCTTCGCGTCATCGAGAACCACCAGGGCGCCCGCCTTGCGAGCCGGACGATGTCCATTGGTCGCGGGCCACTCCAGGGCAGCACCGTAGGGGTTCACCGGATCGCAGGCAGCGAGAAGTCGCATGGGGGCAGCCGGAGCGGTGCGGAGCCGGTCGACTGCGCCGGGGGTCGCGAACTGTGCTCCCCCCAGGCCGGTCACGAAATAGCCGCGGCGGGTGGCGCCGGACTCCTCCATCCTGGACAGCAGGCGGTAGGCGTCGGCGAAGCTCGGTGTCTGTGGCTCGGTCATGACGCTGCCCCGGGTGAGGACGCCATATCGGGCCAGTTCCAGCTCCAGGGCGTCCAGGAGCCGGGTGCTCTCGTCGCCGGGCTCGGGTGGGGCGGCCCAGCGGGCCCCGCCCACGGGCAGCGGGCGGGCAACCCGGACCCGCATGGGGCGACGGCGTGCGCGCGGGGTGGTGGGGGTCTTCAGGGCCCCGCGTCCCGCGCACAGGTCACGCACCGGCGCGAAGGTGTCAGTGGTCGCACGTCCCTGCCACGCAAGCTCCCACAGGGCATCGAGCACGGCCGAGGGCCCGGCCGACTCGTCGGTCAGGTCGGTGACCCGCCAACCGCCACCGGCATCCAGTCGTTGCGCCAGTCGGGTGGCGAGGGGCGTCAGTTCTGTCGACTTCCGGGGAGGGACCGGGCCGATGTCTGCCGGCCACAGGCAGATCCAGCCATCCCGCTGGGCAATGGCCCTGGTTCCAGTCCAGACCATCTCTCCGGTGGCGAGTGCCTCATCGAGCAGGGACGGGCGGTAGCCGGGAAGTCGCGCCGGCAGCACCACCGACTCCAGCATGGATGCGGGAATCGGATAGCCCGCGATCAGGTCGACGACGGCCAGCAGGTCGTCGGGGGTGGGGGCGCTGTGACTTGCCGGGCGTTGGGGCACCTGGGCCCCGGCCGGGGGCAGCTGCTGCCAGGCGTCCAGGAAGCGGCCGAACTGCTGCTGGTCGACGGCCTCCACCTGGTTGCGCAGCTGCGCGAGGGTGCGACGCTTGATCAGCGCGAGCACCTGCTCATGACAGTACTGGTCGGCGTCGGGCTCCCCGACCAGCGCGCCCAGACGGTATTCGGTCGAATCCTCGCCGGGCGTCGGCGGAACCGCGATGAGCGCTCCCCGGATGACCAGGCCCTCATCGATCAGCCCGTCGAGTGCCGATTGGGCGGTGGCAACGGCCATGCCGTAGCGCTGCCGGATTGACTCGGTGGTGACCGCCGCATGGCGTCGCACCCAGCGCAGCACCAGATCACGGACCGCAAGGTGCCGCTCACGCGGCGGTGGCGCGGGCATGGCCGCAGGGATCGGGATTCCGAGCGCATCGCGCAGCAGACCGACATCGGTGTCGGCGCACCAGGCCGGACGACCATTGATCTGGACCCGCGCAATCCGGTGTTCTGCCGACAGGGTTCGCAGCCAGGCCGCGGCGTCCGGGGTACTGCGATCACGGCATTCGTCGTCGGTCAGGGGCCCGATCGTGCGAATCACCTCCCACAGGCGTTCGGGGGTTGTCGCACGACGATCCGCCACCACCGACTGGAGGCCGGCCTCCACCCGGGTGGCCACCCCGACGTCCAGCATCTGGCGGCCGGCCTCGGTGCCCAACAGTTCGGCCAGCATGCCCGAATCCAGGCTCATGGCCGCCAGGGTGCGTTCGGCAAGGGGCTGATCGGTGTCGTAGACGAATTCGCCGACATAGCCGAACAGCAGGTTGCGGGCGAAGGGGGAGGGTTGTTGGGTCTCCACGTCAACCAGTCGTACGCGCCGTGAGGCGATGGCCGACATCAGGGATGTCAGGCCGGGCAGGTCAAAGACGTCCTGGAGGCACTCGCGCATCGTCTCCACGACGATCGGGAAATCGCGGTATCCCGCCGCCACGGCAAGCAGCTGTGCCGATTTGATGCGTTGCTGCCACAGCGGTGCGCGCGTGCCCGGATTGCGGCGCGGCAGGAGCAGCGCGCGGGCGGCACACTCGCGGAACCGCGCGGCGAACAATGCTGAACCGAAGACCTGCTCTGACACCAGCGACTCGACGTCATCGGCCGCGAAGGACAGCAGCCCTGCGTCGGGAGCGTCGGCATCGACGTCGGGTAGCTGGATGATGATGCCGTCATTGGTGGCAGTGACGTGGACGTCGACGCCGTAGCGCTCGCGGCCGGCGTGCTCAATGATCAATGCCCACGGCTGCAGCACCGCGGCCCCCAGGGCACAGTGCACGCACAGGCGCCAATCGCCGATCTCGTCACGGAAGCGCTCGACCAGGATGGTGCGATCATCGGGGAGCTGTCCGGTGGCCTCACGCTGCTCGGTCAGATAGGCCAGCAGATTCCGGGAGGCCATCTCATCCAGCCCCCCATGGGCCAGCCGGGCGAGGGCATCCCCGGGATCTGCCGCCGCCAGCTCCCTGACACTGGCGCCGATGGCGGCTCCGAGCTCACGCGGCCTGGACGGGGAATCCCCGCGCCAGAAGGGCAATCGACCCGGATGGCCCGGAGCAGGACTGACCATCACCTGCGAGTGGGTGATGTCCTCGATCCGCCAACTCGAGGTGCCCAGGGTGAAGACATCGCCCACCCGTGACTCGTAGACCATCTCCTCGTCGAGCTCGCCCACCCGCCGGCCGGGCTCGTGCTTCCCCGAGGCGGTTTGCTCGCCGACCAGGAACACGCCGAACAGGCCCCGGTCGGGGATCGTGCCACCACTGGTGGTCACCAGGCGCCGGGCACCGGGACGTGCGCTCAGCATGTCGGTGCGGCGGTCCCAGACCAGCCTGGGGCGCAGTTCGGCGAAGTCCTCACTGGGATAGTGGCCGGTGAGCATGTCGAGCACCCCGTCGAAGACGGAGCGCGGCAGCTGCCGGAAGGCATCGCAATGCCTGACGATCGTGAAGAGCTCGCTGGCCGAATGCGGGGCGTTGACGCACATCGACACGAGCTGTTGGGCCAGCACGTCGAGCGGATTGCGCAGGGTGTGGACGGCCTCGATCTGCCCGTCGGCCATCCTTCGGGCGACGACCGCCGATTCCAGCATGTCCCCCCGCGCCGTGGGGAACAGCACCCCCTGCGAGATGGCGCCCACCTGGTGGCCGGCACGGCCCACGCGCTGCAGGCCGCTGGACACCGAGGGGGGCGATTGCACCTGGATCACCAGGTCCACGGCACCCATGTCGATGCCCAGCTCCAACGAGCTGGTCGCCACCACGCACGGCAGTCGCCCACTCTTCAGGTCATCCTCGATCTGCGCCCGACGCTGTTTGCTCACCGAACCGTGGTGGGCACTCGCAACGATGGGGACCTCGGTGCCGTCCCGGCCCTTCGTGGCCGCCGACGGCTCCATCACCTGGGCCGGCAGCGGCTGCGGTTCATCGCTGACGCCCAGATCGTGGGCATGCAATTCGTTGAGGTGGGCGGTGAGGCGCTCTGCCACCCGACGTGAATTCACGAAGCAGATGGTCGAGCGGTGGGACGTGATGAGGTCGAGGATCCGTCGTTCGATCGGCGGCCACATCGAGGGTTGGCGTCCGGTGCCGTCCTGCTCGGCTGCATCCCGCCCGGCGTCGGGCTCGGTCATGTCCTCCACGGGCACCACGACGCTGAGATCCCAGGTCTTGGCTGCCGGGGGGCTGATCACCGCGATGTCGCGGTCTCCTGCCAGAAAGCCAGCGACCCGTTCCGGTGGACGCACGGTGGCCGACAGTCCGATCCGTTGGAATCCGCCGCGTTGGCTCAGCGCGGCCACCCGCTCCAGGCTGACCATCAGGTGCGCGCCGCGCTTCGTGCCTGCCAGCGCATGGACCTCGTCGACGATGACCGTCTCGACGTTGCGCAGGGTCTCGGCGGCCTTGCTCGACAACATGAGGAACAGCGATTCGGGGGTGGTGATGAGGATGTCAGGGGGATGGGTGGCGATGCGTCGGCGCTGTGCTGCCGTGGTGTCGCCGGAGCGCACCGCAACGCTGACCCGCGGTTCGGGTAGCCCAAGTCGCTCCGCAGTCGCCGTCATGCCGCGCAGGGGGGCCTGCAGGTTCCGCTCGATGTCCACGGCGAGGGCCTTCAGGGGGGAGATGTACAACACGCGGACGCCCTTGACGTGCGCGGCGGGCTCCTGCGTCGGTGCGGCCCCCTCGGAGGCTCCGATCAGGGCGGGCTGTGTCGCACGGGATGCCAGCCGGTCCAGGCTCTGCAGGAAGGCGGCCAGGGTCTTACCCGAACCGGTTGGTGCGATGACCAACGCGTTGTTGCCCGAGCCGATGGCCTGCCAGGCGGCGATCTGCACCGGCGTCGGGGCGGCAAACACATCGGTGAACCACGTGCGGGCGATGGGCCCGAAGCCGGCCATCGCCGCATCGTTCGCGGGCGCCGTTGCGTCGGATGTCATGGGAGCCAGTCTGACGCGGGGCACTGACATTTTCGAATGGGCGACGCCGCGCACCCGGCGCGGGGGGCCAGCGGGATGACGGCGGAGGGCACGGGCAGGCCGACTACCGATCGCGTTCGGGAAGCTCAAGGAACTTCCACACGGCGCGCCACGCCACCTTGAACGGCACGCCATCGTCCAGTGCCTCACGCACCGTGCGATTGTCCAGCTCCGACAACACGATCTGGTCTGCCCATACGCGCGCGTAGTTGCCACCAAGATGGTGATCCATCCGCCGCCAGAACTCGGTTTCTCGCACGGGTCGAGCTTAGGTCGCCGGGCCGATGGGTCGCCGGCAGGTGCCGGTGAGGGGATCATGGGGCGTGTCGCTTCGCTTCGAACGCTTGTTCGCATATTGTGAATAGTGCTTGGCGCTACGTCCACAGATTCCCGGTGGGGCGGGAAATGTCAGAGGCCGGTCCTACAGTCAACACAAGACGGCGCAAGATGGCGCACCACACGTGACACAGCTTGAAACAGACGAAGAGAACCACGCACATTCCGTTGGCCACCGTGCCGACACGAGGAGAGGATCGGGACATGGCCGTAGCAGATCGAAACAAGGCTCTGGACGCAGCGCTTGCCCAAATCGAGAAGGCCCATGGCAAGGGCTCGGTGATGCGCCTTGGCGACCAGGCCTATGCGCAGATCGAGAGCATCCCCACCGGGTCGGTGGCGCTCGACATCGCCCTGGGAATCGGGGGACTGCCGCGAGGTCGCATCGTGGAGGTCTACGGTCCCGAGTCATCCGGTAAGACCACCGTGGCCCTGCACGCCATCGCGAACGCCCAGGCAGAAGGTGGCATCTGTGCCTTCATCGACGCGGAGCATGCGCTGGACCCGAGCTATGCCCATGCGCTGGGCGTCAACACCGACGAACTGTTGGTGAGCCAGCCCGACAACGGTGAGCAGGCCCTGGAGATCGCTGACACCCTGGTCCGCTCCGGTGCCCTGGAGCTGTTGGTGATCGACTCGGTGGCCGCATTGACGCCCCGCGCCGAGATCGAGGGCGAGATGGGTGACAGCCACGTGGGCCTGCAGGCGAGGCTCATGAGCCAGGCGCTGCGCAAGATGACGGGCGCCATCAAGTCGGCGAACACCACGGTGATCTTCATCAACCAGCTTCGCGAGAAGATCGGCGTGATGTTCGGCTCGCCCGAGACCACGACTGGTGGCCGAGCCCTGAAGTTCTATTCGTCGGTGCGCTTGGACGTCCGGCGCATCGAATCCCTCAAGAACGGCAATGAGATCGTGGGAAACCGCACCCGGGTGAAGGTTGCCAAGAACAAGGTTGCGCCGCCGTTCAAGCAGGCCGAATTCGACATTCTCTATGGCAAGGGCATCAGTCGTGAGGGAAGCCTCATCGATATGGGTGTGGACGCCGGGATCGTGCGCAAGGCCGGGGCATGGTTCACCTATGGTGATGACCAGCTCGGGCAGGGCAAGGAGAATGCCCGCACCTTCCTGATCACCCATCCTGAGGTCGCCAGTGATATCGAGCACAAGATCCGGGTGAAGCTCGGGCTGGACGCCAGTGATGAGGTACCTGAGGGGATCGATCCCAGGACCGGGGAGGTCGTGGATTCCCCGGCGAGCGAGCTGGTGGATGCCAAGGCGGGCAAGCAGTCAGCGTCGAAGTCCGGTAAGGCCACGGTCTGATCGTGGTGGGTGACAGTGGTTCCGCCGCGGCGAAGATTGATGAGCTTGCACGGCTCATCAGCGACGTCGCGGCGCGAACCCCTGCCGAGCACGACGCATCACCGACAGCTTCGGGCAAGCGCGGGGCAGCCCCGTCAGGACGTGCCTCCGAGGTGGCCAGCGCCAAGGAGATCGCGCTGCGACGGGTGGACCGGCGTGACTACTCGCGCGGCGAGCTCACTGATTACCTGGTGCGCAAGCGTCAGCTCGATCCCGGGATCGTTGCCGAGATCCTCGACCGGTTCGTCGAGGTCGGCATCGTTGATGATGCTCGGTTCGCACGCAACTGGGCACAGGAACGCGCACGCACCCGCAGGCTCTCCCGGCGGGCCATCAGTCGCGAGCTGAGCGTCCGCGGAGTCAGCGAGGAGCTCATCGAGATCGCCCTGGACCAGATCTCGCCCGACGATGAGCGGCAGGCGGCGCTCGAGTTGTGCCGCATCAAGGCCAGACGCCTTCATGGGGTCGACCGGCAGGTTGCGCTGCGTCGTCTGTCGGGACAACTCGCACGACGGGGCTACTCCACGGGCGTCGCCATGCCGGTGATATTCCAGGTACTTGACGAGCTGGCCGAGTAGGTTCCGCCCGGTTCTTCTTGTCCGGCGGGGTGATCCGGCACGGCCTGCGGGCCCGCGGCCTAGGACAAAGCGCGGGAATGCGAGACAATCGGGCAAGGTGTGAATGCCTCGCCCATTTCCACGCCTGTGACCCCGACTGGCGATGACCGCAAGGAGGCGGGATGGGGACCTTCTGGTTGCTGCTGTTCGTGGTGTTGATCGTGCTGCTGGTCGTCATCGTGGCGATGGGCGTGGTGGCCATCCGCCGATTGCGACGCGGGCCACTCGAGGACAATGGGCATTCCGGCTCGTCCCTGTCGGAGCCCCCACGCGATGACCCCCACCCACAGGGCCCAGAGCCGTCATCGGCCGCCGAGGAGAAGCAGTCCCAGATGCTGGCTGCCCTGGAACAGCGAAGTGGCGTCTTGCATGAGCGTTCCCTGGCGTTGGATGAGCGCGAGACCCGCCTGGAACTCGAACGCGGACGACTGCGCAAGTTGTCCGATGAACTCGAATCGCGCAGCGAACGATTGCAGGCCCGCAGCGACGCCGTGGAGGATGCCCGCACCGCGGCGGAAGAGGAGCTGAGCAGGGTCGCGGCCATGAGCGAGGAGCAGGCGCGTCAGGAATTGCTGGACCGCGTGGAGCGCTCCAGCCGACGCCTCAGTGCCGCGAGGGCCCGCGAGATCGAGAATGCCGCCAAGCGGGACGCGGATCGGGTGGCCCGGGGCATTGTGCTGTCCACGATCCAGCGCATCGCCACCGATCAGACCGCCGAAGCGGTGGTCTCCACCGTTGACCTGCCCAGTGACGAGATGAAGGGGCGGGTGATCGGACGCGAGGGCCGCAATATCCGCTCCTTCGAGCAGGTGACGGGCGTTGACGTGCTGGTCGACGACACCCCGGGCTCCATCCTGCTGAGCAGCTTCGATCCCGTGCGTCGCGAGATAGCCCGACTGGCCATGCAGGAGCTCGTGGGTGACGGTCGCATTCACCCGGCGCGGATCGAGCAGGCATATTCGCGCGCCGTGGACAAGGTGCATGACAAATGCCAGGAGGCGGCCCAGAGCGCGATCATGGAGCTGGGGCTGGTAGGGATCAATCCGGGCCTGTACCAGTACATCGGGGCCCTGCAGTACCGCACCAGTTACGGGCAGGTGGTGCTCGAGCACCTGAAGGAATGCGGACGGATCGCCGGTGCGATCGCCTCGGAGATCGGACTTCCCCCGGATTCCTGCAAGCGGGCGGCCTTCCTGCACGACATCGGCAAGGCCGTCATCACCCAGGGCGACGGATCCCATGCCGCAGAGGGCGCGGAACTCGCACGCCGCTTCGGTGAGAGCGATGCCGTGGTGAACGCCATCGCGTCCCACCACGACGAGGTGCCGGCGGATTCCGCTGAGGCGGTCATCACCCAGGTCGCGGATGCCATCTCGGCCTCGCGGCCGGGCGCTCGTCGCGAAAGCATGGAGGCGTATGTGCACCGGCTCACCCGACTGGAACAGATCGCGACCGCGCATGAGGGCGTCGACAAGGCCTTCGCCATGCAGGCGGGGCGGGAGGTACGCGTCATGGTGCTGCCGGACGTCGTGGATGATGCGGGCAGTGAGCGGCTGGCCCACGAGATCGCCCATGAAGTCGAGAGTGAGTTGAGCTATCCGGGCAATATCCGCATCACCGTGGTGCGCGAATCGGTGGCCACCCAATTGGCGCACTGATCGCGTGGGCTACAGGACGGAGGCAAGGAACTCCTGGGCCCGTGATGTGGCCGGATGCTCGAAGAACTCGGCGGGCGGGGACTGCTCCAGGATGCGGCCATCGGCCATGAAGACGATCTGATCGGCGACATGTCGTGCGAAGCCCATCTCATGGGTGACGCAGATCATGGTGCGGTGCTCCTCCGAGAGGCTCTGCATGATCGCCAGCACCTCGGCGACCATCTCGGGGTCCAGTGCCGATGTCGGCTCATCAAACAACATGATCGTGGGATCCATGGCCATGCAGCGCGCAATCGCCACACGTTGCTGTTGGCCACCGGACAACTCAGCGGGCAGCTTCGGCGCCTGATCGGCCACTCCCACACGGCGCAGGAGGTCCATCGCCCGATCACGGGCGATCTCGGGGGACTGATGCCGTACGGCGCGGGGCCCGTAGGTGACATTGTCAAGGACGGTCATCTGGGGGAACAGGTTGAAATCCTGGAAGACCATCCCGACGTCGGCACGCAGCGCCGGCAGTTCCTTGCCCCCGGTCGGCTGTGGTGTGCCGCCGATGAGGATCTGACCGGTGTCGGGCACCTCAAGGCGATTGATCGTGCGGCACAGCGTCGACTTGCCGGAACCGGAGGGTCCGATCACCACCGCCGTCTGGCCGTTGGCCACCGACAGGTCGATGTCGATCAGCGCTGCCTTGGCACCAAAGGACTTGTTGACCCCACGCATCTGCACGGCGGGTGTGCCCGCGGGCCCCTGCGCGGCGTTGACGGATTCGTGCGCAGCGCCGGCAGCTGCCTGTGCGGCGTTGTTGTCACTCGGCTCGGCCATGTGTGAACGATAACGCCACCGTCACGATGGGGCGCGCACAACGGGGTGAACGCAGATTGCGCGTCGGGATTCCCCGGGGCCGCTGGACTACGATGGAGCGGCCATGTTGAAGCCCGAATACACACCAGCCGTCGATGCCCCCAGCGCGCCCGCGCGCAGCTATCGGGTGATCACCTACGGATGCCAGATGAACGCCCATGACTCCGAGCGGATCGCCGGCCTGCTCGACCAGGCCGGATATGTGGCGCTGCCTGCGCACGAGCACACCGAGATCGGCCCGGCCGACGTGGTGGTCTTCAACACCTGCGCCGTGCGGGAGAACGCCGACAACCGGCTGTACGGGAACCTCGGCCGGATGGCCACCTTCAAGAAGGAGCACCCCGGCATGCAGATCGCCGTGGGTGGTTGCATGGCCCAGAAGGACCGTGACCTCATCGTGTCCAAGGCCCCCTGGGTCGACGTGGTCTTCGGCACGAACAACGTGGGTTCGTTGCCCATCCTGTTGGAACGCGCCCGCATCGAGCAGGCCAGTCAGGTGGAGATCACCGAGGCATTGCAGACCTTTCCGTCGAACCTGCCCACGCATCGTGAGTTGGACTACGCCGCCTGGGTGTCGATCAGCGTCGGCTGCAACAACACCTGCACCTATTGCATCGTCCCGGCCCTGCGCGGCAAGGAGACGGATCGGCGACCCGGCGACATCCTGGCCGAGATCCAGATGCTCGTGGACCAGGGCGTCCAGGAGATCACCCTGCTCGGGCAGAACGTCAACACCTACGGCGTCGAGTTCGGCGATCGCGGCGCCTTCGCCAAGCTCCTGCGGGCGTGCGGCGACATCACCGGCCTGGAGCGCGTGCGCTTCACCAGTCCGCACCCCGCTGCCTTCACCGACGACGTGATCGAGGCGATGGCCGAGACACCGAATGTGATGCACCAGTTGCACATGCCGCTCCAGTCCGGCTCGGACCATGTGCTGCGTGCCATGCGCCGCAGCTATCGCTCGGAACGTTTCCACGGCATCCTGGAGCGCGTCCGGGCGGCCATGCCCGATGCGGCGATCAGCACCGACATCATCGTCGGCTTCCCCGGCGAGACCGACGAGGACTTCGAGCAGACGCTGCAGGCGGTCCGGCGATCCCGCTTCACCAACGCCTACACATTCCAGTACTCAATCCGCCCCGGCACTCCTGCCGGCGAGATGGCGAACCAGGTGCCCCACGACGTGGTGCAGGAGCGCTATGAGCGGCTCGTGGCCGTGCAGGACGAGATCTCGTGGGAGGAGAACAAGCTCCTGCTGGGGGCCAACGTGGAAGTGATGTTCACCACCGGTGACGGGCGCAAGGACCAGGCCACCGACCGGATCTCGGGACGTGCTCGCGACAACCGGCTGGTCCACGTCCGCGTGCCGTCCGACCCTGCCGACCGACCTCGTCCCGGCGACATCGGGGAGGTCACGATCACCTACGCCGCACCACACCACCTGGTGGCGGATTCGCCGATCCGCAACCTTCGGCGCACGCGCGGCGGCGACGCCTGGCAGGCGCATCAGGACCAGCCGGACGTCACCTCGCGGGCGGTGGGACTGGGGATCCCTGCGCTGGCCCCACGCTCCCGATGACATCACCGCTTTCTCCGGCGACGACGGGCGCGTCGGCCGATGGTGCACGCCCGGTGCCGCCGCTCGTGGTGCTCATCGGCCCCACGGCGTCAGGTAAGTCATCGCTGGCCATCCAGTTGGCCCGATCGTTGGATGCCAGTGGGCATCCGGCCGAGATCGTCAATGGGGACTCCATGGCCATCTACGCCGGGATGGACATCGGCACCGCCAAGCCCAGCGCGTCAGATCGCGCGCTGGTGCCGCATCACCTGGTCGATGTGCTCGAGGTGACCCAGACCTCAACGGTGGCCGACTTCCAGCAGCTGGCACGTGAGGTGATTGCACGCCTGCGCTCCAGTGGACGGATCCCCATCCTGGTGGGGGGATCGTCCCTGTACGTGCGAGCGGTCATCGACGACTTCGAGTTCCCCGGGACCGATCCGCAGGTGCGCGCCCGGTGGGAGCGCGAGCTGGCCGCCCACGGCGCTGCCGCACTGTACGAGGAGCTGGTTCGTCGCGCCCCCCAGGCCAGGGGAGCGATCGAGCCCGCGAACAGCCGGCGCATCGTGCGTGCGCTGGAGGTGTTGGAACTCACCGGCCACTACAGTCCGCACCTGCCGCCACCCCATTACCTGCTCGTCAATGTGCATCAATTCGGACTGGTGGTCGATCGGGAGGAGATGGACCGCCGGATCGAGGAGCGGGTGCACGCCATGTTCGATGCGGGGTTGGTCGACGAGGTGCGCCGCCTGGAGGGCCGGGGACTGCGTCGGGGGGTCACTGCCGCCAGGGCCCTGGGCTATCAGCAGGTGCTGGCAATGCTCGACGGCCAACTCGACCAGCAGGGCGCCATCCGGGCCACGATCGACGGCACGCGCAGATTCGCGCGCAAGCAACTCGGCTGGTTCCGACGTGACCCGCGCATCGAATGGCTGCCCGCTGATGGCACGGACCTTCCGCAACGAATCGCCGCGCGGCTGTTCGCGCCCGACGGGGGCCATTGAACGCCGGTGCCACAATGGCGTTCATGAGGAACTGGGAGTTCGCCAAGGGCCACGGCACCATGAATGACTTCGTGCTGCTCAAGGATCGGACCAACAGCACCGAGTTGAGCCCCCAGGACGTTCGCTATCTGTGTGACCGGCGCGCCGGGATCGGCGGCGACGGGGTGATCAGGGCCGTGTGGGCCAAGTACATGCCCAGCTGGACCGGCGATCCCAACATGTGGTTCATGGACTATCGCAACTCCGACGGCTCGGTCGCCGAGATGTGCGGCAACGGATTGCGGGTGTTCGGCCACTTCCTGCTTGATGAGAACCTCGCCGACGGACCCGACATCCAGGTTGCCACCAGGGCGGGGCAGCGCGATGTGGCAGAGATGAACGACGAGCTCTTCCGGGCCGGCATCGGTCACGTGCAGGTTGCCTCGCAGCCCACGCATGTGTCCCTGGATGGCGTGGAATACGAGGCCACCACCGTGGATGTCGGCAATCCGCACGCCGTGGTCTTCCTCCCCGCCGACGTCGACCTGGAATCCCTGGACCTCAGTCACCCACCGCGCTTCGACACCCGTGTCTACCCGGCCGGTACGAACATCGAATTCGTGAGGGTGCACTCCGACCGCTCCCTGTCGATGCGCGTCTTCGAGCGTGGCTCGGGGGAGACGATGTCGTGTGGCACCGGGGTCGTGGCAACGGCCGCTGCTCAGGGTGCCCGGCTGGGTGAGCAGGGACGTTTCGGGGTGGACGTGCCCGGTGGTCACCTCGAGGTGGAGCTCGACGACTCGATGGCCCACCTCACCGGCCCGGCGGTCATCGTCGCGCACGGCTCAGTGGTGCTGCCCGATGAGGCGGCACGCTGAGCGGCTTGGTCCTGCGTGCCGGGCGTGTCACCCTTGAGGCACGATGACAGATGAGCACATGACGGCGGGCGTTCCCGAACCCCACGAGCGCGACAACGAAGCGCGCCATGACGTGACCGACGAACTGCTGGACCTCGAGGAGCGCCACTCGCTGACCAGGGTGGCCGGGATGTCGACCGAGCTCCAGGACGAGAGCGAGGTCGAGTACCGACAGCTGCGCCTGGAACGCGTGGTCCTGGTGAGCGTGTGGACCACGGGCACCCAGGCCGACGCCGACAACGCCATGCAGGAGCTGCGTGCCCTGGCCGAGACGGCCGGCTCCCAGGTGCTTGAGGGCCTGGTGCAACGTCGTTCCCGCCCCGACGCCGCCACCTACATCGGCGAGGGCAAGGTCACCGAGCTGCGCGAGGCCGTGGTGGCCACGGGCGCCGATACCGTCATCGCCGATGGCGAATTGAGCCCGGCGCAGCTGAGGAACCTGGAGGACCGGGTCGGGGTGAAGGTCGTGGATCGCACGGCCCTGATCCTCGACATCTTTGCCCAGCACGCCAAGAGCACCGAGGGCAAGACACAGGTGGAACTGGCCCAGCTGAACTACATGAAGCAACGCCTGCGCGGCTGGGGCGAGAGCTTGTCGCGGCAGGTCGGCGGACGGGCGGCCTCCGGTGTGGGAATCGGTGGCCGTGGTCCCGGTGAGACGAAGCTGGAGACGGATCGACGTCGCATCAACACGCGCATCGCCACGCTCCGCAAGAAGTTGCGGGCCATGGATGCCTCGCGTGCCCTCCAGCGCGAGGAGCGGGTACGCCACCGGATCCCCTCCGTGGCCCTGGTCGGATACACCAATGCCGGCAAGAGCTCGCTGCTGAATCGCCTCACCGGGGCCGGTGTGCTCGTGGAGGATGCCCTGTTCGCCACGCTGGATCCCACGACCCGGCGTTGCCGCACCACTGATGGACGCGTCTACACGCTGACCGACACCGTCGGGTTCGTCCGCCATCTGCCCACCGACCTGGTGGCGGCCTTTCGCTCCACCCTCGAGGAGTCGGTACGCGCTGACCTGTTGCTGCACGTCGTGGATGGTTCGGACCCCGATCCCGAAGGCCAGATCACGGCCGTCCACGAGGTCCTGCGCGACATCGGCGCGGGGGAGCGCCCGGAGCAGATCGTGGTCAACAAGGTCGACCTGGCCTCCAGCCAGAGCCTGCTCGAATTGCGGCACAACCACCCCGACGCCGTGTTTGTCAGCGCCGTGACCGGCGAGGGGCTGGAGGAACTGCGCACCCGCACCGAGTCGCGCCTGCCGACGCCGCAGACCAGTGTGGACGTGGTGGTGCCCTGGGATCGCGGCGACCTGGTGGACAAGGTGCACCGCTTCGGTGAGATCAGCCAGGACGAATACCTCGCGGAGGGCACGCACCTGGTGGCGCGTGTCTATCCCGACCTGGCCGGTGAACTCAAGCCCTATGAGCGGGCGTGAGCGATTCCCGTCGACACCCCTGCCAGACGTTCCGCCTCGCCGGACCTACCGGGTCGCCGGCCGTACCGGGCGAGTTCCGGGGCCGGTGTTGCCGGCGCATTAGGGTGTCCGGGTGACATCGGATCGGATTGAGCAGACGTCGGCAGCCCCACAGGGCGCCGACGACATGGAGGACCCCGCATCCGAGGCAGCGAACGACCCGGGCGACGAACACGAACTGTGCACCAGCGTGCTGGATGCGACGGTGGCGGCAATCGGGGGGCAGGCTCGTCCGGGACAGCGTCGGATGGTCGAGGCAGTCACCGGGGCCATGGCTGCCGATGATGCCCTGCTGGTGCAGGCCGGTACGGGCACGGGCAAGTCCCTGGGATACCTGGTCCCGGCCCTGGTGCATGCCCAGCATTCAGCGTCGAAGGTCGTGGTCGCCACGGCCACCCTCGCCCTGCAGAACCAATTGGCCACCAAGGACGGGCCCAGTGTGGCCGCCACATTGGCCTCGGTCACCGGGCGAACTCCCACCATTGCCGTGCTCAAGGGGCGCGCCAACTACGCCTGCCTGGTGAAGGCCCAGGAGGGGACCGGCTCGGAACAGGACACCCTGCTGTCCGGTGCAGAGCTGGCCGAGGCCGCCCACGCCTCGGGCGCGGACGCCGACACGGCCCTGGGCGCCGAGGTGGTTGCCCTGCGCGAATGGGTCGCCGAGCAGGCCCGTGATCACGAGCTGGCAGATCGCGACGACGCACCGGCACACACCGGCCGGGCATGGGCGCAGGTGAGCATTTCAGCGCGCCAATGCCCCGGATCGCGTTGTCCCCTGTACAACGAATGCTTCGTCGAGATGGCACGGGCCAGGGCGCGCGCGGCCGACCTGATCATCACCAACCATGCACTGCTCGCCATTGACGCGATGAGCGATCGCGACATCCTGCCCGAGCATGCCGCCGTGATCATCGACGAGGCCCACGAGCTGACCGCGCGCGTGACGGGAGCGGCCTCACAGGAATTGAGTCCCCAACAGATCGAGCGGTTGAGCCGCAGCGCCTCCGACTGGATCGACGATGATCTGGCCGTCGAACTGCTCGATGTTGCCGATGCACTGACGGGGGCCATCGCCGAGGCGGAGGTCGGGCGCCTCACCAATCCCCACAGCACGGCCGTCGCGGCCATAGCCCGCGTGCGCGATGTCGCCCGCAAGGCGGTCAGTGCGCTGTCCCCGGGGTCGTCAAAGGGCGGGATCGACGCCGCCCGTGCCGCTGCCCAGGGGGACGCCCGCGAGGTCCACGAGACGGCACAACGCATGGCGGACCTCTCCGACGCCGACGTCGTGTGGGTCAGTGAGCGGGAACGCTTCGGGCGCCAGCTCAATGTCGCCCCCCTGTCGGTGGCCGGCCTGCTGCGTCATCGGGTGATCGCCGGGAAGGCAGCGGTCCTCACGTCGGCGACACTGACGGTGGGGGGATCCTTCGGTCCGATGGCCGGTCAACTCGGCCTGCGCCGCGAGGAGGAACTGACCGACGATTCCGGCGTGCGTGAGCCGGCGGCCGACCCGGAGGCCGTCGCCTGGCGGGGGATCGACGTGGGGACGCCCTTCGACTATCCCCATCAGGGGATCCTCTACACGGCCGCGCGGCTGCCGCGTCCGGGGCGAGAGGGCCTGTCTGACGAGGTGCTGGCCCAGATCGCCGAGCTGGTCTGGGCTGCCGGGGGACGGACACTGGGACTGTTCTCATCCCAACGCAATGCCGAGGCGGCCGTGCGCCACCTGCGCGCCGAGCTACCCGCCCTGACGGTGATGTGCCAGGGGGAGGCCCAACTGCCCGAGCTCACCAGGCGGTTTGCCGCCGATCCGAAGTCGAGCCTGTTCGGCACCCTGTCGTTGTGGCAGGGCATCGACCTGCCCGGCGAGACCTGCCAGCTGGTGATCATCGACCGGATCCCCTTCCCGCGTCCCGATGATCCGGTGATGCAGGCACGGCAGGAGGCCATTGCCAAGGCCGGCGGCAACGGGTTCATGCGGATCGCGGCGACCCATGCCGGACTGCTGTTGGCACAGGGCGCAGGCCGGCTGATCCGCACCTCCGAGGACCGGGGCGTCGTTGCCATCCTCGACTCGAGGTTGGTGACGGCCCGCTATGGGAGCTTCCTGCGGGCATCGCTGCCGGCGTTCTGGGAAACGAAGAACCTCGACGTGGCGGTGAACGCGCTGCGCAGATTGCGCGGGGAGCAGTAGGGCCTACATCCGGCGCAGCACGGCGACGACCTTGCCGACGAGCGTCGCCTGATCGCCGTTGATGGGCTCATAGGCCTGGTTGTGGGGCATCAGCCACACATGGCCATCGCGGCGCTGGAGTTCCTTCACGGTGGCCTCATCGTCGAGCAGGGCCGCCACGAAATCACCATTGTCGGCCGTGCTCTGTTGCCGGATCACGACATAGTCGCCGTCGCAGATCGCGGCCTCGATCATGGAGTCACCGCGAACCTCCAGCATGAACACGGTGCCATCACCGACCAGCTCGCGTGGCATCGGCATCACCTGCTCCACCTGTTCGCTGGCCAGGATCGGGGCGCCGGCCGCGATCCGCCCGATCACGGGCACATTGATCGCCTCGGGAAATGCATCACCGAAGCCGGTGATGTCCATCGTCTCGGCGGGATCCGCGTCCGCACGGCGCGCCGGGGGCATGAAGACCTCCAGCGCGCGAGGGCGCTTCGGGTCGCGACGCACAAAGCCCTTGTCCTCGAGTACCTCGAGCTGATGGGACACGCTGGAGGGACTGGTCAGTCCCACGGCCTTGCCGATCTCGCGAATGCTGGGGGGATAACCGATGGCCTCCACGCTGGCCTGCACGAATTCAAGGATGCGGCGCTGCCGGGGACTCAGGTCACTGATGGCACCGGGTGCCTCGCCGGAGCGCTGAAGGGTCTTCACTGCGTCGCGCCGCGGCTGGCTGGCCGCCAGCTCCTGGTTGATGCGCGCCCGACTGGGGCGGCCCGCCTTTCGTGAACCTCCGTCCGAAGGTTCCGGGGCATCCTGCTCGGCGCTGGAGGAATCAGTGCGGGACGCGGGACCAGTCATGGAGTCAGGATACCGGGCAGGGGGACAATCATACGGTTGTTCGATGATGGCGTGTCGCGGGGTGATCCGTTTTTGTCAGTGGCGGGTGCTTGGTTTGGAACATGTGTTCGACCGGTCCGGAATCGCGCAGGGTGGCACAAGCCTTGCGATCGAACAGATGTCCTAATATGTTGTTCGAACAGGTGTTCGACATGCGGCGGGCTGGCATTCAGCGTCCCGGTTGCGTGGGTGGTCCGGATGGGGCGGGATGGCGCAGGAGGTCTGCGGCCATGTCGGTCACGGTGGGGCGCACGGAGCACTCGATCAGAGAGCAGGTATCACGCATGAGTCAGATCCAGATCCTTTCCCCGGAGCCGGACGGCATCGTTGGCCGCGACGTGTGGCCCCCGACCGCCGCCGGCCGCCCCACCCTGACCCTGTTGCCGGGTGGTGCCGGATTCTCGGGTGATGCTGGGTCCTCGGATGATGCGGGGTTCTCGGGTGATGCTGGGTCCTCGGGTGATGCGGGGTCCGGGGACGGCGGGGCGGCGCGCGGCACCGGTTCGACGGGCACTGTGTCCCGCGGCGGTCGCCTGGGCGAGCCGGTGGTGCGCTCCCGTGTCGCCACCGGCTCTGCGGTGCCATCGGCGCCGCGGGCTGGCACGGTGTCTGTGGCGCCGCGGGCTGGCACGGTGTCTGTGGCGCCGCGGGCTGGCACGGTGGCCACGGCTGCCCCCGGGGTCGGTCCCAGCCTGGTTCCCCTTGACCTGGCGGGATCCCAACGATCCGGCGAGGGTGCGCCGCGCATCACCAAGGGGCTCGTGCACGTGACCCGCTCGGAGGCGCGCGTGACGCGCCCTGCCGCGACCAGCGGCGCCCGTGCCGCCAGTGCGGGCTCCGCCGTGGTGTCGGTGCGGACGGCGGGTGGCTGGCGGTTGACGACCCGGGGAATGGCCGTGGTGATCTGTGGTTTCGTGGTGACGATGGCTCTGGGCGTGGGGGTCATCCTCGGGTCATTGGTGGGAACCGCCCGTGCGGACGCGGCCATGGCGCGGTCGGCTGCTGGCGCTCCGATGGCCGTCCCCGCGGGCTGATAGGTTCGGGGCCGGCTGCGGGATCCCCGGATGGCGGGTCGCCGTCCGGGCGTGGGTTGCCAGCTGCCCCTGTGCCCACTGCCGGTCAGGGATGCATGCGGTCCGGGATGCATGCGGTCCGGGATGCATGCGGTCGGGGATGCATGGCGCAATGTCCGCGGCGTTCACGGATGGACACTGAATGTGGGGTCTGACGCCAACAGGTGTACTATATGTAGTGGTTGCACCGATAGGATTCGTCCATGGGTTGTGGCCGTGATGTATCGGATGTTCACCTCCCCAGCCGCCTGATGAGGGGCCGGCCGGGGGACCGGACCAGGCTCGAGGAGAAGGCATGCATTGTCCTTATTGTCACCACAGTGACTCCCGGGTGCTGGATTCGCGTGTCACCGAAGACGGTGCGAGCATTCGTCGCCGCCGCCAGTGCCTCAGCTGCCAGCGTCGCTTCACCACGGTGGAGCAGATGCAGCTCATGGTGGTGAAGAAGGGCGATGTGGTGGAGCCCTTCAGTCGCGACAAGGTGATCAATGGGGTACGGAAGGCCTGCAAGGGACGCCCCGTCACCGACAAGCAGCTCGCCCGGCTCGGGCAGACGGTGGAGGACACCGTGCGTGCCACCGGACAGGCGGAAGTCTGCTCCGAGGACGTGGGCGTTGCGATCCTCAAGCCCCTCAGCGAACTTGATGCCGTGGCCTATCTGCGCTTCGCCAGCGTCTACAAGCACTATCAGTGCGTGGATGATTTCCTGGCGGAGATTGCGAGGATGAAGGCCGAGCAGCTCACCGATTCCGACGAACTCGTTGACTCGGCCACCCCAGCCACCACCTCCTGACCACCGGGAGCCCGGGGACCACTGCGGTTCCGGGGCCATCCCGTCACGACGCATGACCAAGTAATTCCCCATCAGGACAACACCGCCTTCGGACCAGTGCGGCCCGGAGCATCCGGTGGATATGCATTTACCCCCACAGGGTTCCCCTCGCGGGCGGACCGTCGAAGAGAGCAAGAGAGGCCACGATGACACAGACCACGAGCACGGCCGGGCAGACCGGGCAGAAGCCGGGAGGCCTGCGCGTCTCCCGCGTTTTCAGCCGGCCCGATGTGCATCCCTATGACGAGGTCACCTGGGAGCGTCGAGATGTGGTGCAGACCAACTGGAAGACCGGTGAGGTCGTCTTCGAGCAGAAGGACGTCGAGTTTCCTGATTTCTGGAGCGTCAACGCCTCCACGATCGTCACGACGAAGTACTTCCGCGGTGCCCTGGGAACCGATCAGCGCGAGTCGAGCCTCAAGCAGCTGATCGACCGCGTGGTCAAGAAGTATTCGGCCACGGGCCTGGCGGAGGGCTATTTCGCCTCCCCGGAGGACGCCGAGGTGTTCGAGCAGGAGCTGACCTGGATGCTCGTGCACCAGTACTTCAGCTTCAACTCGCCGGTGTGGTTCAACGTGGGCACCGCGAGCCCGCAACAGGTCAGTGCCTGCTTCATCCTGTCGGTTGATGACTCCATGGAGTCGATCCTCAACTGGTACAAGGAGGAGGGCATGATCTTCAAGGGGGGATCGGGCGCCGGCCTCAACCTCTCCCGGATCCGTTCCTCCAAGGAGTTGCTGCGCTCCAGCGGCGGCACCGCGTCCGGACCGGTCAGCTTCATGCGGGGCGCCGACGCCTCCGCCGGGACGATCAAGTCCGGTGGGGCCACCCGTCGTGCCGCCAAGATGGTCGTCCTCGACGTGGATCACCCCGACATCGAGGAATTCGTGGAGACGAAGGCGCGCGAGGAGGACAAGATCCGCGCCCTGCGCGATGCCGGCTTCGACATGGACCTGGGCGGACGCGACATCACCTCGGTGCAGTACCAGAACGCCAACAACTCGGTGCGTGTCTCCGACGAGTTCATGCAGGCGGTGCAGGACGGCACCCCGTTCGGCCTCAAGGCCCGCACCACCGGTGAGGTGATCGAGGAGGTCGACGCGAAGGACCTGTGGGGGAAGATCGCCAAGGCCGCCTGGGAGTGCGCCGATCCCGGCATGCAGTATGACGGCACGATCAACTCGTGGCACACTACGCCGGAGTCGGGACGCATCAATGCCTCGAACCCCTGCAGTGAGTACATGAGCCTGGACAACAGCTCCTGCAACCTGGCCAGCCTCAACCTGCTGAAGTTCCTGCGTGACGATGACAGCTTCGACACCGAGTTGTTCACCAAGGCGGTCGAACTCATCATCACGGCCATGGACATCTCGATCTGCTTCGCGGATTTCCCGACCGAGGCCATCGGGGACACCACGCGTGACTACCGCCAGCTCGGCATCGGCTATGCGAACCTCGGTGCGCTGCTGATGGCGCTCGGGAAGGGCTATGACTCCGAGGGCGGTCGTGCCCTGGCGGCGGCCATCACCTCGTTGATGACCGGTACCGCCTACCGTCGCAGCGCAGAAATGGCCGGCGTCGTGGGGCCCTACAAGGGCTACGCGCGCAACGCCGAGAGCCACCAGCGGGTCATCCGCAAGCACGGCGCAGCCAACGAGGCGCTCGACAATGTGGCCGCGATCGACACCGAGGTGCGCCGGGCTGCCCAGCATGAGTGGGACAAGGCCGACGTCATGGGGCAGGCCAATGGCTTCCGCAATGCGCAGGCCTCGGTGCTGGCCCCCACCGGCACCATCGGTTTCATGATGGATTGCGACACCACGGGTATCGAGCCGGACTTCTCGCTGGTCAAGTTCAAGAAGCTCGTCGGTGGTGGGTCCATGCAGATGGTGAACCACACCGTGGAGCGGGCCCTGACGAATCTGGGCTATGACGCCACCACCCGTCAGTCGATCGTCGACTACGTGGCTGAGAAGGGCAATGTCGTGGGTGCCCCCGGCCTGCGGGAGGCCGACTACGAGGTCTTCGACACCGCCATGGGCGTGCGGGCCATTGCCCCGATGGGCCATGTGCGCATGATGGCTGCGGTGCAGCCCTTCCTGTCGGGCGCCATCTCCAAGACCGTGAACCTTCCGGAGAGCGCCACCGTCGAGGAAATCGCCGACGTCTACATGCAGGGTTGGAAGCTCGGCCTCAAGGCCCTGGCCGTCTACCGCGACAACTGCAAGGTCGGCCAGCCCCTGAGCAGTGGCAATCAGGGCAAGGACGACAACAAGTCGACGACCGATCAGGCCAAGCCCGAGGTGCGCGTCGAATATCGCCCGCGTCGTCGCCGCCTGCCCAAGAGCCGCGCCGGTCGCACGACGAGCTTCTCCGTGGCCGGTGCCGAGGGCTATATGACCACCGGCGCCTACTCCGAGGGCCAACTCGGTGAGATCTTCCTCAAGCTCGGCAAGCAGGGCTCCACGTTGTCGGGTGTGATGGATGCCTTCTCGATCGCCGTGTCCATCGGCCTGCAATACGGTGTGCCGTTGGAGAGCTTCGTGCAGAAGTTCACCAACCTGAAGTTCGAGCCTGCCGGCATGACCGACGACCCCGACATCCGCATCGCCCAGTCGATCCTCGACTATGTCTTCCGCCGCCTGGCGCTGGACTACCTCGACTTCGACGAGCGCGGCGAGCTGGGCATCTACACCGCCGACGAGCGTGCCCACTACGTGGAGACGGGTTCCTATCTGTCGGAGGAGGACGAGGCATCATTGCCCGAGAGCGAACAGCTGAAGAACGACGCCGGGGATGACCTGAAGGTCGACCAGGCCGGCGCGCACCAGCCGAGCCTGATCGATGCGGCAGATGTGCGCCCGGTGGAGGTCGAATCCTCTGACGGCCATGCACCGCACACCACCACCGAGATGATGGAGGACATCATCGGGCAGGCCTTCGATGCACCGCTGTGCATGACCTGCGGTTCCAAGATGCGTCCGAGCGGATCCTGCTACGTCTGCGAGAGCTGCGGCTCGACCAGCGGCTGCAGCTGATCCGCCGGCAGCGCCGGTTGCCGACCGGGTAGCCCAGTGCACGACATGGCAGGGCCCCGACCACT
>OLOA01000454.1_pt1 | contig 44371 bp, 27 predicted proteins | sample 1672201 | NCBI WGS metagenome assembly OLOA01 (sample SAMEA3136658, study PRJEB25190) | human gut metagenome
CTTTTCACCCCACATCGTAGGGAGGGGTCTTGACCCCTCCGCGGGGCGTCGGGGACGCCGCCCCCTACAAATTTGCCGCAAACCTTCTGGCTGCTTGCAGGGGAGGGATTCATCCCTCCCGTCTCCCTCACCCCCGCATCCCTCCAAAATTTCTCTTGCAAAATCCCCTTTTCCGCGTTATAATACCCTCAAGGTAAAAGGGAGTAAGGGACGCGCCCCTGCCGCGCGCCGTATCGCTTCGTCACCACGGGTGGCCTGCCGCCCCGGGGCATACTGTGAACACTGAGACTTTTGCCGCAGACTTTTCTGCGGCAGGGGTCTTTTTTTGTACCCTGCCGCCCACAAACGGGAGGTATCATACATGCAATTTCTGCAAACCTTCGCCGGGCTGTTCGCCAACTTCGGCAATCTCACATGGCAGATGGTGGTCATGTGGGTCATCGGCGGCCTGCTGATTTACCTGGCCATCGCCAAAAAGATGGAGCCGAGTCTCTTGCTGCCTATGGGCTTCGGCGCGATCCTTGTCAATCTGCCGCTGTCCGGGGCCATCACGCAGGGGACTACCGTCGGCCCCATCAGCGCACTTTTTGACGCCGGTATGTCTAATGAGCTGTTCCCGCTGCTGCTTTTCATCGGCATCGGCGCAATGATCGACTTCGGCCCGCTGCTGGAAAAGCCGTGGCTCATGCTGTTCGGTGCGGCGGCGCAGTTCGGCATTTTTGTCACACTCGTGCTGGCGGGGCTGTTCTTTGACCTACCCGACGCGGCGTCCATCGCGGTCATTGGCGCGGCGGACGGCCCGACGGCTATCTTCGTGGCGAACACCCTGGGCAGCAAATACCTGGGTGCCATCATGGTCGCGGCGTACAGCTACATGGCGCTTGTGCCCATCGTGCAGCCGCCGGTCATCCGCCTGTGCACGACCAAAAAAGAGCGGCTGATTCGGATGCCGTACCAGAAGGGCAGCGTCAGCAAAACCACCAAAATTTTGTTCCCGATCGTGGTCACTATGCTGGCCGGGCTTGTCGCGCCCGCCAGTGTGGCGCTGGTCGGCTTCCTCATGTTCGGCAACCTGCTGCGCGAGTGCGGCGTGCTGAACGCACTGTCCGAGACCGCGCAGAACGTACTGGCGAACCTTATCACGATTGTGTTGGGCCTGACCGTGGCGGGCCAGATGACCGCCGACAAATTCGTCCGGCCCGACACACTGCTGATCCTGGCGCTGGGTCTGGTCGCGTTTATTTTTGACACCGCCGGCGGCGTTTTCTTCGCCAAGCTGTTGAATTTGTTCCTGCCCGAGGGCAAAAAAATCAACCCGATGATCGGCGCGGCAGGCATTTCTGCGTTCCCGATGAGCGGGCGCGTCGTCAACCAGATGGGCCTGGCTGAGGACAACCAGAATTTCCTGCTGATGTACTCGATCAGTGTCAACGTCTCGGGCCAGATCGCGTCGGTCATTGCCGGCGGCCTGATCCTGACCCTTATGAGCAGCTGCGTATAAGGAGGTCAACCCATGTCAACCGCACTTCTTCCCGTCACACTCTCGATGCTCTGCGCCGGTATGGCCGGCATCTTCCTCGTCCTCGGCGTCCTCGTGCTGGGGGTGTATGCACTGAATAAGTTTTTCAGCGGAAAATAAAAAAGCTTCTCCGAATGGAGAAGCTCAACTTACAGGGGCGGGCATTGCTCGCCCCTGCTTTTTTATATTTTACAGATTTACTCCTTCGCCACAAACACCACGCCGACCACGCCGGGACCGACATGGGTGCCGATGGTGGGGCCAAGCTGGGCCACACGGCCGCCGGTCAGTTGGAGATTCTGGTGCACGTAGTGGTGCACCGGTGCAATAAGCTGCTTATTATCGCTGTAGAGCAGCGTATAGCCGTAGCGCGGGTCAATACCGCCGAGCGCGTCCAGCTGCTTGAACATGGCGACCAGCGCGCCGGGGCGTCCGCGGCCCTTGTCCACGAGCTTGATCTCGCCGTCCTTCAGGGCCAGCACCGGCTTGATGCCGAGCGCGCCGCCCACAATGGCAACGGCGGCGGGCAGCCGTCCGCCCTTCTGCAGATGCTTGAGGCTGTCCACCACGGCGACGATGCGCACCCGCTTTTTGAACTGCTCCAGCACGGCGGCGATTTCCTCCGCCGTCAGGCCCTCCTCATCGCGCAGGCGCACCGCCTCACGGACAAGCAGCGCCTCAGCCTGCGAGGCCGCCTCAGAGTCCACGATATGCACCTGCAGACCGACATCGGCGGCGGCCAGATGCGCGCACTGGTAGGTGCCGGACAGCTTCTGGCCGATGGTGATCACAAGGACCTCATCCCCCGCTGCGGCGGCATCCTCATACACCTGCATAAAGCTGGCCGGGCTGGGCTGGCTGGTACGGGGCAGCTTGCTGTCCTCTGCCAGACGGACGAAAAATTCATCCTTCGTCATCGTGCCGTCATCGAGCTGGGTGGTGCCGTCTGCAAAGGTGACAGACAGCGGCACAACAAAGATGCCGGGGACGGACAGCTCCTCCGCGGTCAGATCGGCGGCGGAATCGGTAACAATACGGATCATGGCAGTAACTCCTTTATGGGCGTGCGGCAGCGCCGCATGTTGTTGACTATTCAATAACTCGTTCAGTATACCACAGTTTTTCCGCGCTGTAAAGTGGATGAGGGCATAGAAAAAGCCCCCTTGCGGGGGCGGATTCTGGCAAAAATGACAGCGTGGAAAGCAAACAACCACACGGCAGGGCCGGGCATGCCCGGCCCTGCCGTGTATAGCCAATGGCCATTTGTGGGACAGCGGCGGGCGGATACGGAATCCGCCCCTACGGAAGATGTGATTTGGGAAGAAGCTATAAATAAGGGCAGAGGGCGGCGGCGCAAGGTGGCGGGCGGCATATATGCCGCCCCTACTGCTCTATAAACTTTTTAGCAATGCAATACCCGCACACGGCCCGGCAGAGAGACTCCTCCCCTACTCCTCAATGCCCAATAGCTCTGTGGCCGTATCCGGGTCAAGCTGCTGGACGGATTCGAGCTTGCGGGTGATGGCGCGGCTGCGGGGGCCGATCAGCTCCTCCAGATCGGAGCCGGTCTGGTTCAGGTGGCGCTGCATCTGCTGCAGACCCGCGCCGAACTTTTCAAACTCGGTCTTGACCGCACCCAGGATCGTCCAGACCTCGCCGCTGCGCTTCTGGATGGCCAGCGTGCGGAAGCCCATCTGCAGGGCGTTAAGCAGCGCCGCCATTGTGGACGGCCCGGCCACCGTGATCTGGTAATCCCGCTGCAAAAGCTCCGTTACACCGCTGGAAACCACCTCGGCGTACAGCCCCTCAAATGGCAGGAACAGGATGCCGAAGCTCGTCGTGTAGGGCACCTCAATGTACTTGTCGTGGATGTCCCTGGCCTCGGCGCGCAGGACGTTGTTCAGCGCCTTGCGCATGGCGGCCACAGCGGCAGCATCGCCGCGCTCCTGCGCCGCCTGCAAATGCGCGTAGGTATCGCCCGGGAATTTCGCGTCGATGGGCAGCCAGACCGTGCCGTTCTGCCCCGGCATCTTGATGGCGTACTCCACGCGGTTCGTGCTGCCGGGCACGGTGGCAACGTTGCAGGCGTACTGGCCGGGGGCCAGGATCTGCTCCAAAATCGCGCCGAGCTGCACTTCGCCCAGGATGCCGCGGGTCTTGACGCCGGACAGCACCTGCTTTAAGCTGCCCACGTCGGCGGCCAGATTCTGCATCTCGCCCAGACCCTTGTAGACCTGCTCAAGCTGGGCACTGACCGTCTTGAACGAGTCGTTGATGCGCTGCTGCAGTGTGTCCTGCAATTTTTCCTCGACTGTGCCGCGGATCTCATCCAGCTTTTTGTTGTTGTCAGCGCGGATCGTGTTCAGGCCCTGCACCAGCGCGCCGCGCACACTGTCCATCCGGGTCGCATTGGAGTCCTCAAGATTTTTCAGCCGCGTTTCCATCATCGTCAGCTGGGCCAGCAGGGCATCGTTCGCGGCCTTCTGGCGGGCGGCCCCGGCTCGGTCAATGGATTCCAGCCGCGCCGTGCTGGCGGCGGCGTTCTGGCGCTGGTTTTCGGCCAGAACGGCAGAAAAATCCCGCAGCGTCGCCGTCGTTGTGCGGGCGCTCTCGCCCTGCATGGCGCGCAGCTGCTCGGCCAGCAGGTCGGTCTCGCTCTGCAAAACCGGCGTCACCGCGCGGACAAAGTCATCCGCCGTATCAATTTTCTGCTGTGGTTCGTCGTTTTTGTGCATCACCTTTGCCAGCACCACAGCCAGCAGGATGTCCCCCGCCACGGCCAGCACCAGCAGCACATACAAAATCCAGCTCATAGGCACCTCACCGGATCAGCAGCAGCGCCACGCCGATCACGGCCAGCACCGCCGCAAAAAATTCCGTCTCCCAGCTTTTGCGCTCCACACAGCGGGCGTTGGGGTTGTACCAGACCTGCAGCACCTTACCCTTGTCCTTGTCGTGCCTGAACCAGAAGGCGTCGTTCGTCTCCAGCTCCAGCCGCTGACCGTTGGCGTACAGCTCCACCAGATAGCGGTAGCCGCCCGCCCCCCGGCTGTTGCTGGTGGATGACGCGCGGCGGCATTCCAACACGCGGGCGGGCAGCAGCGCGGCCCCGCGGACCGTGCGGTATTTTTCCACAATGGCGGCTGCGGCCAGTGCAAAAAGCACGGTGCCCAGCACGCGATATACTATAAGTAAGGTAGTCGGCATGGCAGTCTCCCTATCGTTATTCTTGCCTTCACCTGCGAGAGAGGTGCCCCCGGGTTCAAAGCTTCGGTGCTCCGCAGGGCTCTCTCCCCCACCCGCTGCGGCGGGAGCCCCCTCCCAGAGGGGGCCGGGTTTCTTCTATGATACAACATTTTGGTGTTAAATGCAAGCGGTTTTAACACACTTTCGTACTTTAGTGTATTGACTTGTTTGGGCAAATTTGCTAGAATATTAAAAGATGCCAAGACCGAACAAATGCAAATTTTACAAAGAAAGAGGTCGGCGCACCGCTGTGCGCCTTTACGCTATGCAGCAGAATGAACGTAACACCGCCCTGTATGAGGCGATCCTGCGACTGAACAGCCTGGATGAGTGCATCCGCTTTTTTGACGACCTGTGCGCCGTGACCGAGCTGCGCACGATGGAGCAGCGCTACGCTGTGGCCGGGTGCCTTTTGCAGGGCAAGGTCTACAGCGAGATCCGCCGCGAGACCGGCGCATCCAGCGCCACGGTCAGCCGCGTGAACCGTATGCTGAACTACGGCACCGGCAGCGTGGCCGAGAGCGTGCGCGAGGACCTGGCCGCACAGGGCGTCACCGCCGACACAAAGGAATAAGGAGGGTTCCACCATGTCCGTTTCGATTCAGGATTTCGGCAAGTCCACCAGCGGCCAGACCGTTAAGCTGGCGACGCTGAAAAACGATTTTATCGAGGTGCAGCTGCTGAGCTATGCCGCCATTATCCATCGCATCATCGTAAAAGACCGCAAGGGCAATCCCGTGGACGTCGTGCTGGGCTATGACACCGCCGCCGACTATGAGCTGAACACCGACAGCATGGGCGCCGCCGTGGGCCGCTTTGCCAACCGCATTGCGGGCGCGCAGTTCCCGCTGTATGAGGAGATCGTCCATATCACGCCGAACCAGAACGGAAACTGTCTGCACAGCGGCCTGCACGGGTTCAATCACACGATGTTTGACGTGGCGCTGACCCCCGGCGAGACCGACAGCGTGACGATGACGGCCACGAGCCCCGCCGGGACAGACGGCTTTCCCGGCAATTTTGAGCTGACCATCCAGTACAGCCTGGCCAAGAGCGGGCTGGTCATCCGCTACGGGGCGACCACCGACGCGCCCACCGTCTGCAATATGACGAACCACAGCTATTTTAACCTGAACGGCCACGCCAGCGGCAGTGCGCTGGGCCATCGCGTGACGGTGGACGCCGATTCTTACCTCGAAGCCGATGCCGCCAGCATCCCCACCGGGCGCAAGCTGCCGGTCAAGGGCACCCCGATGGACTTCACCGAAGAAAAGACGCTGGGACTGGACATCGGCGCGGATTTCACCCCGCTGACCGATTGCTGCGGCTACGATCAGTGCTATGTCATCCGTGACAGCGGTCTGCGCCACGCCGCCTGGGCTGTCGGCCCCGAGACCGGCATCCGCATGGAGGTGCTGACGACCCTGCCGGGCGTCCACCTGTACACGGCCAACTTCCTGGCCCCGGTCACGGCGGGCAAGGACGGCGCACACTACGCTGCCCGGGATGCCGTCTGCTTTGAGACGGAGGACTTTCCCGACGCGCCGAACCACCCGAACTTCCCCGACACGACGCTGCTGCCGGGCAAGCCGTACAGCTCGACGACAATCTACCGGTTTGATTTGGCGGAGATGTGATCTTCCTTGCCTTCCCCTGCGGGGGAAGGTGGCCGAGGCCCCGCCCGAGGCCGGATGAGGGGCGGCCTTGCGGCAATTGCCCGGTAACGGGCTGCTGTCGGTAGCTTTGCCCTCATCAGTCAGTGGTCGGGGCCACTGACAGCTTCCCCCGAAGGGGAAGCCTTTCCCTACAAAAAACCGCCCTGCACGTTTTTTCGTGCGGGGCGGTTCTTTTTTACTTCTCTTTGCTCAGCAAGATCCGGTCATTGTCCAGCGCGTGGCCGACGTTTTCTGCGAAGCGGTCCAGCAGGCCGTCCACGGTGGTGTGGGCGCGCTCCTCGCCGCTGATGTCCAGCACAATATGACCGTGGTCCATCATCAGCGTGCGGTTGCCCAGGGTCAGCGCGTCGTGCATGTTGTGGGTGATCATCAGGCAGGTCAGGTGGTTTTCGGCCACGATTTTTTTTGTCAGCTCCAGCACCTTGTCCGCCGTGCCGGGGTCCAGCGCCGCCGTGTGCTCGTCAAGCAGCAGCAGCTTCGGCGTGACGAGGGTCGCCATCAGCAGGGTCAGCGCCTGGCGCTGGCCGCCGGACAGCAGACCCACGGGCTGCTTCATGCGGTCCTCAAGCCCCAGACCCAGCGCGGAGAGCTTTTCGGCAAACAGCTCCCGGTCCTTTTTGTTGATGCGGGAGAACGCCGAGGTGTGCCCCGACGCGCGCAGGAAGGCCAGCGCCAGATTTTCCTCAATCGTCATGTGCGGGGCCGTGCCTCGCAGCGGGTCCTGGAACATGCGGCCAATCGCCTTGGAGCGCTTGAAGTCCGGCAGGAAGGTGATGTCCCTGCCGTCCAGCGTGATCGTGCCGGTGTCGGCGATGAACTCGCCCGCAATGGCGTTGAACAGCGTGGACTTGCCTGCGCCGTTGGAGCCGACAATCGTCGCAAAGTCGCCGTCGTCCAGATGCAGGTTCACGTTTTCGAGGGCGACCTTCTCATTGACAGTGCCCGGATTGAACGTTTTGCTGATGTTTTTCAGATCAAGCATGTCGGGCACCTCCCTTCTGGGCGTTGGCGCGGCGGCGGCGGAAATCTGCCTTGGCCTTGAGGGCCGGGGCTGCAATGGCCAGCGCGACGATGACGGCGGAGATCAGCTTCAGGCACTCCGACGGGACGTTGGCACGCAGAGCCAGCGCAATAATGAAGCGGTAAATAACGCTGCCTGCGACGGCGGCCACAGCCTTGACCCACATGCCGCCGCGGCCAAAGAGCGTCTCGCCGATGATGAGCGAGGCCAGGCCGATGACGACCATGCCGGTGCCGAGGTTGATGTCCGCCGAGCGCTGGTACTGGGCCAGCACCGCGCCGGACAGCGCTGTCATGGCGTTGGCGATGCAGAGGCCCACCGTGATGGTGAAGGCGGTGTTGATGGAGGACGCACGGACCATGTCCGGGTTATCGCCGGTAGCGCGGATGGACAGGCCCAACCGGGTGCCGAGGAACGCGATGAGCAGCGCGCAGACCACAACGGTGACAAGCGCCGCCACGATGAGCTTATAGGGTGCGCTCTCGCCAAAAATCCCCTGTGCAGCGGTAAAGACCGTTTTGGTTTTCAGCATGGGCACGTTGGAGGAGAAGCCCATGACCGCAAGGTTGACCGTGTACAGCCCCGTGTTGGTGATGATGCCCGCCAGAATCGACGGCACAGCGAGCTTTGTCTGCAAAAACGCGGTGATAAAGCCCGCCGCCGCACCGGCCAGCATGGCCAGCGGCAGCCCCAGGAACGGGTGGCCCGCCACGGCGGCGGTGGCCGACACTGCGCAGCCCAGCGTGAACGCACCGTCGGTGGTCATATCGGCGATGTTCAGCACGCGGAAGCTCAAAAACAGTGCCATAGCGACCAGCGCGTAGATAAAGCCCAGCTCCAGTGCATTCAGCACGGTGGCAACGGTAAACATAGGGTGACTTCCTCTCTAAAAGTAATGGTACAGTCTACTATACAACAATGTAGGGGCGGATTCCATATCCGCCCGCGGGACGCTGCGGCTGCACAGGCGTCCCGGGCGCATATAGAATGCGCCCCTACGGTCTTTTCCCGGAGGGTTATTCCGCCGTGGTGACCTCGACGACCTGGCCGGCCAGATCGTTGAAGGCGCTGTAGTCGATGCCCAAGGCGGCGGCGGTCTCGGTGTTGACGGTGATGATGCCGCCGTCCATGACGTGGTACGCGGGGACAACGCCGGTCTCGAGGATGTCGAGCGCCATATCGGCGGTGTAGGTGCCCAGCTCGGTATAGTTGACGCCGCAGGTTGCAAACGCACCTGCCGTGACGAAGCTGTCCGCGCCGGTGTAGAATGGGATGCCGCCCTTGGTCAGCGTCTCGGAGACAGCGGCGGCAGCGGCCATGACCACGTTGTCCGTCGGGGTAAAGACGGCATCGACCTGGCCGACCATGCTGGACGCAGCGGTCATGATCTCGTCGTTGGTGTTGCCGGTCTTTTCGACGTAGGCAATGCCCTTGGCATCCAGATACGCCTTGGCCTCGGCAATCGGGGTCGTGGAGTTGGCCTCGGAGTTGGAGTAGAGCAGGCCGACGGTCTGGATGTCGGGCTGAACGGCGAACATCATATCCATGACGGACTGGGTGTTCAGCGCGTCGGACGTGCCGGTGACATAGTCAATGTCGGTCAGGTCTGCGGCGGCGGGGTCGGAGATGGCCGCGTAGATGACCGGGGTCTTGGTGGACTCGGCGGCGGTGGTCATGCACTGGGCGGCCAGCGTTGCGATGGGAATGATGGCGTCATAGCCGTCGGCGACGACCTGTGTGCCGATCTGGTTCAGCGTTGTGGCGTCGTTCTGGCCGTTGAAGTCCTTGTACTCGATCGTGATGCCCTTCTCGGCGGCCTTGGCGTCCAGTTCTTTCTCAATAGCCACGCGGATCTCGTCGAGGCTGGCGTGGTCGAGCTGCTGGACAATGGCGACCTTGTAGCTGTCAGCGGCGGCGGTGTCCGCGGTGCTCTCAGCAGCGGACGCGGAGGTCTCGGCGGAAGATGCGGCAGTATTGGCGGTATCGGCGGTGTAGCCACAGGCGGCCAGGCTGGTCATCATGGCGGCGGCGGACAGAACAGCAACAAACTTTTTCATGGTAAATTCTCCTTACTTTGTAAATTGTAGTGAATGTCAGGTTTGTAGGGGCGGTCATTGCCCCTATAGTGCCCGGTGCGTTCCCGGGCCATCCAGTTTTACAAATTCAGGCTTGCCATCGCTCTTTCATCAGGTTCATGTTCCCTCTCCCACATTGTCAAAAACAAAACTGCCCTTGCACAGAACTTCTCCTGTGCAAGGGCAGATAAAACAAATCTGTGGTGCCACCTTGCTTGCCGTGCTTACTATACAATCACGGCCACTCTGTAGGGAACCAACATTCCCCTGCTCTGTAACGGGAGCTGCCCGTCAACGGATACTGCGGGCCATGCCCGTTTCCCCGTGCCCTCCGCGAACCATTATGCAGACCCGCTCTGTATCCCCTTCCCAGCATCGGGGACTCTCTGTAACTGCGCTGTGTGCTTTACTTTCGCTTCATTGGTTTAAAGCATTTATACCACACACGGGCGTGTTTGTCAACACCCAATTTCAAATTTTATTCAGATTCTGCGGTTTCCGGCGACGCCATGTTGTTTTTATCCAGCACAAACAGTTTTTGCACCTGCTCGGCCACGGGGGTGTCGGTGTCCTTCAGCAGGCAGTTCTCCGTCAGGTAGGGGCTGTCCTCGCCGTCCAGCGCCAGCAGCATATCTTTGCCGCGCAGGGCGTCGCTGCCCAGGTACTCGGTCAGGCTGTCGGCGTCCCAGGCGGTCTCGGTATCGTCGGGCGTGAAGCTGCCGGCGTTGCTCCAGGTGCCGTAGACTGCGCCAATGGCGCAGACGCGCTGCGGGTCCTCGTCCTCGCCGTATTTCTGCTTATCCAGCTGCGCCTGCAGCTCGGACGCCATACTGCCCTCGGTCATCAGGGCGCTGGCCTCGTCGGTAAAGATCAGGATGCCGTCCTTCTTATAGGTTTTCAGCAGCTGCTTCGCGTCGTAGGTCGGCAGCTCACTGTCGTCCGCGACGTTCAGCGTGCCCTGCATGGCGTAGTACAGGCGGGACACGGCGGCGTAACTGCTGCCGAAGAACCGCTCCATCTGGCGCGGATATTTGGCCATCGCCGTCTTGAACCAGTAGACGGCATTGCTGGTCGTGCCGCTGCGCATGGCCTGCACAGCCTCGGCGATCTCTGTCTCGGGCGTGTTGTGGCTCGCATTGGCCAGCACGGTCAGCGCTTTGCCCACTGTCGCACTGCGGGCATCTGCCCCCAGACCCGCGGCGTGGAAAACACCAGGGTAGCGCGTGCGGACGTGCTCCCACAGGGTGCGGGCGCTGTCGCGCCGGTCGGCGGGCAGCACGGACAGGTAGCTGTCCAGGCTCCCGGTATTGCCGGTCTGCAGATAGTTGTCCAGCAGCACACCCGCGGCGGCACCGTCCGGCACGGCCACGACCCGCACGCCCGCGCTGTACAGCTTGTCGATCAGCGCACCGCGCAGCTCATTGCCGCGCAGGTTGTCGGTGTCGGCCACAAAGACGCGGTACTCGTCGCTGCCGAAGTCCGACGCATCGAGCGCGTAAGTCATATCAATGCGGTGCAGATACTTACTATTGTACTCCTCCACGGGGTCGGTCACGTCGGCGCTCTCGCGGGTCGCAATGACCAGCTCGCCCGCGGCCTCGGCGGCGGCGGTCTCCGGCGTGGCGGCAATAACCTCCTCGGCGGTCTTATCATCGTACAAAAAGTCCTGCAATGCCTTAATATTCACGACCCAGTCGGGGTCGTACATCAGGCGGTCATCCATGCCCGTGCGGATGCCGTAGGTGCCCTGCAGCGGCATGGACATCTGCTGCACATCGCAGCCCAAAAAGCCCGGCAGCTGCACGAGCAGCGCGGCGATCTCGGACTTGGTAAAGTTCGTCTGGATCAGCGGCAGGATGGTGTTGAGCAGGTTGTCCAGCTCCATAACGCTGGCGTTCTGCACCTGATCCAGCACGGCCTTAATGACGGTGCGCTGGCGTTCGACGCGCTTCCAGTCGTTGTCGATCTTGCGCAGACGGGCGTATTGCAGCGCCGTGTAGCCGTCAAAATGGTTGGGGCCCGGGTCAACGTGGTTGACGATCAGCATCGAGTTGGAGGGGACCTCCCAGTTCAGGGCCTTGGCCTCCATCTCGGTAATATCAAGGTCTACGCCGCCGACGGCGTCCACGATCTGGACGAAGGAGTTGAAGTTGACGCGGACGTAGTGGTCTACCTGCACGTTGAAGCAGTCCTCGATGGTTTTCATTGTCAGTTTTGCGCCGCCGTAGCGGAAAGTGTGGGTGATCCAGTCGTACTGGCCCTCATAGCCGTCCAGCAGGATCGGCACGCCGGTGCCGCGCTCGATGGAGACCAGCCGGATGACGTGATCCTTGATGTCGAGCGAGACCAGGATCATGCTGTCGGAGCGCGCGTCGTCGCTGAACTCGGTGGTGTCCTCCGTGCCGTCGAGCTGGTTCAGGTGGGTGAAGGCATCGGCGTCGTTGACGGCCTCGGTGCGCTCGTCGGTGCCGACGAGCAGGATGTTCAGCACGTTGTCGTCAGAGAACGGGCTGCCCTCGGGCATTGTCATCTCGCTTTCGGTGTGGGTCAGGCCGGTTCCGTCCAGGTCCTGGTCCTCGTCCGCGCCGATCTCACCCATCTCGCTGACGCTGCCGTCATCATAGCGCAGCAGGTCGAGCTTGCCGTTGACGTAAAGGGCCGCCAGCACAGCCAGCACGGCCAGAATGCCGACAACAATGACTGCGATTTTGCCGCCCTTGGGCAGGCGCCGCCACGGGTTCCTTTTTAGCGCTCCGTCGGTTGTTTTTTCGGTTCTCGTTTTCAGTTCGTTCATCTTTTTACTTTCCCCTGTTGTTGCCTTACCTATAATCCTGTTGTGTAGGGGCGAGCATTGCTCGCCCCTACACGTATTACGTGCGTTTTAAACGTTTGGCGATTTGCCGCACATCACAGCAATAATACAAAAACGCCAGCCCTGCAAAGACGGTCAGACCCAGTGCGCGCCAGGTGAACCAGCCGTGCTGGATGCTGTGGGTGCGCAGCACGATGAACCACGCCGGGGTCATCAGCGCGCAGAGCCCCAGCGGCAGTGCGCGTGCGAGCTGCTGCCTGTCCCGGATGCTGGCCGCAAACAGCGCCAGAAGCAGAACGACAGCCAACACCAGCGGCCAGAACAGGTGTTTGCCCGCCAGCGTCGTGTATACAAAACGTAAAATATTACTCCACGTCAATTCCATGCCGTGCCAGCTGTCAGCGGCAGTGCGCACGCCCACCTGATGCAGCGCGTCGGCAATAACGTTCTGCCCGGTGACAAGCCCGGCCAGCACCCATTTGGATGCCCAGCAGAGCAGGTAGCCGACGCCCCATGTCAGGCTGCCGCCCACAACGATGCCGCACTGCCTTGTGCCGGCCCGCAGGCGCTGCTGCGGCTCAAGCAGCCAGCAGACAAGCGGCAGGCCAAGGGTCAGGACCGGCGTGACGAGCAGGTCACAGAACGACGTCACAACGCCAAGAACCAGCAGTGCCAGGCAGACATCATCGCTGCGGCGGGGCTTGGCCAGCACCCAGACGCAACCCGCGTAGGCAACGGCAAAGCAGGTGAAAAACTGTACCTGATGCGGTGCCCAGAACGCCGTGACCAGCAGCTGACTGACCGCGAACCACACCGCGGCCCGCAGCCCGCAGCGGCGGCGCAGCAGCACCGCCACCGCGGCAAACAGCGCCGCCAGCACCAGATACTGCACCACGCGCACGCCGGTGATGTCGGTGACCAGCAGCAGCGGGCGCAGCCAAATCAGGTAGCCGTGCCAGTACCGCGCGTAGGAGAACGGCACAAGCGCGGGCGCGTCGGTGCGCTGTGCGCCCGTGGCCCAGTCCCTTTCTATGTACCATTGCAGGTCGTCGGCCAGCGTCTCAAAGTTATCGACGTTGTAGGCCGTATTCGTCATCATGGCGGTCAGCGGCGGGGCCTCGTCGGCGGACGCGGCCTCGGTCAGCATGATCGTGTCGGTGTAGTTGTCCATCTGGAACAGCTTGAAGTTCAGATATTCCGGGTACAGCCCCTCACCGGCGATTTTCACCGCTGAGTCGTAGACATGGTCCCGCACCGGCTCCCCGGGCAGGGCGTAGGCCGCCAGCAGCAGCACAAAAAGCGCCGCCAGCGTCACGGCGAACGCCGCCAGCGCCCGCAGGGCAAAGGGTGGTTTTTGGTTTTTTGGTTTTGCCATGCGGCACCCCTTTCACACAAAAATACAGTTTAATTATAAAACAAAACTCCCGCCGTTGCAACGGTGGGAGTGTGAAAAAAGGTTGAACAAATGTTGGGACGTCCTTGCCTCCCTCGCAGAGGGGGCCAGGGGAATGTTCCCTACACCATATCCGTCTGCCTGGACACCGACAGCACGATGCCCATCTCCCCCAGCAGCATCAATAAGCTGGTGCCGCCCGACGAGAAAAACGGCAGGCTGATGCCGGTGTTCGGGATCGTGTTCGTCACAACGGCCATGTTCAGAATCGCCTGCAGCGTGACCTGCACGACGAACCCGACGACGAGCAGTGCGCCGAACTTATCCCGCGCGCGCACCGCAATCGACATGCCGCGCAAGAGCAGCAGCAAAAACAGCGCCACGACCAGCGCCGCACCGATAAAACCAAGCTCCTCACACAAAATCGAAAAAATAAAGTCGTTCTGCGGCTCCGGCACGTACAGATATTTCTGTCGGCTGTTGCCCAGCCCCAGCCCGGCCAGCCCGCCCGACGCGATGGCGTAGAGGCTCTGGATCGTCTGGTGACCTTCGCCCAGCGGGTCGGCAAAGGGGTCGCGCCACGACGCGAGCCGGTCCGTGGCGTAGGGCACCAGCTCCGGCAGCGCAATGACCGCCGCCGCAATGGCCGCCGCGCCCAGCCCCCCGGCCAGCCCGAACCAGTGCAGCCCTGTGCCGCCCACAAACATCAGCACCGCGCCGATAGACAGGATCAGCAGCGTGCCGGACAGGTGCGGCTCCAGCAGCATGAGCACCGTGACGACCCCCAGAATCAACGCGAACGGCACAACGCCTGTGGAAAACGACTTCATCCTGTCATGATTCAGTGAGATTATATGCGAGAACACCAGCACAATCGAGAATTTTGCGATTTCACTGGGCTGCAGCGTGCCCAGCCCCGGCAGCACGATCCACCGCTTGCAGCCGTTGTACTCCGGCATGAAAAGCACGATGGCAAGCAAAAGCAGCGAGATCCCCAGCATCGGCCAGGCCAGCCTGTGCCAGACGTGGTAGTCCACCAGGCTGGCCGCGTACATAGCCAGCACGCCCAGCGCCGCAAACAGCAGCTGCGGGCGGATGTAGGTGTAGGCGTCGCCGCGGCGGTAGAGTGCCACCGCGTACCCCGCGGAGAACAGCATGATGAGCCCGTAGCTCAACAACAGCAGCAAGATCAGCAGAAACGGTATGTCGAATGTCGGCAGCGATGCCGCCCGCGCCCGAATCCTTTGTACAAGTGCAGCCATAACAAAGCCCCCTGCGCAGAGTGTACGCAGGGGGCGGCGGGTTTATGCTTTTGTCAGCGATTCAAATCAAGGCTCAGCATCGTGTAGCCGTTGGCGCCGTTCTGGATGCTCTGGGCGCTGGCCTCATAGCAGGCCTGCAGGACCTCCATGTTGGGCTGGGGCGCGTCCGGGTCGGTGATGGTCCCGGTGGCAAGGGCCTCGTTATAATTCTCAATAACCTGGGCACAGATGCGGCGGCGATCCCGCAGCGGTGTCAGCAGGTTGGCCATCCACTGCTGGTACATGCCGTGGTAGTCGCTGCCGTGGTCAGCAAACAGAAAGTAATATTCCTGCTCGACCTCCATGGGCGACGCCTGGCGGCTGTAGAAATCCCCCAGTGCCGCGCGCTTTTTATCGGTGGAGTATTGCAGGATGTCCGACAGTCCATTGGGGAAAAGCTCTGGGTGCCGAATCCATTTGGAGTACGGCTCCACCTGCACTTTTAGCGCATCAAAGACGGCCAGAAAATCCTCAAGCGCGATCTTCATCTCGCCCTTTTCCCATTTCTGGATCGTGCGCTTATCCCGGCCCAGACGGTCTGCCAGTTCCCGCTGTGAAACACCTGCTGCCTCCCTCGCAGCGGTCATTGCTTCTGCCACACGGCATCGATATGCGGACATAACATCTTCTCTCCCCTCAAAACGCGATTCACCGCCGGAAAAACAGCAAAGCGGCGGTGCAAAATGCGCCGCCAAAATTTCCGGCACTGGTTGTGTACTTTGCACACCGGGATATGCTATATTGTGAAGGGCGGCATCTATAAGTACACTAACACTACCATAATTTTACTCCAGTTACCATTTTTTGTCAATATATTTCGTTATGTAGCATAGCAGGAGTGGGTGAAAATCGTGTATACCTATCGCGTTGTCTGTCAAAAGCTCTCCGCGCCCGAGCTCGGGCCCTACACTACCTACGGCATTCTGGCCGCGCGGGACATCCGCGGTTGCCAGCAGGTCGTGCAGTTTATCTCCGACGTATCGTTGGACCGCGCCTTCGTCGAGGCCCTCGCACGCCGCTGCACCGCCGCCCAGCTTGACCCCTGCCACCTGCTGGACGTGGTCGAGGGATGCCATCGGCGGGTAAAGCCTTCCGCCCCAAAGGCTCCGACCAGGGGCAAGGTGCGCCCTTTTGCCGGGTGTCCTATAGCGCAAGGGACACCTCTCACATGCTGTTCCCGGCAAGCGCAGTCCTTGCCCGGGTGTGTTTGCCATGCGCCTTTTTATGCGGCCACCGTAACTTGCTTGTCAGCTCCTGCTCATACTCCGGCGTGTCGAAAAATCACATTCGTGGCCTATTGAATATGTAGGGGCGACCATTGGTCGCCCGCCAACTTGGCGCAGCAACGCCTTTTCCGGGTAAGTTTTTTTCACAGGCAAACGGGCACGGGCGAGCAATGCTCGCCCCTACAAGAGTTTTTTGACAGTCTGCATACTCAGGGAAGATATAAGGCAACACCGCATAAGCTGACAGTCTAACACGGCGTTGACCACGGCGTGGGGCTGGGCAAGGGTCTTGCCTGTGAGGGCTGGCTGGATGAAGCCGTCCGCTTTTGGACAAGCCAACAAAGCTGACCCCTGCCCTTTTCGGCTCCGGATAAGGATAAAACCGCAAGCACACACACGACCAAATTCACGGACATTCCCGTTGAATTTGTGTTGTGTTTACGCTTTTTTGTGGCGATTTTTGCGCAATAGTTGCGCAAAAGCATCAGCAAGATTTTAACAAGTGCTTGGCGGTGTGTATAATAGTTGCCGAAAGCGCTTGTCATTGTGACGAATTCGACAAGTCAAAATTTTGCAATCTGCCAAAAAATCACTTGCTTGAATGTAGCCGTATTGAAATTTTCATCCCAAAGTATTATACTGTTCCTTATAAATAAGAAGGCACACAACAAACATACCGTGTCTTACTTTTCCCGACGTAAGCGCAAATGTTTGCACATCGGATTATATTCTCAAAAAAGACTGTAAATACAGCTCAGCTTGTGGAAAAAGTCCGTTTCCGTGCCAGATGTGCGCAGCGCATAAAATCGCGCCGAATGGCGCGCGTTCCCCTCGATATATCGTGAGAACACACATGTATAGAAAAGGAGTCGAAGCAAATGACGAAAGCATTTTCTATCCTGCACCGTGCGGCGGCACTGCTTGTCGCCCTGTGCCTGCTGGTCGGTATGGCTCTGCCGGTTTATGCAGCTGAGGATGGGGCTTTATTTTTTGACGCAGGTTCGGAAACGATTCCGGCCACTCCTGCCGCAGACACGTCAAGCGAGGGTGTAGAGCCTGCGCAAGAACCTATTGTATCCGACTTGGAAACGATTCCGGATGAAGGAGATACCCCGCCCACTGCGAACGAGCCGGGAACAGAAGCGGGAGACACGGTAAACAATACAGCAGCGGTTCCGAACAATGACGGCAAAGCCCAGGAAGCGGCAGAAAATCAGACTCCCGCCGCCGATACGGACACCGCCCCTGCCGACCCAGCCTTGACGAACAAAACCCCTGCGGACACTTCCGATACGGCTGCCGCGCCAAACCATGCCATCAACACAGAGGAAACCACGGCGGCAAAAACCAACACAGAGCAAGATGTTCTTTTTGCTGACGGGGACAACCCCAACGAAGAAGATACTATGCTTGCGGATGATTTGCCTGACAACGATGACGCGAACATACCTGATACGATAGCGGACACCAGTGTATCGACGGGCTTTATCCCGGCTACGACAACCATTTATTTTGAGGATGACGGCACATACGATAAATTAAGTGCAAATGGCGGAAATTGCACCATGCGTTTCCTCGGGTTCACGGGTAACGGTACAAGTGCCTACATAAACAAAGTCATGGAGGATACCGAAACCACAGTAACCGGCCAGAATACCCACAAAATCTTCAGCATCACGCTGAATTCTGCGGACTATCCGGCGGGCGGGTTTTATCGAATCGCCTTCCAGTATTATATAGACAATAACAATACCTGGAAAGAAGAAATCAACGCCTTTGGCAGGGACGATGGAGTCAATGATGCCTACCTGACAGCGATTGACCTGCTTGCAGGCAAAAAGTTTGTCAGAACAGGCAATGAAACAAGTGATAACGACCACAATCATTTCAACCAGAATCAAAAATACAACCTCTCCCAATGGACGCGCGTGGAGTACTATTACAAGGACACGCCGCTTTACTTCAAAAATGCAAGCGGCACCGTGCTTACCAACGTAACCGCAACATTTTACAAGCTGGAAAACAGCGCCCTGGCACCAACCGGCAGCCAAACGATCGGCACGGTGGATGCGGGCAAACTTGCCGCGCAGCAGATCTTGATTCCCGACAATCAGTCGCGGTTTGTGCAGTTTAGTTGGAACGATGGCCAAAGCGCCCTGTATGATTTCACCACAGACTTCACCATATCCCCCTACGCGGACGCCCAGAAACTGGACTTAACAGCGGCGAATTGCTATGTCTACAACGATACCACAAGCACCTGGGCAAGCGCGGGCGGTGATTTGCTTACCGCGGACAAAAAGATTTACTTTGACGCCACACTGTCCGCGTACAGTTATGAGGGCGAAGGTTTACAGCAGTCCGCCATGGGCGACGGCGAAACCATGTACTGCTTCCTGACGAGTTCAAACGGCGCGGTCACACCGCTGCCGATGACGCAGGAAACCGATACCAACCGCAAGCTGTGGTCTTGCACAATTCCTGAGGGAACTTACACCGCGGTGCAATTCTCCGCAACGGATAACCAAAACGCCCCCGCAAAAGACAACAAGACCAGAAAGTACAGCACGGCAGAAATCCCCCCAACCCTGCAAGAACCCTGCTTCTTTGCCGACGACGGCGACCCGTCGGCCTACACGGGCGGCGAAGGTGTCAACCGTAACGGCTACTGGGGAGAGAAAGCCTCTGTCCGCGATGCCGAAAGCGGCAAAAATACCACCGTTGTGGATATTGCAAGCGGCGAGTTCAAGCAAGAGCCAGGCACAAAGTACATCACAAGCACCCTGTACGATTACTACACCGACTACGAGCTGAACGGCCTGAACCGCGACACGTACCCGGACAGTTACACGAGTTCCCAGCGCGGGTACGTCACTTTTGAGCAGTTCAACCGCGCACTAAGCAGCGCTTACACGGCAAGCGACAATGTCAAATACCCGCTTTATACCGGGCATTTCCAACCGTCAATAAATGGTTGGGGCAACCCCTTTGCAACCGTTGCCGCCGGTATGGGTCTATACGGCTGGAGCAACGATACGAACAGTCCAGCTTACAATACTTTTATGGCCGTGAACAACTCGGCACTGGATGATAGTGGTAAAGGAAGCGACGATTACAACTGCACCTTCCAGGGCCTTGTGGAAAGCAAGACCTCTGACGGTACGGCAAACGGTCTGCCGCTGTTAAGAGCCAAGAATTCCAACGCAAATGCGTCGGTTGACCCGCACTTTGACAAAGACTTCCTGCAAGGCAAAAACGCCTTTAACACCGTGCTGGGCAAGGTGTACGAGGATGTTTCCTTCCCGCTCAAGCAAAAAGCCGTTTTTGCGCAGGATCCGAACAATAAGTCCGCTAACGACCCGGAGAGCAAAGCCGAATATTGGTACTATGACAGCAACGAAACCTCGCTGTACCTCAAACAGGACATCGCCCGCCAAAGCTACTATCTGGCGGGGAATGGTACGAAAGATGATGCCTCACTTAACCGTGGTGCCGACAACAGTACAAACGGTAAGGGGTATGGTTTCTTCCCGTTTAACGAAACAGTTGGCAACGGCGGCAGTGCCCCCCAATACAACTACGGCTTTGGCGCCAAGCTGCAATTTGACTTTACGCTTACAGAGGACGGCAATGTTGTTGTAGGAAAAGACACCAGCGGCAGCGACATCAAAGTTCCTATCAAGTTCTTCTTCTCCGGCGACGATGACGTGTGGGTCTACATTGACGGCGAGTTGATGCTGGATGTCGGCGGCGCGCACGGTAAAGCGTCCGGTCTGCTGGAATTTGGCGCAAACAACAAGGTAACCCCCTACGTCAGCTCCAACAAGAACACCGACCAAAATGATACCATGGTCTACAAGGGGTATGAGCCCGGCGAAACAACCAAAACCGTCAACTACAACGGCCAACCGATCACGTTCAATAAGAAGGGCCCCACCAAAACCCTGAAGGACCAATCCACCCACACCCTGACCATGTACTACATGGAGCGCGGCATGTGGGAGTCTAACATGGCGCTGGCGTTCAACTTCCCCGACCATAACGAATTGCAGGTCGAAAAGCAGGTCGATGTTTCGGACGTGAACCCGCTGTTCCAAGCAAGTTTCAAAAACCAGAAAATTTTCACCTTCAACATCCAAAATCTGGCCACCCACTACGAAACAAAAGGTACTGATAAACCGAAAATCCAGACCTACGAACTTCCGAACGACGTATACAGTTCGGTCACGGGACTATTAAGCTATGAGTCGTCCCTGCCGGAGAATGTAGACAAAGACAAAGGCAGCGCCGTGCTGTGGTCATCGGATAAAAGTGACCCATCCAGCCTATACCGCGACCAGCGCCGCGGCACACTGACATGGGACACAGCCATAGATATAAGTCCGTACAGCTACCTGACCTTTGATGTCTATGTGCAGGGCAACCCGAACGATACCTGCGCCCTGAGCAACCTGTATGTGGAGCTTTGGGACACAAACGACAAGCAAATGGGCTGCCTTGGCACCAAGGGGCTGCAAAGCAGCGATGTCTACGGCGCGGCGACCGCGCTGCACCCGGGAACGTGGTACACCGTACGGCTGATGTTGAACTCCCTGAAACAAGTCGAGGGTTTCGACAAAACGCAGCTAAAAAGCATAACGGTGGGCGATAACTATGCGCGCAGCATTTACCTGCGCAACTTTACATTCAGCAGTGCGCCGACCCTGCCGAAACAAACAGGCTTTACCACCGCGCAGTACAACGTCCCAGACTATGGCTCTGCCACAAGCGGTAAGCTGGAAAACGCGGCCTATGCGGTGTTTTCCTCCAATCTTGGCAACGGCGACGTTGTGGATGAAAACGGACGGTTCCTGCTGCAGGACGGTGAGACCGTTACCTTTAATGACCAGTTCCGCCGCGGCAGCTACATAGCCCTGCAAGAGCAGATCGACACCGAACTGTACGATACAACTTGGACGGTATACGAAAACGACGTACCTGTTACAAGTGTAAACGGAAAAAAAGACGTTGTTACGACTGGCAGTGTTAGCACGTTGCAAAACGTCAGAGGCACCGCTCCGAACGATGGCCGAACGGAACAAGTGGTTAATACAACCCTTGACGGAAACAACACCCAGAACGCGTACAAAACGCCCCAAAAGCCGGACGCTGACACGCTGGTTTTTCGCTCTTACAGCAATTCGGCCGATGATAACGAGCTGACCAAGCTGAAAGTGGTTTTCAACAACAAGGTCAAGACAGGCAAGCTGATTATACGCAAGGTCCCCGCCGCAGGCGAGGAAAGGCAACTGGAAGGCAAGACGTTTACCTTTACCGTCCGATTCGGCGATGTCGGCGGCCAAAGCCTCGGCGGCATAATCCCGCCGATACAGCACGAATGCATGGTGGAAAAACACGGTGACGAGTACTACGGCGAGATTGTGATCGACAAAATCCCTGTCGGTACACGGTTTGTTGTGTCGGAAAATAAACAGGCGGGCACAAGCCTGCAATCGGTGTCCATCGAGGGCGTCACAGACCGCGCTGTTTCCGCGGACGGCATGGCGTACGGCACCATTGAATGTGGGAAAACTGCAACGGCAACGTTTGTCAACACCGCCCGCGAACTGATTGACATAGCGGTCAAAAAAGAGTGGAAAACGCAGGACGGTACGACGGACATTCCGCAAGCCGACCTGCCCAACGCCATTTACCTGCAACTGCAGCGCACCGAAACGCCGAACGTTGCAAACAGCTGGCTACCGGTTTCGGGGTATGAAAGCGTAGAGCTGAAAAAACCCGACGGTTACGAAGGCTGGACCAAACAGTTTACCGGGTTGGACAAGTACGATGCGAGCAAGACGGGGCAAGACCGCACACCTTACACCTACCGCGTGCTGGAAAGCGCGACGAAAACTGGGCAATTTTACGGCGGCGCGGCTGGCGATGTGATTGAGATCAACGGCAAGAAGTACAAGGTTCTCAATACCACCCGCGTCACAGGCGATTCGACCAACAAAACGCTGACCCTGACCAACCAACTGCAAGATGCCAAATATAACTTGGTCATCACAAAGCAGGATGCACAGGATAATAACATAAAGCTGGGCGGCGTGGAGTTCAAGCTGGAAAAGCTGGACACTGTACCGATTGAAACGCCGAAAACAGGCACGACCGCCGCGGGTACAGGCGAACTTACCTTTGCAGACCTGACCCCCGGCAGCTACCGCCTAACCGAGACCAAGACCGCCGAGGGCTACACCCTGCTGAGCGAAGCCATCGAGTTTACGCTGACAACGGACGGGCAATGCCGACGCGATGGCGCGGCGTTTGGCGCGAAAACCACAGATGCCGACGGCGTGCACAACATTGCCCTGACCATTTACAACCGCAAGGGCTTTACCCTGCCGCACACGGGCGCGGACGCACCCAGCCTGTGGCTGCTGATAGGTTTGCCCGCACTGGTGGCTGTGCTGCTGGTGCTGGTGTTCCGATACAATAAGAAAGGGGGCAAACATTCCTGAACCCCCTAAAAAAGCCCTCTACACAAAACAATATAGAAAGAAAGAGGTATGCAACAAGATGAAACTGAAACGTTTATTTACCGCAGCCCTCAGCGCCGTCCTGGCCCTGAGCCTTTGCGCCATGCCCGCTATGGCGGAGGATGGCAGCACGACGACGGCGGGGACGCCTAAGACAAGCACAAGCACGATTGACATAGGCCAGAAAGGCTCTATCACCATCTATAAGCGCGCACTGGATGGTACCGTATCAGGCACCGCCGGTGATGGCGAAACGATGACGGCACCGGGTACTGCATTGAAGGATACAGGCTTTACCCTCTATCAGGTCATGAATACAGAGGCATTGCTTGCCTACTATAATGGACTTTCGACAGGCGCTGAGCCAGAGATTACCGTTGAAAGCTGCTTTAAGGACAAAACCTCGTATACAAAAGAAAATCTTAAAGACACAATACATCTAGCCAGAGAAGAAGAGTTTACCAATGAAGCCGAGGGCAAAGTTGTATTTAATGAACTGCCTGTTGGCCTGTATCTGGTTATTGAAACAACGTCTCCTGCGGCAGTTACCCAAAAAGTAGAGCCATTCCTGGTTTCGATTCCCATGACCCGCATTGGTGCGGATGCTTCGGAAATGGTAAATAAGAATCAAGAAAGCTGGCTGTACGACGTAACGGTTTACCCGAAGAACAGCATTGCCAAGGGCAATGTTACCTTGGAAAAGAAGGGCGTTACCGGTGCGAATGCTGAAAGCCTGGAAGGTGTCACCTTTGAACTGTATAAGAAGAACGACCGTAATAATGACTCTACACAGCTTGGCTATACAAAAACGGAAACGCTGTCAACGGGACCTAACGGCACAATCACGTTTGCAAATCTGACGAAGGGCTCTTACTACCTGAAAGAAACAGGTTATACCAGCGGAAATGACAAGGGCTATATCCTGAACACCGATGGAAAATTTGCTTTTGATGTTGATGATAAAGGCCATGTTGTCGCAAGCACGGATGATACACTTACTGGCAAAGTAGAAGATGGCAGCTTTGTTATCAGCGAGGATAAAACGGCGCCGGTTCAGCTAACGGTCTACAACTATCGCCCCGACATTGAAAAGACCGTCACCAAGCGCAACAACGACAAAGCACATCAAGCCGATTACGGTGTTGGCGATGCCGTGCCGTATACCCTGACTATTGATGTACCTAAAAACATCACCAGCCTGAGAACCTTCAAGGTTACCGATACCACGGTTGCAAGCCAGTTGGTTCAGAAGGAGGACAGCGTAAAAGTCAGCGGTACAGGAGCGATTGAGCGCACTGCATATGAAGTTACTGTTAAAGAAGATGCTAACAAAAACTCCGTTATGACGGTTGCCTTTAAGCCGGGTGAATTGGCTGCCGTTGCCGGCGGCAAAATTACCATTACCTATACCGCTACCGTTCAGGCTACCGCAGCTGTTGCCGGTAACGGCAACGTGAACACTGCCAAGATCATCTATTCTCGCAAAACCGGCACCGAAACTGAAGGCAAGGATCCCTACGAAATCACGGACAAGGGCGTTGTTTACACCTTTGATCTGAACATCCACAAGACCGGCGAGGGCGGTGCCGAGGGCAAAAAGAATCTTAAGGGCGTCACCTTTGACCTGTACAAAAAGGTGGAAAACTATGAATTAGATGCTGGTAAAGTAGCGACTACAATTAAAGGTACAAAGTATGACGACAGCAACCTGTGTGCCGATGCCGTAAAACTGGGCTTGACCACTAACTCTACTGAAAAATGGATCAAGATCAAGGTCGATACCCTTCAAACGGATGCTGACGGCAACGCCTCCGTAAAGGGTCTGCCCTCCGGCACCTACAAACTGGTCGAGACCAAGACCGTGGACGGCTACAACCTGCTGTCTAAGCCTGTGGATGCCAAACTGAACCTTGCCTATTCTGAAGCATGGCAAACCACGACAACGTACACAGATGGCAACCTGACCAAGTCTACAATAAAGACCCCGACCTACACGAGAGATAAAGCGACTGTGGCAGACCCCAACAATGAAAAGGTTGAAATCGTCAACCGTGCGGGCTTTACGCTGCCTGTCACCGGCGGTTTCGGTACGCTGCTGTTCAGCGGTATCGGTGTGCTGCTGGTTCTGGCTGGCGTCGGCGTTCTGTTCAGCCTGAAAAAGAAATCCAACCGTGCGTAATGCACACCATCCAAACACCCACAGCAAAATAAACGGGTAATCCATAGGGGAAGGGCCGGAAACGGTTCTTCCCCTATGGGCGGTTGTGGCAGTGCGTCAACCCTTTACAGAAAGGCTCTTTGCAATGGAAACCACCGTCAAATTAAAACTTGGCTTTGCTGCGCTGATGATCGTCTCCGGCATCGGCGTGGCCATGTACCCCGTTGTCAGCAACGCGGTGGCACAGCGCCACGCAAGCTCGGTCATTGAAAGCTACAACGACAATGTGCAGTCGATGGACGCCGAGAAAATCGACGCCGCCAAGGAGGCTGCGCGCCGCTACAACCAACAGCTGAACAATGCCCTTGACCGCGACGCGGCGGGCGAAGCGGACGACATCGGCACAAGCTATGTGGACATGCTGGACGTGGGCGAGAGCCTTGGCTACATTACCATACCAAAAATTGACGTAAACCTGCCCATTTATGAGGGCACAAGCGACGATGTGCTGGTAAAGGGCGTCGGACATCTGGAAGGCTCCAGCTATCCGCTGGGTGGCGCGGGCACCCACAGTGTGCTGACGGGGCACCGCGGTCTGGCCGAGGCGGTACTGTTTACCGACCTGGACAAGCTGGGTGCGGGCGACCGTTTTTACCTCCACATCATGGACGAGGTGCTGGCGTATCAGGTAGACCAGGTCAAGGTCGTGGAGCCGGAAAACACCGAGGATTTGGAAATTATCCCCGGCGGGGACTACTGCACGCTGGTCACCTGCACGCCCTACGCCATTAACACCCACCGTATGCTTGTGCGCGGCGCCCGTGTGCCGTATACCGGAGAGGACGAGCAGCCCGACACGCCGCAGACCGTGCAGTACCAACAGCTGAATACCGGCAACGTGGTAAAGCGCATTGTGGACGCCTGGCCGTGGATCAGCGTGACGGGCAGTGTGGTTATCGGCGGCGAGGCGCTGCTGTTGCTGCTGCTGTTGCACCGCTGCAAAAAGCGCGAGGAGGAAGACTGATGAAACGCCTGTTTCTGCAAATTTTTGCATGGCTGGCAATTTTGCTGGGCGTTGGGCTGATGCTGCAGCCCACGGTCAGCCGATATCTGACGGAGCAGAAAAGCACAAAAACCGTGCAAAAATTTGTGCAGGCCACCGAAGCTGCCGCTCCCGAAACCTCCGCCGCCGAACCCGCGCGCGCCTACCCCGAACTGTACGACGCGTTTCTGGCCTACAACCAACAGCTTTTTGCCCAAGGCCAAAGCGGCCTGAAAGACCCCTTTGCCTACGAGACCCCTGCCTTTGATCTGACGGGCTACGGCTTGCCCGACGACGTTATCGCCGCGCTGTGGATACCGCGTCTGGACTTGGAACTGCCTGTTTATCTGGGGGCCAACGCGGCCAACATGGCCCGCGGCGGCGCGCTGCTGGGGCAGACCTCCATGCCGCTGGGCGGCGAAAACACCAACACCGTCATTGCCGCCCACCGCGGCTACTACGGCGCGGAAATGCTGCGCAACGTGCAGCAGATACAAATCGGCGACAAAATTACTATGACAACGCCGTGGGACACGCTGGTTTACCGCGTGTGCGAGCTGAAAATTATACAGCCGGACGACATAAACGCCGTGCTGATACAGCCCGGCCGCGACCTGCTTACCCTGACGACCTGCCACCCCTACACCCAAAACACCCAGCGCTACCTGGTGATAGCCGAGCGCGACCCCGACGCAGAGGCCGCCACCCATGCGGCAGACCTGGCCGAGTGTGACGAAACCTGGGACGCCGCACCGCGCCAAGTGACGGTGGAGGCCGACGGTACCTCCGCGCTGGAGGAAGTCACCCCCGAAAGTATCACTCCCCTGCCCCACGAGGGCGGCGGCGAAAACGCGGGCGGCGCGTACTCCAACTGGGTGATTTGGCTGGAAAACAACGCCCTGTGGGCGGGATGCCTGCTGATTGCCGCCGTGATCGGCTGTATGCTGATTTGGCGCAGGCATAGAAAGGATTGACCCATGCAGAATATCAACGAAAAGGCGCTGGCCGTTACAGCCGAGGTAAGCAAGGCGGTGCTGGGCAAGCCGGAAGTCGTGCTGAAAATCATGATGGCGATACTGGCCCGCGGCCATGTGCTGATTGAGGATATCCCCGGCGTGGGCAAAACTACGCTGGCACAGGCGTTTGCCCGCGCTATGGACCTGACCCAAAACCGCGTGCAGTTTACCCCCGACGTTCTGCCGTCCGACATTGTGGGGTTCTCGCTGTACCAAAAGGAAACCGGCAAATTTGTGTACCACCCCGGCGCGGTGATGTGCAACCTGTTTTTGGCCGATGAAATCAACCGTACCAGCGCCCGCACCCAGTCCGCCTTGCTGGAAGTCATGGAGGAAAGCGCCGTCACGGTGGACGGCGTGACGCGCGTTCTGCCGCAGCCGTTTACCGTTTTCGCAACGGAAAACCCCGTCGGCTCGGTGGGTACGCAGATGCTGCCGGAATCCCAGCTGGACCGCTTTATGGTCTGCGTGGTCATGGGCTACCCCGATGCGGAGGCGGAAATGGAGATTTTGTCCCGCCAGCCGCGCCGCGCCCTGCTGGACCGTGTGCAGCCGGTGATGGACAAAAACGACCTGCTGGCTATGCAGCAGCAGGTAGACGAAGTATATATGAGCGATGAAATCAGACGGTATATCGTGGAGCTCTCCCGTGCGACGCGGCAGGACGGCCGCCTAATGCTGGGGCTTTCGCCCCGTGCGTCGCTGGCAGTGGCCGGTATGGCGCGCGCGGCGGCTTTTCTGGGCGGGCGCAATTATGTGGCCCCGCAGGATATTACCGCGATTTTTGCCGATGCGGCCCGCCACCGTCTGCGCCTGACCGAACAGGCCCGCACCGGCGGCGATACAGTGCAGAATATCCTTGACGATGTTCTGCACACCGTACCGCGCCCCCGCCCGGAGAAACCGTTCCATGGCAGGTAAGGTGGGCTGCGCGCTGCTGCTGGCCGTGCTGTTTGCCGCGGCAGCGGTCAGCCGCACGTCGTTTGCGGTCTTTTTGGCGTCACTGGCGGTGCTGCTGGTCGGCTTTTTGGCGTGGTATGTCCGCACACTGCGCAGGGATGTGACGGTAACGCTGCAGCTGCCTGCCCGCCCCGTGCACCCCGACGAGGATTTTGCCGTACTGGTGAAACTGCACAACAACGGGCGGCGGCCCGTGCCGGAGCTGCGTGTCGTTTTGCAGGCTGTGGACGCCGAAAGCGGAACGGCCATTGAACTGCCCTGCGGCGCGATGCTGGCCCCGCATCAGTGTGCCGATTTGCGCGTGACCCTGCGCGCAGCAAAAAGCGGTCTGTGGCGGTTCCGTGTGCGGGAAGCCACCGTGCGCGACCTGTTGGGGCTGTTTGCCGCGCACTGCGCCGTGCCGCCCCAAAGCAGAGAACTGTGTGTGCTGCCCCCCGCCGAGGGCGAGGACGACGGCGCAGGCACAAAACCGCAGAACTGCGCCGAAAAAGTGACTGCGGCGGGCTGCGATTTGACCGACGGCGTTTATGATCTGCGCCCCTACCGTGCAGGCGATTCACCGAAGCTGATCCACTGGAAACTGACCGCCCGCGTGGGCGAGTTGACCGTGCGCGAGCCGTTGGGCGCAACCTACCGCGCTGACCCTGCGGGCAGCGTTTTGGCAGAGGGGGCCGACGCACCGCAGCAGTTGTTGCACTTTGGGCAGGCCACCGTAAAGCGGCTGCGCAGATTGACCCGCCGCAAGGACACCGACCCCGCTACGGGGCTGGTATTTGTGGACCGTGTGCTGCTGCCCCGCACCAAGGCCGCTGCCCACCCCATGGCGGAAACGGCGGCGGATCTGCTGATTTCAGAACTGCTGGCCTTGGGCTTGCTGACGGCACTGAACGGTGCGTTTGCACTGGCATTGCCGATTTGGGTGTGGCTTGGCGTGGCGGCACTGTGTGCGGCGTGGCCGGCACTGCACCGCGTCCCGCTTTCCAAGGCGAGCCGTTACGGCGCGGCGCTGGCGCTGGCCGTGGGGTATCTGGTGCTGCTGTTTGCCGTGCAGCAGCCGTTTTTGGCCGGTGCGGCACAGTGCGCGGATGCCGTCAGGCTGTGCCTGAATACACGCTTCAACGCAAATTTTGTGGTGTCCACCTCGTCGGTTTCGGCGCAGATGGGCCTGTTTGCGCTGATGACGGCAGTGCCGTTTACAATGTTTTTTGCCACGCTGACAGCCCGCCACACCGACGCGCTGCTGCTGGGGGCGGTGCTTCTGCCGATCGTGGTGTTCACGCTGTTGGCGGGAACAGGCCGTGCCGTTTTGGGCTGGCTGCTGCTTTTGCCGAGCTGGTTGGGAAGCTGTGCGGCGGCGCGGTCGCTGGTGCGCAAACGGCTGTGGCGCGGCAAGGATTCCGCTGTCTATGCCGCCAACCTGCAGACCCACCGCACAAACCAAAGGCTGGCCGGTGTCGGCATGGCTGCCATTTGCGCGGTGCTGTTTTTGCCTGCCCTGGCACTGCGCCCCGTGCTGATGCTGCCCTTGAACGCGCTGCAGCCTGTGACCGACAAAGTCTGCGTGGCCGGGCTGAGTGCGGCGATCGAGTGGCTACCGAAAATCAGCGGCGGGGCACTGAATTTCCATGTCAGCGCCGCTGCGGGCGGCGTGGAGGACGGCAGCCTGACACGGGGCGACGGCCTGGCGCTGACGGGGCTGGAGGATATAATGGTCACGACCGACGCCAAGCCGGAGGAGACCGTCTACCTGCGCGGGTTTATCGGCGTGGACTATGACGGCACAAGCTGGCAGGCAGGGAATGCCGCTGCCTTCGACAGTGCCGCAGCAAACTGGAAAACCGACGGCGACGGGCGGCTTGCCATTGCGAACCTGCCGTTTTTGCGCGCGGCATACAGCGGCGCACAGCCGCAGCAAATGACCGTACAGCGTCTGCATGCAAACGATGCCTACACGTTTGCGCCGTACAACGCATATTTTAACGACTACTACACGCCGGACGGCGACGGAGCCATAGCGGGGCAGACTGTGCAGGACGATATGTTCTACTATTTTCCGCGCAAACAGGCAGAGGAGCTGCTGGCGGCCCGTGACGATGATGACGCGGGGGTGCTGGACCGTCTGGAAAGCGCCTACGCCGCATATGTTCGTGCGCGCTGCCTGGATGTGCCCAACGGTGCCGGGTACGATGCCATAGACAAGGAACTGACTGCGCTGGTGATGGAGCGCAAACTCAGGGATGATGACATCGATGGCCGACGCGCACTGGTGCGCAGCTGGCTGAACGAGCACTGCCGTTACAGCGCGGACGCCGAGACACCCGACGACACAGACCCGCTGCTGTATTTCCTGAGCGAGAGCCACGCGGGCAGCAGCACACAGTTTGCCTCGGCAGCGGTGCTGCTGTGCCGCATGGTGGGGCTGCCCGCCCGATATGTGGTAGGCTACGCCGCACCGCAAAGTCTGTTTACCGCTGCGGGCGACGGCAGCTGCCGTGCCGTTTTGCAGGACGATAACGCCCACGCCTGGGCAGAGATTTACCTTTCCGGGCAGGGCTGGACGCCGCTGGAGGTCACCCCCGGTATGACAGCCGAACTGACCGAGGGCGAGCTTGCCGCCGATGCCGCACAGGCAGGGCAAAATGCCGCAGACAGTGATACACCCCTGCTCGCGCGGCAGGAGGCCGACTCCCCTGCCGAAACGCCGCAAAGCGTCCCGCTTTTGTGGGTGCTGCCTACGGTTTTGCTGCTGCTCGTCTTGGCCTTGGCACTTCTGCGCCGTGCAAGGCGCACACCTTTGCAGACCGTACAGGCAGAATTTTGTGCGCTTCATCGCAAGATGCGGCGCTGCGGGCTGGCGGCGGAGGTGTCCTCTGACGAAGCGGCATTTGCGGAATTTCTGCAAACGCATTGCCCGCAGACGGACCGCGAAACCGTGCAGCACCTGCTGGATGCCGTACAGGCGGCACAGTTTGCGCCCGAGCCATGCACCTCTGAAACCGCGCATGAGGTACGCGCCCTGTGCCGTAAATTACGCAAAAAACTGTGCAGACGAACGGTGTGAGGGCTGTGCAAGGGGAAGCTTTACGCAAGAAATAATTGACGATTCGTCAAAAAACGATTATGATAAGGGTAAATACATATCGGAGATGAGAAACCATGCCACCTTTGCCGAAGAACGACAAGCCGATCGATATCACGCAAATCGCGCAGGCGCTTGGCGTATCCAAGACAACCGTGTCCCGTGCCATATCCGGCAACGGGCGCATCAGCGCAGCAACCCGCCAACGCGTGCTGGACTATGTAAAAGCGCATAACTATACCCCCAGTATGATGGCGCGCGGGCTGGTGAAGCGCTGCTCCTACAATATTTCGCTGGTGATTTCCACGCAATTTTCCGACTTTGAGCTGCCCTTTTTGCGCAAGGTGATGCGCTCTGTCTATCAGGTTGCCGGGGATTCCGACTACGATGTCCTGCTGACGCTGGTGGGCGAAAACGAAACCCGTCCTGTGGAACGACTGCTGGATAACCGCAAAATCGATGGTCTGATCTTGACCCGCACACTGGAGCGTGACCCCTTGATCCCGCTGCTGAAGGCGCGCAAGGTGCCGTTTGTCGCCATCGGTCAGCCGGAGGACGATCAGGTACTTTCCGTTGACCATGACCAGGTGGGCGGCTGCCGTGAGATGACCAGTCTGCTGCTGATGAAGGGCATGAAGCATATCGCGCTGCTGGGCGGCAGTATGCTGTACACCGTCAACCAATCCCGATTGGAGGGCTTCCGGCAGGCTTATGTCAAGATGGGGCAAAAAATTGACGAAAGCCTGCTGTTTTTGGAGCTGGAAAGCGACGATTTGCGCATGGAGGCTGTGCAGCAGGCTGTAGAGCGCGGGGCGGATTGCATCCTGTGCATGGACGAACGGCTGGCACAGCTGACGCTGAATATGCTCAAGCAGCTGAACCTGCGCGTGCCGCAGGATATCCGGCTGGCGTCGCTGTATGATAATGAGAATCTGGTCAATACCGTGCCGCCCATCACCGCCGTGCAGTTTAATGCGGATATCCTTGGCTTAAAAGCAACACAGCAGCTGCTGCGCGCCTTGCAGGGGCAGCCTGTTGAAACCCGCATGGAGTTGGGTTACCAGGTAAGCCTGCGGGAATCGACGCAGACGTAAAATCCGAGCGCACACCGAGGGGTGTGCGCTTTTTTTGTCTGACCCATTAAACCGTGTATATTTTCAGGAAAATGTACAAAATGGGGCAAAATAAAACAAAAAGTCCCGAATTGCAGATACAAGCAATTCGGGACTTGATAGGATTTATAGAAGAACCTTAACTGTCAGGTCTTTCCAATTCCCCGGCCAAAGTACGTAACCACGCGAATTTCGATAGGCGCGAGCCTGTTCGTAATTCAACTTAATGGTTATACTCGCTGGTAAATCAGCCGCGAGGCGACTTGATAGCAGCCTGCTTATTGGGTCGTCATCATAGGTATGTACCCAAAAGCGCGTACTGTTTGCATCCTCAAGTATCCTATTGACGGCCCCATCCCCTTTCTTCGCTTTTGTTTTTCCCGGCATGATTTTTTCCGCCGAAATCGAATGGTAATTGTACGTTCCGCGCACATTGCATTGAACAGTGCATGACTCTTGAAATAGATTTAGTTCCCAGATGAATTTCTGTCCATCGATGGAGAAGATTCTCGGCACAAATCTGTCCAGAAATTCCCGGCTGATTTCATCGTTTGGGAACGACTCTTGCCAGCTGAGTGCTTCCTCTACCTTTTCACTATTGGCAGCTCCGTTTTCTTGTTCCTGCTGGTATTCTTCTAAAATATCCTGCCGGTGATCCTGCCAAACGTTTTTGTAGATTTCTCGCGCCATCAATTCGAGCTTCCATGCTTGCACATTGGGGGCGCTGCATTTGGGGGCTACATTCCTCAGCGACCGCTGATAACAGATATATCGAACAATGCCTTTCTCTGCGCGGAACGCCCGCATTCTGGCTCCGCAGCCACAAAACATGCGGCAAGCCCATTTGTCGGCGTGTTCGCTCTTTCCATACAAGTAAGCCTGCGTTATATTGCCGTCTTTGTACGACTGCCATGCATGTCTGCGGCGCTGACATTTATCCCATAGTTCCTCTGAAATGATTGGCTCAAAACTGCCTTTCACCAGAATGTAATCCTGTTCGCTGTTCTTGATGCTTTTATGACTGAGGAAATCATCAATATGCGATTTGTTGTATGTCAAATACCCTTTATAAATCGTATTCTTGGTGATTGAGAGAACCTGACGCGCGCTCCATTGTGGCATTCCAGATTTATTCGGTGCGCCTTCTTGCGTTAGTGTCTGGGCTATCTCGGTGCCATTTATGCCATCAGCATACCAAGCAAAAATTTTTCTGACCGTCTCTGCCTGACTTTCCTGCACCACAAGCGTATGAGCCTTTTTATCACGCTTATATCCAAACGGTGTCGGTCCCGCAACATAGGTGCCTTTTTTCTGTGACGTCTGAATGCCCGCCTTGGTGCGTTCACTCATTTTACGGCTTTCATCTTGCGCAAGGCTTGCCATAATGGTCAGGCGAACTTCTCCATCGCCACGCATCGTCCAGATGTCATCATTGACGAAGTACACTTCAACGCCGTACTGTTTCAGCTCACGGGTCGTAACCAAAGTATCCACCGTGTTTCGGGCAAAACGGGAAACCTCGCGGGTCACGATTAAGTCAAACTTCTTTTTCCGGGCATCTCGCAGCATCTTCATAAAAGAAGGCCGGGTTTTCATGCCAGTACCTGAGATTCCTTCATCGGCGTATTGCCCAACCACCGTCCAATTCGGATGATGTTCTGCAAGCTCCAGATACCAGTTCATTTGATTTTTCAGTGCTGATATTTGCGCCTCAAGTTCCGTGGACACGCGCCCATAGAACACGACTCTGCGCGGGCAGTTTTGCTGGTCTGCTTTATCATATTGCATCGGTTTTCCCTCCTTTCCCATCAGTATAATACTGCATTCAGTATTTTCAAAATGTACAAGTCAATGACTCAATCATGGTATAGAAAAGCCGTGGAAGGAGGTTCCTTCCACGGCATGATCTTTATACTACTTTTTCAATAAGGCACTGATGTTTCTTCGTTTTCTTGTCATAGTTGATAGCTACCAAGAGAAGATTTCCTGTATAGCCACGCAGCGAATCCGGATATTTCTTTTCCTTAATCTGCTGCATCGCAGTCTCCGCCGTTTGGTTCCACTTCAACTCCACAACAAGCGCCGGATAGTCATTTCGGCACTCCGGTTTTGGAACGAAAACGAAGTCTGCGAAGCCCCTGCCTGTGGGCAGCTCTCGAACCGGCTTAAAGTAATATTGCATAGCGCTCAGGTATGCAATCGCCAAGACGCTGCTCAAGGAGTTTTCATTGTTGTACTGGATGGCAGAAACATAGTCATCATGGATTTTCTCAACCTGAGTGGCTACTGCATCGCCATCCATATCCAATGTCGCATCCAGCAACTTCTCAGACTCCTGCTGGAACAGCAACATCTCATTCCAATGCTTGCTTTCCACCGCAAGTGTCAATTCCTGCCGGATTTCCTCATTCGGAACGAACGCTGTTTTTCTGTTCTGGTCATATCCCAAGTAGCCAAGATGGATCATATATGTCAAAACATCATCTTTGCTTTGGATATTAACGGTATCGTTCTTGAAGGTAGCCGTGTTTACTTTAACTTCCCCACCGGAAAGCATTTCAATGATTGCCGTTTTCAGCCCATCATAGTTCATGTTGATAAGAGGAACGATTGCTTCATAGGAAGCCGTTTCCGACCAGTAGCTCTTAAACTCTCCCTTCAGCATAACGCTGACAACAGCTCTGGGATTATAAACTTGGTAATCCCGCAGCAAGTAACCATCGTACCACTTTTTTACCTTGTCAAAGTCTTTGTGGTACTCCTCGCAAAGATTCTTAACTTCTTCTTCCGTAAAGCCAATGAAAGGTGCCAACGTGCCGGCACTGACCATGGTAAACTCATCGAAGTTATTCAAGGCCGACTGCGTTTTTTCCTTTTTGATTGGCAGAATGCCGGTGAGGTATGCAAGCTGAATGTATTTTGTCGGCTCTGTACCTTTGAATAAGCCTCTCAGGAAATAGATATATTCTTCTTGAACAGCCTTATTGGTTGCTTCATCTCGGATCAGAATATCCCATTCATCAATAATCACAATAAATTTCTGACCGGTCGAGTTTCTGATGCGCGACAAAGCGTCCGCCAATGTCAACACGTCGTTAGGAAGAACTTCAGGGTAGTACTCTTTTAGTTCCTCCAAAACCGATTGCGTAATGTAGGATATAATACTTTTGATGTCTGCACAACTGGACAAAAACCATTGTACATCTATATGGATCACATCATACTTGTTGAGATGCTTTTTGAAGTCGCTACTCTTGCCGATTGTAAGCCCATCGAACATCTTTTCTGAATCGCAGCCTTTGCTGTAATAGGCTGCCAGCATATTAGCCGTATAGGACTTACCAAATCTCCGGGGGCGGCTATTGCAGATATATGCTTCTGGTGTATCAAGAACGCTGTTGGTATATTCCAGCAGACCCGTTTTATCCATATAAATTTTTGAATTCAGTGCAACTTGAAACGCACTATTATCCGGATTCACGAATCTTCCCATTTCGCCAAAGCCTCCTTCAGAAGTCATTTATTTCTAACTATTCAAATGACATTAGTATAGTCATATAGTACCATTTATCGATACAAATAGCAAGTTGGAAATTTTCCTATAATAGTACAAAAGCGCCGCAGCAGGGATTTCTTTCATAGCATGATCTATCATCGCAGACGCCTCATCTGCTATGACGATGATTAAATTTTGCCACATGGAATCCTGCTTTCTGCATATAATCTTCAAAAATATATGCAGATAAAACTCGAAAGGCGCAATAAGCCACAAATTGCGATAATTTCCCTTCGATGAACCTGTCAGATGTCATCTGTTTGAACCATTCGGAATTCCCGAATAGTTGCCATCACGGTCTATTCCTCATCCGAATTATAATATTACCATTTACTGATTCAAATAGCAAATCTAGCGTCATTCCATAACGACACAATAATGCCGTGGAAGTATTTCCTCCACGGCACGATCTGTCGTTATAGCTGTGCGTTTCTCTCCCTCTGCAAATTCCAGACAGGCAACCCTTCCCGGCGCTTTGCCTCGCATCACTTTGCAGCCATGCGATATGTTTTCTCGCATCTTGGCACGCTCGTGGAATCCAGTCATGGCGCTGCTTCCCCAATGCGGTACAGCAGAGGACGCTATTCACTTTTTCGGAGGTTTGGAACCTCCTAATACATAAGAGAACAGCGAATCGGATTTTTTCCACAACTTTTTCAATTTTCTTTTTTTACCAGAAATATATAGACAGCGATATTCCATTCTGCTATCTCGACCAGTTCTGCCAAGGTGGGCAGTCACACAAGATGAAAGTGGATGCACTCCTCCGCGAGTGTCAACGCTTTGTCGGCAAGCATTTTGAGCCGTTCAATACTACAGAAATGATGAATGTTGCCCTGCTGTAAACGCGCATTGATTTGTCTAAGGCCGAGTACAAACAGTTTTACGAACGATACATAAAAACCATGAAGTTGAAAATTAGCGCTGACGGAAATGTGACGATTGAATTCGACGGATAGGAGCAAAATTCCTACAACAAAAGGAAATCTGCACAAAATGTCAACGAAACGCCTGAAACATCTTGACAATCATTTCTTGTGGTGGTACAATAAAAAAAGAGCAGTTGAAAGGCATCTATTATGTATACAGTTACAAAGGGCCTCAACAACAATATTGTCATGGCGCGGGCTGAAGATGGCAGAGAGTGTGTGCTAACTGGCTCAGGAATTGGCTTCCGTAAAAGTCCAGGCGCGCCGGTTTTAGAGCAGCAAATAGAACATATCTATTATGGCTTGGATAAGCTACAGGAAAAATGGCTTTATCTGCTGGGGCAGTGCTCTCCTGTGGCATTGGCTGTTTCACGGTCTATATTACAAGAGGCCGAGCGGCGCGGAAAGCTCCATTTGACACCTGTAGCACTGATTATAATCAGTAATCACTTGACATGTGCTATGGAGCGCACACGTGAACACGCTCCTGTTTCCTCAATGTTGCAGGAAGCAGTTATGCTGGTATATCCAGACGAATATCAGCTCAGTAAGAAATCATTCTCATTATTATATCGGAAATACGGAATCCTTATACCGGAATCTGAAGCTGTAATTTTAGCACTTTGTATAGTAGATGCCGCAAGTAATGGCTGTCCCGGACATTTAACGGCAGCTCAAAAAGCAGCTGAGGATATTCTGGAATTGGTTCGCCATAATTGCAATGTTCGTGACGATGCGGAAACTCTGGAATTCACAGCATACATCAAGTTACGATGCTGGTTAGTCAGCCTAGGGAAAACGCATCATTCTGTATTGGAAATTCCGGATGAAATGCTGGATATTCTATACAGTAAAATAGTAGGCTCAAGAGACTGCATAACAGCGGTGGCCAACTATCTTGCAGACAAATTTCAGTACACAATGCAGCAAGAAGATATTTTGAACTTCCTGCTGCGATTAAATAGAATTGTATAAAACGCGGAGTGTTACCGGCTATGCGGGCATGATCCACGGGAAAAGCTTATTGTCTTTTTCCGTGGATTTTTGCTTTATGGCGCGGGAGTTTCTGCGGAAGGAGGCAGTCGAACAGGAAAAATCCCATATTTCTACTGCGGGTAATTTTGCTGACCCACAGCAAAAGTTGTGCATCGGGAAGTACCGATGGGAGGAAGTAGTATGAAAAAGCTATGGAAAGCCTTTATCACAAACCTATCAAAATTAGGACGCGCAATGCTGGTTCCGATTGTGGCAATGCCGGCTATTGGCATTTTGGGACGCTTGGGCGCAGCGGATATGCTAAATATTCCGCTTATGGAAACTGCATCAAATGCAATCACGAATAACCTCGATATGCTTTTTGCCTTTGGTGCCTGCTTAGCTTTTGCAAAGGCAAAAGACAAGACATTTCCTATGATTGGTGCGGCTGTTGGCTTGTTTGCCTTTAAAGCATGCCTGAGCAGCCTAAATGAAGATATTGGCATGGGTGTTTTTGCCGGTATTGTCGTAGGTACATTGGCAGCAATTCTGTTTAATTACAGCCGTGAATGGAAAACCCCGGAAATGTTCAGTCTCTTTACCGGCGACCGTTTCATTATTGTTCTGGCGCCGATTTTTGCAATTCCACTGGCATTACTGTTTAACATTATATGGCCACCGATTCAGAACGGCCTTGACAGCTTGGCAATGTGGATGGCTGGCTCTGGCGTGATTGGTATTTTCCTGTTTGGTTTCTTGAACCGTGCATTGATCCCCGTCGGTCTGCACCATGTCATCAACAGCTATCTGTGGTTCCAGATGGGTTCTTTCACCAATGCAGCCGGCGATGTAGTTATGGGTGATATTCCTCGCTTCTTGGCTGGCGACCCCACTGCGGGTGTCTTCATGACCGGTTTGTATCCTGTATTCCTGTTTGGTCTGCCCGGTGCCTGCCTTGCTATGTATAAGTGCGCGAAGAAAGACAAGAAATCCGAGGTAAAATCGCTTATGATTTCCGGTGCCGGCACCTGCTTTATTGCTGGTATTACCGAGCCCGTTGAGTTCCTGTTTGAATTCGTTTCTCCGAAACTTTATCTGCTGCATTGCCTGTTCAGCGGCCTTGGCGGTGCGATTTTCTACTTTATGAACGTCCGCCTCGGCATCTCCTACAACGTTGATATTATCGACTATATTCTGAACTTCAATCTGGGCAGCAACGCAATTTTGATTCTGCCTGTTGGCATTCTGTTCTTCTTCTTGTACTATTTCAGCTTTAAGTGGGTTATCATGCACGACAACGTCCTGACCCCGGGTCGTGCTGAAGAAGATACTACAACTGCTGAAATCACTGACGATGAAAAGAACTTCACCATGAATAACACCAACAACGAGTTTGTTGCGAAGAAAATGTTGCAGAATCTCGGCGGCAAAGAGAATATCGCTTCGTTGGAATGCTGCGCAACGCGCTTGCGTATTGAAGTAAAAGATGCACAAAAGGTTGAAACAGATAAGATTCGCCAGATGGGCGTTAAGGGTGTTGTGTTCCTGACGGATACAAACCTGCAGGTTGTTGTCGGTACAAGCGTACAGAAAGTTAAAGCTGCTATGGACGAACTGCTTTAAGGAAGGCTCTAACTATGGAAATTCTCACTCAGGAACGGATTGATCAATTTCTGCATCTGTTGCGGCAGAACGGCATTGAAACACACGCTATAACAATTTATCAGCAGGACAAATGCCTACTGAACCGTGCGTTTTTCCCTTATGAAGTAACAGCGTTGCACCCTTTGTATTCTGTGTCCAAGTCTTTCCTCTCTGCAGCTGTCGGATATCTCGTGGTGGACGGTCGTGTTGACCTTAATACACCGTGGCTTACCTATTGCCCGGAATACGCCGACAAGGTCGTTGACTCTCGCTTCAAAGATGTCACAGTTCGACATCTCTTGACCATGAATCTGGGGCAAGACAACGAGGCTGTTATGCACGGCTCCGATGATTGGGCTGAAAATACAGTCGCGAAACGGATGACATATCAGCCGGGAACAAAATTCTTCTATAACAGTATGTGCTCGCATTTTTTATCAGTTATGGTACAGGACATAACTGGGCAAAAGGTAGTAGATTTTCTTGCTAAGCGGCTGTTTGAACCCCTCGGTATAACAAACTACTATTGGGAAGAGGACCTATTAGGGCACAACACCGGTGGGTTCGGATTGCACTTGGCAACGCAGGATTTAGCAAAGTATGGCTTGTGTCTATTACATCATGGTGTATATAACGGGGAGCAAGTTATTCCCGAAAGCTGGGTAGTTGCCGCAACAGCAAAGCAAGTAGAAAATGCCTCGGAATATCCAGTGGCCCGTAGTGAGAACCGACAGGGATATGGCTATCAATTTTGGATGTGTACACATGATGCCTTCCGTTGCTCTGGCTTGCACGGTCAGCTGTGCTTTGTCCAGCCCAAGAACCAGCTTGTCATAGCAATGTCCAATGCAACAACCGGCAGTCAAGCAGTGTTGAACTGCTTATTTGAAGCAATGGATTATCCGAAAACCGTAGAGCCCTTTACCGAATTTTCTATTCCGATGGCCGGTGGCAAAGCATCCAGCTGTGATACCATCGCTTTGCAGGGAACGTTGTCTGCTATGGCGAATCCTGCCGGAATCACAAAGTTGTCGATACAGCAGGAGGACACCTCCCGCCTACGCATGGTATTCTATCGCGGTACTGAACAATTCTCATTTAGCGCTGGCTACGGGGAATGGCTTCGTCAACAAGATAACTGGGATGGTTTTTCAACCTTTATCGCGGCAGACAGCATGAAAGAAATGCCGCGGCTTTCGGGTCAGGATGTTCTCTTTGCGAGCTACGGATGGCTCAGTGATTCAACGCTGGAAATCCGTATGCGGGCGCTAGATCGTTCTGCAGGATATACGCTGCTGTTTACGGTTGATAAAAAGTATCTAACCCTGCACTACAGTGTAAACGCGCTGTATAGTCCTTTTACCAGTTTTGATGTTACCTTTTTGCGGTAATGCCCCTTCACACAAGATAATCATATAATACAGGAAGCATATATCTGATGTGCCCCGCTTGGGGAACAAAGCGGATATATGCTTCCTTTTTTGTTGTTTCAATTTTTGCCATTAATCATCACCGTATCGATATAGAATGCAATAAGCGCTTCCATAATTCCATTATAAATCATGGCTTGTCCCATAATTCGCACTTACAAGCCAACGAACTAAAATTTGTGCAGAGCGCACAATTCTTTTCGACATGGTTGGTATGCTATGACGAGCTGAATACCATAAATTGTAAGCCAAACTACAAGGAAAAGCCATCGAACACATCAACAGCTCTAAAGCTTGGTGCGCCGGTGGAATCACAAATATTCTTTTTGAATTTCTCGATTTTCTTTTTTTACCAGAAATATATCCACACGCATATCTTTCCACAAACCGGGGTGGATCTTAATCCCACGCGCTTTCTGATACTCATAGGCTGTCACAAAGTCAACCGCAAAACTCAAAAGTGGTATCTTTTCATCCAGCACGCTCACCTGATTTTCTTGACAGCTTTCCAGCCATTCCACCAACTTACGCTTTCTTTTGGTTCGGCTCATGTTCAAAAAGAAATCCTGTGGACGACATATTGTCGCGCAATCGGGTCCAGCACTTTCTTTATCCTGCTTACCGATTTGCTCTTGCTCAATATCATAGGGAACGCCACTTTTATAGGTAACCATCGCTATCGGCTGCCTTTCCGATTGGATAGGCATGATCTGCTGCACATTCATCAACTGCAACATCCAAATGTAGCGGTTATTGCTTTTTACAATCCGGTTGGCATACCTGTCCAGAAAGCCCGGCTCTATTTTACCATCCAGAAAAGAGGCATCATCGCTGAGTGCAGCCTCGATGCTGTGCATATCTAACCTTGCTTTAGGACGCTGTTCCTGTATGGAACTTTGCAGTAAGCCTTCGACATTTATAATCTCATTGTTGATTTCCGTACTTCTGCTTAAGAAATCATCCATAGTTATGCTTCGGCTTGCCCGCTGGCTGACAAGATCGTCCAATTCCTCATTCAGCGCAGAGAGCTTGTTCTCCAGCTGGTTTCCATCATTCGGTGTACCGGTAGTGTTCAGATTTGCATCCAACATCCGCAAAAGACCCAGTATATCCTCGGCATTTTCTTTCCAAACTGTACGGAACACTTCCCTTGCCATCAATTCCAGCTTCCATTCAGATGCGTATGGTGCCGGACAAGGAATGCCGTTCAGTGCTCTGGCGGCATCTTTCTTTTTGAACATTTTCGACCGTGCACAGATAAGCCGCATATTTTTCCCACCGTTGGCCGTTTTATCGTAGCCTTCGATTTGGAATCGCATCCCACAATCGCAAAACAGAATTTTCGTCCATTTGTTCTGCGGAAAGGACACACCAAATTTATGGGCACGACCATCTTTTCCTTTTACAAAAGCAGCACGCTTGCTGCGGATCTGATTGCAGGTTTCCCATAGCTCCTCTGAGACGATTGGCTCAAAGTTTCCCTTTACAAGAACAAAGTTCTCCTCGCTGTGATTGATGCGGTTATGGCTGAGGAAGTCATCAATATGGGATTTATTATAGGTCATATAGCCCTTGTAAGTGGGCTTGCGGAGTACCCGTGATACCTTGCTCGCCGTCCAGCTCAGGCCACCACCGCCATCCTTGCGGTTTTCTTCTATAAGCATTTTGGCAACAGTCGTTTCTCCGTGCCCCTCGGCGTACAGATTAAAGATTCTTCGCACCGTTGCCGCCTGTTCCTCATTGATTACATAAGTTCCATCCACACGGTCATAACCGATAATATTACCGCTGCCATAGAGTACACCTTTCTCACGGCTCATCTTCTGTCCGGCTTTTACGCGCTCACTGGTCTTGCGGCTTTCATCTTGGGCAATGCTCGCCATAATGGTCAAGCGAACTTCTCCATCACCGTCCATTGTCCAGATGCCATCATTTACAAAATAGACTTCCACGCCGTATTGCTTCAGTTCTCGCGTAGCATTCAGCGCATCCACCGTGTTACGCGCAAACCTCGACAATTCACGTGTGACAATCAAGTCAAAGCGGTGTTCCTTTGCGTGCTCTATCATCCGCATAAATGATGGACGTTTCTTCATTTGGGTACCGGTTATGCCTTCGTCTATGTACTGCGCTACAACGGTCCAGTTGGGATTGCGTAATGCAAGGTCTGTATACCATTCCATCTGATTTCCCAGCGCAGATAGCTGTTCCTCATGTTCTGTTGAAACGCGGCCATAAAACACCACCCTGCGCGGTCGATTCTTGTAATTCCCAATATAGTCTGTCATTTCGAACGCCTCCTTGTTCTTTCATTGTACAAGGGGCAAATTCATAAGGGAAATGTACAAAAACACTGGTACACTTGCCATCCTTGTATGAGCGTTGCTGCTCTATACTATAAGAGTACGTTCTCTTGATTTTTTTCCACAATTACTATTTTTAGTTCATTGCACTTGACATACATCAAGTAGCCATGCCACGCAGATAGCATTTTTTCAGAACATATCAACAAAAATGACCCTGCACGATTCTGTGCAGGATCAAAATATATATTCGTTTTATATAGCCGTCTTCGGATTCATGAAAGCCGACAAGGCCCGCATAACAGCAACAGCCGTCACGGCGGGTAAAGCCGTGACGGCTATTTTGGAGATCAGCTGCGTCCCATTTCGTTTTTGCGGTCAGGTGCTGTTTATCTGCGGCGTTTCTTTTTGCGCATCACGAAAACGCCAGCCAGCGCCACACCGCCGACAATCGGCAACGCAACCCACCATACAGGGAGCTTTGTTGCGGGGGCAGTTAGCGCGGGAGTCGGGCTACTGTCCGGTTTTGCGGTAGCAGTGGGCGCGAGAGCTGGGCTGCTCTCCGGCTTTGCGGTAGCAGCAGGCGCAGGGGTCGGGCTGCTGTTTGGTTTTGCGGCGGCAGCAGGCGCAGGGGGCGTGCTGCTATCCGGTTTTGCGGCAGCAGCAGGCGCAGGGGGCGTGCTGCTGTTCGGTTTTGCGGTGGCAGCAGGCGCGGGCGTCGGGCTGCCGTTCGGTTTTGCGGTGGCAGCAGGCGCAGGGGTCGGGCTGCTCTCCGGTTTTGGGGTAGCCGTGGGCGCGGGGGTCGCAGGTGCTGCGTCCTTTTCAAAAATTGCCTTGATTTCCACATTTCCGTCCGGCATGGTGAACTTATCGTTCTCGATAGTCACACCGCCGCTGACGACCTGCCACTCCTTAAAATGATAGCCCGTATTCGGTGTGGCGCTCAGGGAAATGTTCGTACCGGCCGCAGCGGTGGAAGGAGTTGCGGCACCAGTGCCGTTTCCGTCATTACTGACGGTGACGGTGTAGGTGGAGGGGGTAATAACGCTGTTCTTCCACAGTGCTTTGATCTCAATATCCCCGTTCACGGTGTAGGAATCTCCCACCTTGTACTCCGTGCCGCCGATCTCCCAAGCCTTGAACTCCTGATTGGCGGGAGCGGTGAAGCCGCACTCGGGCAGGATGTAATTTGTCTCTGCCTTGACGGTAACAGGCTCCATGCTGCCGCTGCCGCCGTTGCCATTGAAGGTGATCGTACAATCCGCGAGTGGCGCACCCTCACCCACCGTGACCGCCACATCGGGGCCGGCAAAGTGGTTGTTATCCTCCGCATAGCGGACGAAGTAATTGCCGGCAGGCAGGTTTTCAATCTCGATA
>OLOA01000486.1_pt1 | contig 43041 bp, 40 predicted proteins | sample 1672201 | NCBI WGS metagenome assembly OLOA01 (sample SAMEA3136658, study PRJEB25190) | human gut metagenome
CGCTGAAGATACTTGGCGGGAAGCTGCCTGGGAAATTAGGAAGTCGCCGGTTTTTTCTTTTTTTGGAAAATATATGAATGATGAAGGAACAGCACCGAGCCTTGCGGCCGGCGCTGTTCCTTTCCTTGTTTTGCGGGCAGTGAGACACCACGCGCCGTCGCATCCAACGCCTTAGCAGCACGCCCCATCGCGTCCGGCGCCCCAGCAGCTGCTATTTTTCCCGTTATTAGACATATCTACCTTGAAAAAAATTGCAATTGGTGTACAATTGTACGTGTAAAAAACTGAGAGGAGACAACAAAATGACGGATTGGGGAAGAAATGATCCGTGCTGGTGCGGCAGCGGAAAGAAATACAAGAAATGCCATTACGAGTTCGACCGTAAATTGGAAGAATTATACGACATGGGCGCAGTGGTTCCCAGCCGGGACATTATCAAGACGCCGGATGAAATTGAGGGAATTCGAAAAAGCGCGCAGGTGAACATTGCGGTGTTGGATTATGTGGCGGAACATATTCGGGAAGGCATCAGCACTGCGGAAATTGATAAATGGGTGTACGACGAGACCACCAAGCGGGGCGGAATTCCGGCACCGCTGGACTACGAAGGTTTTCCGAAGAGCGTGTGCACTTCCATCAATGAGGAGGTATGCCACGGCATCCCTTCCGAGGATGTAATATTGAAGGACGGAGATATCATCAACGTGGACGTATCCACGATTTTGGATGGATATTATTCCGATTCCTCCCGGATGTTCTGCATCGGAAACGTCGCTCCGGAGAACCGCAAGTTGGTGGAAGATGTCCACAAAGCCATTGAAATCGGCCTGGAACAGGTGAAGCCGTGGGGCTACCTGGGCGACATGGGACAGGCTATCAATGATTTTGCCAAATCCCAGGGCTACAGCGTGGTTCGGGAAATCGGCGGTCACGGCTGCGGCCTCGAGTTCCACGAAGATCCGTGGGTTGGTTTTACCACAAAAAAAGGCACGGAGATGGTTATGGCACCGGGCATGGTCTTCACCATCGAGCCGATGATTAATATGGGAAAGCCGCAGGTTTATACGGATAAGGACAACGGCTGGACCGTATACACCAGAGACGGAAAGCCGTCGGCACAGTGGGAGATTCAGGTACTCATCACCGAAGACGGGTACGAGATTTTAGCGTACTAGAGCAAGGCGGGCGGAGCCCCAACCGACACGGCGAAGTCCTCACACGCGGGCAGAGCCCCAACAGAAATATTCAACGGAAAAAGAGGGAGACAGTGTCAAAGAAAATTCTTGACACCGCCTCCTTCTTATGGTATATTAGGCAAGTATGATTGAGAATTTATCCAAAGTAGAATATGCAAGTCTGCTGTACGACTTTTACGGCGAACTGCTGGACGAGAATAAGAAAGAAATCATGAACCTGTATCATGAGGATAACCTTTCTCTGGCAGAGATTGCAGAGGATTTGGGACAGAGCCGACAGGGCGTGCACTACACCTTGAAGAAGGCAGAGAAGTCCCTGGAGAAATATGAAGAACGGCTGGGACTGGTTCGAAAGTATCTGGAGAACCTGCGAAAGTACCAGCAAGTGGAGCAGATTGCGGAGAAGTACCGGAAAGACGATACCCTGGATGAAGGGGTTCGGCAGGATATCCGGGTGCTCACCGACATGATTAAAGATTTAATGGAGTAGAAGATGGCATTTGAAGGATTAGCGGATAAGTTGCAAGATACCTTCAGACATCTGCGCGGCAAGGGCGTTCTCACGGAGAAGGACATCGATTCGGCGATGCGGGAAGTGAAACTGGCATTGCTGGAAGCGGACGTAAACTTCAAAGTGGTAAAGAAGTTCGTTGCGGATGTGAAGGAAAAGGCCATGGGCCAGGACGTGATGAAGAGCCTGACCCCGGCACAGCAGGTTGTCAAGATCGTCAAAGATGAACTGGTGGACATGATGGGAGGCGCCAACAGCAAGCTCACCTATTCCCCGAGCGGTTTCACCGTCTACATGATGGTGGGACTCCAGGGTACCGGTAAAACCACCACCTGCGGAAAATTAGCCAATTACCTGAAACAGAACGGAAAGAAACCGATGCTCTGTGCCTGCGACGTGTACCGTCCGGCGGCGATCGATCAGCTGGAAGTGGTTGGAAAAGCAGTGAATACCCCGGTATTCACCATGCGAGAATCCGACGACCCGGTGGAAATCGCCAAAGCCGCGGTGGAAGCGGCGGAGCACAAGGGCTGCAATGTATTAATCGTGGATACTGCCGGCCGGCTGCAGATCGATGAGAAGCTGATGGATGAGCTGAAACAGCTCAAGAAAAACATCCGCCCTCACGAGATTCTGCTGGTCGTAGACGCTCTCACCGGTCAGGATGCGGTGAACATCGCCTCCGGCTTCGATGAAGCCCTGGGTGTAGATGGCATCGTGATGACCAAGATGGACGGTGATTCCCGAGGCGGTGCGGCACTTTCAGCCAAGAGCGTAACGGGCAAGCCAATCAAGTTCATGGGTACCGGCGAGAAGTACGACGCTTTGGAGCCGTTCCATCCGGATCGAATCGCTTCCCGAATCCTGGGAATGGGCGATATGATGAGCCTAATCGAGCATGCGGAGAATTCCTATACCGAAGAAGAAGCTCTGAAAATGGAAGAGAAGCTTCGGAAGAACAAGTTCGATCTGGACGATTTCCTCGAACAGATGGAGCAAATCAATAAGATGGGCGGTCTGGCAAAAATAATCGGCATGATTCCGGGCATTTCCGAGAGGGACAAGCAGCAGCTGGACTTCGAACGAGGTGCGGAGCAGCTGAACCAGATGAAGGCGATTATCCAGTCCATGACCAAAGCGGAACGAAGAGACCCTTCCATTCTCAACGCCAGCCGGCGGAAGAGAATTGCTGCGGGAAGCGGAAGAACGGTCACCGAAGTGAACGCGCTGATTAAGCAGTTCACGGAGATGAAGAAGCAGCTGAAAATGTTCAACAACCCGAAGGCTATGAAGAGAAATAAGCTATTTCGCGGTTTGATGTAATATGCCGTATCGGCAGCTTACGACGTAACTAATTTATTTTTTTTATTAAACAGGAGGACAAGATGGTAAAGATTAGACTGAAGAGAATGGGCGCACACAAGAGACCTTTCTACAGAGTAGTAGTAGCGGATTCCCGTACCCCAAGAGATGGCAGATTCATCGAGGAAATCGGAACTTACAACCCGCTGAAGGACCCTGCAGAGATTAAGATTGATGTAGAAGCAGCTCAGAAGTGGATTTCCAACGGTGCACAGCCGACTGATACAGTAAGAGCTCTTCTGAAAAAATCCGGCGTAGAACTCTAAGAGAAGGGAATTTCAAATCATGGCTAGTCTAGTTGAAGCAATTGCCAAAGCACTGGTATCTAAGCCTGACGAAGTCGTTGTAACCACAGAAGGAACGGAAGATAACATTACCGTATTCCTCAAAGTTGCGAAAGATGATATGGGTAAGATCATTGGCAAACAGGGACGGATTGCGAAAGCCATTCGAACAGTGGTCAAAGCGGCAGCCATCAAGCAGAACAAAAGAGTCTCGGTGGAGATCGTAGAAGACTAATATCAGAGTCTGGCGAACTGAAAGATACAAGCATGCAGGAGAGATTTCTGCATGCTTGTTTGCTAATAGGAGAAAAAAATGGCTTTAAAAGATGACAATACGATGGTAAATATCGGCCGCCTCACCTCGGCGGTGGGACTGAAAGGCGAGATCAAGGTGCTGACCTATGCGGAAGATTCAGAGAATCTTCACGAAGGCACGGTGCTTTACATGGAAAAAGGGGGTACAATAACCACGGCGGAAGTTACCGGAATCCGGTTTCAGAAGAACCGCCCGGTGATTCGCCTGGAGAACGTGACGGATCGAAACGGCGCAGAAGCGTTGCGGAATATGGAGATTTACATTTCCGAAGAGGATTTGGAGGAACTTCCGGAGGGGGAATACTACATCCGGGATTTGATCGGATGTGAGGTGTACGATCGCGCCAGCGGGCGGACCCTGGGTAAAGTGGACGATGTGCTTCAGAACACGGCCCAGAGCGTCTATCGGGTGCTGGATGAGAATGGAAAGGAAATTCTGATTCCGGCGGTAGAAGCCTTCGAACGGGACATCGATCTCGAGCGAGGCGTGATTGAAGTGGAACTGATTCCGGGATTTCTGGAGGACTAGAATGAAAATCAATATTTTGACCCTGTTTCCGGAGATGTTCACCCCACTGCAGGAGAGCATGCTGGGAAGAGCCCGGGAGAAGGGCATCCTGGACATCAACTTAATCAATATTCGGGATTACACGGAGGATAAACACAACCGAGTGGACGATACCCCATTCGGCGGCGGTGCGGGAATGGTGATGCAGGTGCAGCCCATCCTGTCGGCCTACCGGGAAAATCATCTGCAGGGACCGTGTCTGTACATGTCCCCTCGCGGCAAAATGCTGAACGGAGAGATGGCAGAATCCCTGTCTCGGCAGGAGGAGATTACCATTCTGTGCGGTCACTACGAAGGGGTGGATCAGCGCGCCCTGGACCTGCTGCAGGCAGAGGAAGTCACCATCGGCGACTATATTCTAACCGGCGGAGAACTTCCCGCCATGGTTCTGGTGGATACGGTCGCTCGTTTTCTGGACGGGGTACTGGCCGGAGAGGAATCGGTAAAAGAAGAATCCGTCTATTCCGGACTTCTGGAATATCCTCACTACACCAAACCCCGGGAGGTGGAAGGTCTCGCTGTACCGGAGGTTCTGGTCAGCGGAAACCATGAAAAAATCGATCTCTGGCGATACGAGAAATCCTTGGAAATCACCAAGGAACGGCGGCCGGATCTTTTCCGAGAATACTTGGAATCCGAGCCTTCCCTTTCCAAGAAGGAGAAGAAAATCTTAGAAGAAATTAAGTAGAATGAGGACGGTTTTCACCGCCGTTTCCGAATAAAAATTTATTGTATTTGGGGAATAATTCGTGTAGAATTAATCAGTAGGAGTGCGTATGAAAAAGAAGTGGATTTGGTGGGGAATATACATAATCGCCGTAATTTTATTAGCGGTGATTATATACGTGGTTCCGTCGCTGATGGGACTTCTGGATACCACATATACGATTGAAAGCGGAACGGTACAGGTGAAAGATTCCGTAGACGATGCCTGGATTATCCGGGACGACACGGTATACAGCGCAAAGGAAGATGCATCCATGGATGCATTGGTGAAGGACGGCACCCTGGTGAAGGGTAAGAGCCGCGTGGCAGCGCTGAAGGCCGGCGGAAGCCAAACCCTGGGACCGAAGTATATGAAGCTGAGCCATAAGCTGGGAAAGTCGATGAAGGCCACGGATGGAACCGTTCCCTCCGGTGGGTACGTGAGCTATTCCGCAGATGGTTATGAAGGCACTCTGAACTCTTCCGTGCTGGATAAGGTGACGGAGAAAACCCTGAAGTCTGTGAGCAACGACAGCCTGGATCTCAGCGGTTCATCCTGTGCCGCCGGTCAGCCGATTTTCCGTATTACAAAGAACGGAACCTGGTGGCTCGTATTTTTTGCGGATGCGGATCAGGCGAAGAAGTATACGGTGGGCGGCAAGGTTCAGACCACTTTGGAAGACAAGACCCTGGAGACCACCGTGCGGTCTGTGCAGAAGGACGGGGATCGTCGGCGCATCGTTCTCGCCTGCAAGGAATACCATCCGTCTTATCGGACGGAGCGAAAGGTTTCCTTGGAGAACGTGACGGAAAGCGACACCGGATTGCTGGTGGAAACCCGGAGCATTGTAAAAATCAAGGATCGGGAGGGTGTTCTGGTTCTGGACAAGGTGGGGCGGAAGCACTTCACCCCGATTCAGATTAAAGCCTCCAACGGCGAGACCGCCGCGGTCTACGAAGATCTGTACATGAACAGCAATGGCGAATTCGTGGAGACCGTCAACAATTACGACGAAGTCGTCAAGTCGCCGAGCACGAAGGATATTAAAGAAGCAAAAAAGAATCTCAATTAAGAGGAGCGGATGGAAATGAGCATCGGAGAGAATTATCTGGAAATTGTAGAACGCAAGAACAGAGCAGCTGTCCGGAGTGGAAGAAATCCGGAGGATGTCCTGCTCCTGGCAGTGACCAAACTGCACACCGTAGAAGAAATCAATCAGGCTATTTCGGCAGGGGCAACGGACGCCGGCGAGAATCGGGTTCAGGAACTCCTGGAGAAGTACGACCGCACGGCAGAGCCGGTGCGCTGGCACCTGATCGGTCATCTGCAGACCAACAAAGTGAAGAATATTATCGATAAGGTTGTCCTGATTCACTCTGTGGATTCGCTGAAGCTGGCGAAGGAAATCAGCAAACGGGCGATTGCCGCGGACAAAGTGATGGACATCCTCATTGAAATCAATATTGGGATGGAAGAATCCAAGTCCGGGGTACCGGCGGAGGATGTGGAGTCTCTGGTAAAAGAAATCGCCGCGGAATGCGAAGGCGTCCGAATTCGAGGCGTGATGTGCGTGCCGCCGATCGGAGAGACCCCGGAAGATTCCAGACCTTATTTTAAAAAGACGAAGGCAATCTTTGATAACCTGAAGACCCTGGACCTTCCGCAGGAGCGATTCCTGCCGGATACCCTGTCCATGGGCATGTCCGGAGATTTCGAAGTGGCGGTGGAAGAAGGCGCCACAATCGTACGAGTGGGAAGCTCCATCTTCGGAAAGAGAAATTATCGCTGATTTTAAATGGTATCGACTGCATGAACGTGCGGAAATGGAGGAAGTGTAATGGGCATTAAGGACTTTGTGAATGGCGTCCTGGGCATTGACGATGAATATGATGATGAAGTAATCACGGAAAAGGAAATCGAGGAAGAGAAGAAGAAAATCTCCGCCTCCTCCCGATCCGGAGAAGGTATTAAGGTGGACAAGGTAGAACCGACGCCTGCCGGAAACAGCTATAAGATGGATAATTCCTACGAGAGCATCGCACCGAAGCTTTCCAGAGGACAGGTGAATAAGAACTATTCCATGAACGGTTCCGCACCCTTCAAGATGTTGGTTGTTGAGCCGAAGTCCTTTGATGAATGCACCAAGCTGGTGGACAATCTGAAATCCAGAAAACCGGTCATCATTAACCTGGAGCGGGTGGAAACGGATCTGGCAAAAAAGATGTTCGACTTTATGAGCGGCGCAACCTATGCCCTGAGCGGAAACGTTCAGCGCGTAACCGCAAATATTTTTATCTTCGCACCGGCCAATGTGGATATCGCAGCGAAGATGAACAATCGGGAAACCGCGGCACAGCCGGCTTCCGGAAACTATCCGTCCCAAGAGACCAAGAGTCCGTGGAGGTAGTGCATGGGTTTGGTGTTGATTCGAGCAATCCATTGGTTTGCCGAAATATTGATTATGATGCTGTTCATACAGTGCATCCTCAGCTGGTTTGTGCAATCGCCGGCATCCCCGCTGTTCAATGCGTATCGGATACTGACGCAGCTGACGGATCCTTTTGTGGCACCGTTTCGAAAGCTTCTGTCCAACTTCAACACGGGAATGTTCGACTTTTCCGTGTTGCTGGCATTCTTTGCCATTGAGTTCGCGGAACAGATTTTGACGCTGCTGATCAGTAACTTATTGCTGTAGCTATATAGAAAGGAAAGGTAATATCACTATGATTATGCCAATTGATATCGATAAGAAAGAGTTTACCAGAGATAAAAAGGGATACAATTCCAGAGAGGTGGATGAATTTCTGGACCTGATTATCGTCGATTATGAGAAATGCCTCAACGACAACAGAAGCATGGCGCACAAGATTAAGTTCTTGGAAAAGCAGCTGGAAGAGGCTCAGAAGTCCGACAATGCGATGCTGGACACGCTGGAAACCGCAAAGCGCCTGATGGCAGATATTTCTGCCAGTGCAGAGCGGAGAGCGGAGCTGATGATTCGCGACGCAGAGCTGGAAGCGGAGACCATGGTTCTGGATGCCAAGGCAACCGTTCGCAAGCTGAACGATGAGCACGTTCTGCTGAAGAACAAGGTGGAGAGACTGAGAACCAATTACAGAAGAATGCTGGAAAACGAGCTGAACGACTTGGATGCGGACGAGTACGGCCTGAATCCGGATATGGACCGCAGCGATATCGCGGATATCGATAAGGCATTCTCCAATGCACCGGATCCGGAAGCAACTCAGGAGACGCTGGTGGTTTCTCAGAAGCAGAAGAAGGAAAAGGAAGTTCCGGAAGTGAAGTCCGCTCCGGTGACCGATCCGGCTCACGCAACGGTGGCAGACCTTTCCGACAGCCTGAAGAAAATTGCAGAAGATAAGACTCAGCAGGAAGGAACCATTATTCTGAAATAATGATGATTGGAACGATTATTATTCTGGTCCTGGCACTGGATCAGATGACGAAATTCCTGATACGGGCGAATTTTATTGTAGGTGAGACGCTCCCGATGATTCCGGACATACTTCATTTGACGTATGTCCGGAATACGGGGGCGGCTTTTAGTATGTTTCGGAATATGCCGGTGGTGACCGTCGGCTTTCCGATTCTGATGGTCATCCTGTGTCTGGCGGCGTCCGTTTATTTTTATCGCCGGAAGGAACGAATTCCGGCCGCTCTGTGCGCCCTGATTTCCGCCGGAGGCATGGGAAACCTGATCGACCGGCTGATGCTGGGATACGTAACGGACATGATTGATTTTAGGGTATTTCCGGTTTTCAACGTGGCGGACATTGCCGTGACGGTGGGCTGCGTGCTGCTGGCACTGTGGATTCTCAAGACGGAGGACCGGGGAAAGGGGGAGCAGTAATGGACCGAGAAATTCTTTGCGTGGTGACACCGGACAAAGCGGGAAAGCGACTGGATGCCTACCTGGCTTCGGAGGTGGAAGACCTTTCCAGAAACTATGCGGAAAATCTGATCGGCGAGGAACGGGTTCACGTGAACGATGGCATTGAGGCTAAGAAGTACAAAGTCCGAGAAGGCGATCGAATCCGGATCCACATGCCGGCCCCTCGTCCCATCGATGTGGAACCTCAGAACATTCCCCTGGAAATTCTGTACGAAGATGAAGATGTCATCGTGGTGAACAAACCCCGTGGCATGGTGGTGCATCCCAGCGCCGGCAATTGGGACGGCACCCTGGTAAATGCCATTATGTACCACTGTGGCGATTCCTTGTCCTCTATCAACGGGGCCATCCGTCCCGGCATCGTGCACCGAATCGATAAGGACACCAGCGGCCTTCTCATGATTGCGAAGAATAACAAGGCGCATGAGTCTTTGGCGGAGCAGCTTCGGGTGCACAGCGTGACCCGGGAATACCGGGCGCTGGTCTACGACAACATCCGGGAAGACGAGCTGACCATCGACATTCCCATCGGCCGCGATGAGCGGAACCGCCTCCGGCGCGCTGTGAACGGCAGCAATCCGAAGGAGGCCGTAACCCATGTAAAGGTACTGGAGCGTTACGGCAAATACACCCTGATAGCTGCCCGGCTGGAAACGGGTCGGACGCATCAGATTCGCGTGCACCTCTCCCACATCAAGCATCCGCTGGTGGGGGATACCACCTACGGACCGAAGAAGCAGATCTACGGGCTGGACGGCCAGCTGCTTCACGCCAAAACCCTGGGCTTTATCCATCCGTCCACCGGGGAATACATGGAATTCGACAGCCCCCTGCCGGATTATTTCAAAGACATATTGGAACGCATTGAAAGGAGCAGATCATGAGCAAAGTCACATCCAAACCCGGAACCATGCTCTATCCGGTCCCTACCGTGATGGTGAGCTGCGGCGACGGGGAAAAAGACAATATCATCACCATCGGCTGGTCCGGTATCGTGAACAGCGAGCCGCCGATGACCTATGTGTCCGTGCGAAAATCCCGTTTTTCCCATCATCTGATACAGGCAAAAAAAGAATTCGTCATCAACCTGGTGAACGAGGATCTGGTAAAGGCAGCGGATTTCTGCGGCGTCCGTTCCGGCGAAAACCTGGATAAGTGGAAAGAGATGAATCTGCACCGGGAAAAAGCCTCTATCGTGGACGTTCCGATGATAGCAGAATCCCCGGTGAGCTTGGAATGCGTGGTGAAGGAAGTCTCGGAGCTGGGATCCCACGATATGTTCCTGGCGGAAATCGTGGCCGTTCATGTGGATGAGAAATACGTGGGCGAGAACGGCGCCTTCGAGTTCGAGCGCATGAAGCTCACCGCCTACAACCATGGGAAGTATTACGCCCTTAAGAGAGAACCCCTGGGCTTCTTCGGTTTCTCGGTGATGAAGCCGAAGACCGCAAAACGGAAGCGCAGGGAAGAAGCCGGAAAGCGGAGACAGGAATTCCGGAAGCGCACCAAGGCGAAGGGAAAGCCGCGGAAGAAGTAGCTCGCGTCCCGGCCGGTGCCCACCGGCCGAAACTGGCGCCGCCCCGCCCGAAACTGGCGCCGCCCCGCCCGAAACCGGCGGCGGCCTTGGTGCAAGCAAACCGGGAAAGCCATTGATTGCGTTGGCTTTGCACCAAGAAAATGCGCCGCGCCGCCTCTAATCCGCGCCGCTTTCGGGAAAGCAGAAGAAATTGACGACGAAACGCTCTGCCCCGAGGTTTCGTCGTCAATTCTTCATTTACCGTATAATAAGAGAATTGTTATGTTTTAATCCGTAAATCGTTTCCTTATCTGAAATCATCAAGCGGAAAGCCAGTTCGTCCGTTAGTTCCAAAGGCACGGTGGAGAAAAGCACTTTCGTTGCACACGGATTCCGAATGCTTTCCGATAAGCCGGTATACAATCCGGATGTTGTACGTGTGTTGTTAAATGGAACCTTGGCACAGATATAGTCGAAACTGCCGGGGTGAAATGCATTCTCCAAAAGAAAGTAAACAACAAAGTCATAGTAACGGACTTTTCCATGATATACGTATAAACAATTCCGATAATTCACTTCAGGAGATGTACATTCGTTATAAAGAGTCACCTCATCATCTAACCCATTCTCGTTTCGGCTAATTTCGATAACATTAACAGAAATACCTTTCGCATGACTTTTGTTGTTCGGCTCCAGGTAATAGTACATATAGAATACATCCGTTTGTTGAAAGAAGTTTTTCTTATTGTCAAGAGGAAGCGCTTCCCTTGTGATAGTTGGAGTAGCAAATGGCAGAAGCTGCTCCAACGTTACTCCAAGAATATGTGCAATTTTCTCCAACGTTTGAATATCTACAGAAATAGATCCATTTTCGTATTTGGAAATGGTAGAAATGCTCTTATTCAAAAGAAGGGAGAATTCTTTCAGCGAAATACCTCGCAGCTTTCGAAAATACCGGATTTGATTGCCAACATGAATACAGATATTACTCATTTTCTCTTTCCCTATAATTGTTTTTTTTAATACCACTATATAAATGATAAGCTAATATGCCTTTAAAGTAAACCAAACAAAGCATTTTTCCCGAATATTTTCGTTAAATTACGAATATTTGTTGAATGGACTGGAAATAAGACAAAAGGATGTAAATGCATTCATAACGTTGTAGCCAGATGAAAATAATGTGAAGAACGTGTGAATTAATTTCTTTTGAGTACAAAGTGGGAGATTTGAAATTCTGAGAGAGTAGCGATATAGTAACATCAACGAAATTGTTAAAACTTTGGTTTAATCAGTAAGAGATTGAAGTAAGGAGGAAGAAAATGCAAAATCCAATTGCAACAATCACTTTGAACAATGGAAGCAAGATTGTTCTCGAGTTGAGACCGGACTATGCGTACAACGAAGTTTGCAGCTTTATCAGTGTCGCACAGAAAGGGTATTACAACAACTTTGCCATTCAGAGAATTGTTCCCGGATCCTGGATTGATGCAAGTTATAACGCATTTTTCCGAAAGGAATGTCAGTACTTTCTTCCAAATCGAATTGAAGAAGAAAGTAAAGGGGAAATCAAAATTCCGGAATTTGGTGATGTATGTCTCGGGTATTTTTCGGACACGGAAATCGCCGGGGCGGAATTCTTTTTCCCACTCCAGCGGGTGGAGGCATTAAAGGGAAAGTGTCCGGTTTTTGCGCAGGTAATTCAGGGTGCGGAAGAACTGCATCGAATTGAAAAAGTGGAAACGTATCCGAACCCGTATGAGCCGGTGGAAATCAATGTTCCGAGAAACCCGGAGATTATGGTTACGGTGGAAGTGGAAACATTCGGCGTGGATTATCCGGAACCGGAAAAGATTATTCCGGAGAAAATGCCGGAGAACTGGCCGACGTTCGCGTAGAAAAATCGATTTTGACATTAATGGAGGTATGTTATGTCTGATATTTTGGCTTTTACAATATTCGTACTTATTTTTACAATAGGTGAATATGTTGCGGTTAAAACAAAAGCAAATGTTGATGTGGTGCTGTTCGTTGCAGTCGTTCTTCTTGTTGGTTTCTGGGTGGGACTTCCGAAAAGCATCTATGAAGTATCCGGAATTTTGCCAATGGCCGGAATCATCATTACTCTGCTAATCGTTGGAATGGGTAATATGATTGACTTCGCAGAGCTGAAAAGACAGTGGAAGACCGTATGCATTTCGATTATTGCGCTTACGGCAGCATGCTTTGCACTGGTATTTGTAGGGCAGTTTGTAATCGGAAGAGACTATGCTCTTGCCGGAACACCGGTATTCAGCGGCGGTACAGCGGCAACGGTTGCGATGAAGGCCATCCTTGGTGAAAAAGGAAAAGAATATCTTTCCGTATATATCACATTGCTTTTGGGATTGCAGAGTTTGGTAGGAATACCGGTTTCGTCCCAGTTCTTGAAGAGAGCAGGAAAGGCTTTCAAAAATAACAAGGCGGAGTTTGAATTATACAGACATGCGGTAACGGGAGAATTGACCTCTGATAAAAAGAAATTGATCCATTTTCCGGAATCTTTAAACAGACCGTCGTTCCACCTGATGAAGCTGGGTGCTGTCGGAGTTGTAAGTTACTATTTCTCTGCCATTCTTCTGAAACTTACGGGAATAAATATTAGCTACATTATCGTTGCGTTGATTATGGGCACGATTTTTACGGAAATCGGGTTCCTCGATAAAGATACTCTGGGAAAAACGGAAGCAAGCGGATTTATCCTGTTCGGCTGCGTAATCATTCTCTTCTCTGATTTTGCAACCTGCTCTCCATCCGATGTAATCGCATTGCTCAAGCCGATGGCATTTATTCTGTTGGTGGGCACCTTCTTCGGATGCATTACCGGTGCGATTTGCGGAAAGATCTTTAAAGTTGAGAAGAATTTGGCCATTGTAATGTGCCTGACCTGTATGTATGGATTCCCTGCAACAATGTACCTTTCAAAGGAGGTTGCAGAGGTAACCGCAGAAAACGAGGAAGAGCGTCAGACTATTGAGAACTACCTGCTGCCTAAGATGAACATCGCCGGCTTTGTAACCGGAAGCTTTGCAACAGTTCTTGCCGGAATCTTCGGAGGAATGCTCTAGAAAGATCCTCGTTCTCAGTGAGAATAACGTAAAATAAAAACATTCGGAAGCGTTGATGCTTCCGAATGTTTTTATTTGCTTTTCTATTTCCCCGCTGTACCTTCCGGCAGCTTCGGGTCCACGTACACGGTGGTGTTGTGGGTGAAGATGACCATGCCCGGTTTGGCACCGCTTGGTTTTTTCACGTATCGGATGGGAACGAAGTCCACCGGCACGTTCTGGGATTCCTTGCCCTTGCTGTGGTATGCAGCGATAGAGGCTACCTGATAGATAATTTCCTCCGGGATGTCCTCCTGGGATTGATTCGGCTCCAGGGGCAGGATGACGTGAGATCCCGGGATATCCTTGGTGTGGAACCACAGGTCCCGCTTTCCGGCCATCTTTGTGGTGAGGTAATCGTTTTCTTTGTTGTTCCGGCCCACGAAGACCTTCCGGCCCGCCGGCAGAGTGTATTCGATTGGATGAGGCTTGGATTTTTTTCGGCGGAAACCCTTCTGGGCTCTCTTGCGAACGTATCCCGTATCCTCCAGCTCCTCTCGAATCTGGTTCAGCTCTTCCAAAGTGTGAGCGCTTTCAATGCTCTGGAGAACGGATTCCAGATAGAGAATATCCTTCGAGGTTTCTTCCAGTTGGTGGGTTTTCTCGTGAACCGCCGTCTTCGCCTTGGAGTACTTTTTGAAATAATTCTGAGCATTCTTGGAAGCGGCATATTTCTCGTCTAAAGGAATGGTCACCGGTTGATTGTCGTAGTAGCTGATGACGGTCACCTCATGAGCACCCGGTTCCACCCGGTGCAGGTTCGCGGTGAGCAGTTCCCCGTAAAGACGGTATTTCTCGGAATTCTCTGCCTGAAGCAAATCCTCCCCCAGGCGCTGCTTCTTCAGCCGAGCCTTGTCCAGGGAAGCCTGAACCGACCGGTGCAGCGGGTTGGACCGCTGACGGATGGCATTGGACTCCTCCCGATGGGTGTAGAAGTACTCCGTCGCTTCGCTGATAGAGTCGAAGGTTTTTCCCTGCGCCCCCACGTATTCCCCCAGTTCCGTCAAATGAAATTCCAGGGGCTTGCCCGTTTCATCCAGATACACGCGGGGAGCGGCGGTGCCGTTCTCAATGCTCTCCAGAATTTCCTCCAGCCGTTTCACCGGATTTCCGGAGCGAGCCAGCTCTCGGGAAATCCCCGGAGAGATTCCCTGAATGTGAGATAGCAAATACTTCGGGTCAGCAGCGGCTTCCGGATCCGAATCCAGTTTCTCTGACAGCTCCGTCGAGATTCCCTTGAAAGGAACCTTGTCCTGTTCCGGCGGATACCGGTATTCCAGCCCCGGCAGCAGCTGCCGGTACCGGTTCACATCGATAGAAATTCGCTTGATGCTGTCGATGATTTTTCCCGTATCTAAAGCCACCAGCACAATGTTGCTGTGCTTTCCCATGATTTCAAAAATCAGCCGTTTCGACACCGTGAATCCCAGTTCCGTCTGTGCCTCGATATCCATTTCGATGATCCGCTCCGAACCCTTCTGATGAATGTCCGTAATGCGTCCGGTCTGAATGTGCTTCCGCAGCAGCATGCAGAAATTCGGCGGAGCGGCCGGGTTCACAAATTTCCCGTCGGTGAGGCAGACCCTGGCGGCCTGACTGGCAGCAGAGGCGTACAGCTTCACATTCCCCTTGCGAGTGTGAATCTGCAGCACCAGTTCTTCGCTGCCCGGCTGGTAGACCTTCTCAATCTTTCCGAAGGTCAGTCGTTCTTTTAATTCTTCTGTTATTCCATATGTTATAATTCCATCGTAAGCCATGTGACTAATATAGCACGAGAACCACCGGAATATCAAGTGAAATCGCCGTTTCTAAGCCATAGAATCCTTTACAGAATCGATAGAAGGTGATAAAATAATGAGTAATTTGATTTCACAATGGAGGAAATTATGGTTAAAAGCATGACCGGTTATGGCCGGGGGGAATACATCGACGAAAAGAAAAGCATCACCGTAGAAATCAAGGCGGTAAATCACCGTTATTGCGACGTATACGTAAAGATGCCGAGAAGATATTCTTTTGCGGAGGAGCGAATCAAGAGCGACGTGCGGGATGCACTGAAGCGCGGAAAGATTGAGGTACTGGTTACCGTGGATTCCTTCGGCGAGAGTGAGAACGACATTCGTCTGAATGAGGACGTTGCCCGGAAATACTACAGAGCGCTGAAAGCTTTGGAGGAGACCTTCGAACTGGATCAGAAGGGCGGCGTAACACTGAGCATGCTGGCGGGCATGCCGGATGTGATCAAAGCCGTGCCGGCGGAGGAAGATGAGGAAGCATTGCTCCACTCCCTGGGCGTGGCAACGGAAATCGCCCTGCAGAACATCATCAACATGAGAGCCGCAGAGGGCGAGCGCCTGGCAAAGGACATTCTGATGCGGGCGGACATCATTGAGGAAATCAAGGATAAGATTAAGGAACGGGCACCGGAAATCGGCAAGGAGTACGCCGACAAGTTCCGGGAACGGGTCAACGAGCTTCTGGAAGGAAAGCTGGAAGTTCCGGAAGAGCGCGTGCTGGTGGAAGCGGCGGTATTTGCGGACAAAGCCAACATCACCGAGGAACTGGTTCGCCTGGAGAGCCACATTCAGCAGCTGCGGAATTTCTTCGATACCGAGGAAGAGACCGTGGGCAAAAAAATAGATTTCTTGATTCAGGAGATGAACCGGGAAGCCAACACCATCGGCTCCAAATCCAACGATACGGAGATTACCTCCTGGATGCTGGATTTAAAAGCGGAAATTGAAAAAATCCGGGAACAGGTACAGAATATAGAGTAGCAAAGAACGGCTGAAATATGCTATAATATTTAGCCGATATGAAACATATCTTTTGAAAGGGAGAATTCCATGGCAAAACATCGTTCGCAGAAAGGAACACTATTCGTCATTTCCGGACCTTCCGGAACGGGAAAAGGCACGGTCTGTAAAGAACTCCTCAAGGAAAACGACCTGAAGCTGTCCATTTCCATGACCACGAGACAGCCGAGAGAAGGAGAGCAGAACGGCCGGGACTACTTCTTCGTTACGAGAGAAGAGTTTGAGAAGAACATCGCGGAAGGAAACCTGCTGGAATATGCGGATGTGTTCGGAAACCTGTACGGAACCCCGAAGGATGCGGTGGTCCGGCAGCTGGAGCGAGGAAGAAACGTGCTTTTGGAAATCGATGTCCAGGGGGCGCTGAAGGTGAAGGAAGCGATGAACGAAGCGGTTCTTGTTTTTCTTTTGCCGCCGAGCATGAAGGTTTTGCAGGAACGTCTGTCCGGAAGGGGCACCGATTCGGAAGAGGTGATTCAACGGAGATTCCGAGAGGCGCTGAATGAGATTCGCCTGCTGGGAGAATACGATTATTACGTGGTGAACGATGACCTGGAAGAAGCGGTTGCCGATGTGGCTGCCGTGGTACGTGCGGAGAGCCGCCGGGTTCCGGGCAAGGTGAAACCGATTATTCGGGATTACGAAGAGGAAGATAACTAGAGATACGCTGTTGAAACGGTACGAAATGGGAGGAATGATATTATGATGCTTTATCCATCGGTAAACAAGTTAAGAGAAAAAGTGGACAGCCGCTACACCCTGTGCATGCTGGCGGCCAAGAGAGCCAGAGATCTGATTGCTAAGAAGCCGGCGCTGACGGAAGTTCAGTCGGAAAGACCGGTCAGCCAGGCGGCGAACGAAATCGCAGAGGATTTGATTACGTATCGCCGGGTAGAGGAACCGGAAGAGGCAGTGGAAGCAGAGACCGAAGCGGAAGAAACTGCTTGCGAGGAGTGCACCGCAGAAGGCGAAGAAACGGAAGTAACGGAGCCGGAAGCATAAGGGATTTTGACAGAATTAATAAGAAGTGAGAATGGGTTCTTTAATGAGGGAATCCATTTTTCATATATAATTATTTTATGATGCTGCAAAGGGGACGCGGTATCGTTTGATTGGACAAAAGGGGACGGAGAGTGTATCATGAAAAAAGAATTTGGAGAAAACCTGCGGGTTGAAATCTACGGGGAATCCCACAGCGACCGAATCGGCGTGATTGTAAAGGGCTTGCCGAGGGGTGCGGAATTCCACCGGGAGAAGCTGGCGGATTTCATGGCGCGACGAGCACCCGGGAAAAAAGGCGGCAATCGAATTGACGATTCGGCGACGACGGCTCGAAAGGAGCCGGATCGGGTGGTTTTTCTGCGAGGCATTCAGGAGGCGGAAGCCGGTAAGGCAATCCTCACGGGAGAGGAGCTGGAGGCATGCATTTACAATACCAACCGTCGCTCCGGGGATTACGACGAACTTCGGAAGGTGCTGCGGCCGGGGCATGCGGATCTGGGCGCGTACCTGAAGGAGGGACCGGAAGGGCTTCGCCCCGGCGGAGGTCGTTTTTCCGGCAGAATGACGGCACCGATGTGCATTGCCGGCGGAATTGCCCTTCAGCTTCTGGCAAAAAAAGGAATTTCCGTGCATGCAGAGTATACCGAAATCGGCGGGAAATCGGATCCGGAAGAAATCGAACAGGCGCTGAGTTGTGCGGCGGAAGAGAAGGATTCCCTGGGGGGCATTGTTTCATGTCGGGTATCCGGATTCCCGGCCGGAGTGGGCGGTGCCCTGTACGAAGGCTTAGAAGGTGCCATCGCCTCCTCGATATTTGCCATCCCGGCGGTCAAAGGCATTGAGTTCGGCAGCGGTTTTGAAGGAAGCCGGATGCGGGGATCGGAGAACAACGATCCCATCCTTTTGCGGGACGGACATCTAATCACTGAGACAAATAATGCCGGCGGTATTAACGGCGGTATCAGCAACGGAATGGATATCGAATTTCGGGTGGCGTTTAAACCGACGCCCACCATCGGCTGCGAACAGCGGACGGTGAATATCCAAGAAATGAAAGAAACGGTATTGTGCGCCGGCGGACGCCACGATGTATGCGTGGTCCCTCGGGCGGTTCCGGTGGTGGAAGCGGCCGCGGCACTGGTTTTATTGGATGCTTGGATGGGGGAAGGCGATGAAAGATAGAAGAAAATACGGCGTAATCGGGAGACATATCTCCCACAGTCTTTCCCCGGAGCTCCACGGGATTTTCGCCCGATATACCCGGCCCTATGACTACGAGCGGCTGGATCTGGAGGAGCACGAACTGGAGGGCGTGATTCGGAATACGGAATACAGCGGTTTTAACGTGACCAGCCCCTACAAGCGGACGGTGATTCCGTTCCTGGATGAGCTGACACCGGAGGCGGAGGCTCTTCAAGCGGTAAACACCATTCGACGCCTGGGCAACGGGCGCCTGGTGGGGCACAATACGGATGTGTACGGTTTCGAGAAGCTGGCGAAGGAGAAACGGATTCGAGGCCGGAAGGTTCTGGTGCTGGGAACCGGAGGGGCATCCTCCGCCATCTGTCAGGCCCTCCGGAATCTGGGGGCGAAAGAAATTATTCGGGTGTCTCGGAACCGGCGGCCGGAACCGGACTGCTGCACCTACGACGAACTGAACCGCCATTCGGATGCGCAGGTAATCGTGAATTCGACGCCCATCGGAATGTATCCCAACAACGGACATTCTCCTTTGGATGGGTGTTCCGTGAAGTGGACGGATTTCCAGCAGCTGGAGACGGCGCTGGATGCCATCTATAACCCGTACCGCACGAAGTTTCTGATGGATGCGGAAGAAGCGGGAGCCGAAGTGGAATCCGGGCTGGCCATGCTGGTATACCAAGGACTGCGGTCCGCACAGATTTGGGGAGAGGTGCCCCGCAGCGGAAAAGGCCGGCGTATCGTGGCGGAGCAGACCCGTGGAGAGAATGGACGAAAGAAAGAAAAAAAGAAAAGATCCATTCCGGTAGATCTGGGACGGGAGGCGATGAAAAGCCTTCTGCGAAAGCAATTGAACATCACGGTAATCGGCATGCCGGGAAGCGGGAAATCCTCTATCAGCCGGCAAGTGGCAATTCGCACCGGGAGAACCTTCGTGGATCTGGATCGAGAGATTAACAAAATCTACGGGATGACTTCCGGAGAAATGATTCGCCAATATGGAGAAGACTATTTCCGGGAACGGGAAAGTGCCACCCTGAAGAAGTACTGCCGGGGGAACGGAATGGTAATTTCCACCGGAGGCGGAATCGTGGTTCGAGAGGAGAACTGGCCGGTGCTGCGGGAAAACAGTCTGGTGGTGTACTTGGACCGTCCCCTTCATCAGTTGGCGAAAAAAGATCGCCCGATGACCGCCGCCCTTGGGGTGGAGGAACTCTACCGCCAGCGCGGCTGGAAATATGAGAAGGTGGCAAATCTGGTAATTTCCAACAACCGGGAGTTCGGCCTTCGGGAAAAAGAAAAGAAAAAAGCAAATGCGAAGATTCGGCATCAGAATTATTACATGGAAGATATCCGGCGCTTCGCCGATCAGGTGAAACGGCGAGTGGCGAAGCACATCAACGAAAGTGTCAATCGCTGATGTGCCGGATTCGGGAGAATGCAACAGAGTAAAGGATGGAAGATATGACCAGCAAGAAAGACGTATTGTCGGAAACCTTCATTTGGGAAGGAAAAGAAGAGAATGAAGAACCGGAAAACCGGGAATCCATCGAAATCATTTTGGCGCGAGGCGTGATGAACACGCGGGCAATGATGAAAGAAGGGGATGAGGAAGTCCAGATTGTGTGCATGTCGGAAGTCATGGGCGGTTGGACGGAAGCCTTCGAGACCCTGTTCGAGAATCAGAAGGATGAGGCCTTTGTCCGGGAAATCTGCATGGAAATCGAACAGAACCTGATTTCCGAAGTGAAGGACCTGGGGGAGGAGATGCTGACGATTTTCGAGCACATGGACATGATGGATGCGCTTCCGGAAATCTGCCCGGCGGAGCTGGAAGTGCGATATCTTCTCACATCGGATAACGACATTCGGGTGGAAGTCGGCAACGAGTTCCTGGACCGGATGATGGAAGTGCAGCTGGAGGATCCGGAGATCGATGAAGAGCTGGCGGAGGCGCTGCATCAAGAACTGGTGAGCCTTCTGGAAGCCGCGACAAAGCTGTATGTGATCTATCGCGGAGAGCTGTGCCGGCGCAAATGGGAGCTGGCCATCAATATTAACTTTGAAGATCCGGAGAAATTTCGGGAATTGAAGGAAGAACAGCAGGAAGAAAAATGATTCGAACAAAGGAAATTATCCGGGACGCATTCTGGGAACTCCTGGAGGAAAAACCATACAACAAGATTACGGTGCAGGATATTGTCAATCGCTGTCAGGTGAATCGAAACACCTTCTACTACCATTTTCAGAACATTCCGGCGTTGATGGAGGAGTCCGTCAAAGAGTGGATGGAGGATGTGATTCACCGGTACGGCAATCTGGAATCCCCGGCATATTGTTTGACATATATTGCCGGGGAGTGCATGAAACGGAAAAATGCCTTTCTGCATCTGTTTCGCTCTGCCCAAAAGGATGTGTTCCTTTTCAGCTTGAACAAGATGGCCTGCGGCGTGGTGAAAGCGTATGTGGATGAAGATGAGGAGTACAAGGAAAGTTCTTCTGAGGGAAAGGAAAGAGTCATCCGCTGCTATAAATGCTTGTTTGTGGGGATTATCTTGGACTGGCTGGAGGAAAATGCCTCCTTTGATTTGCCGGAATTCTGCGAGGAGATCTGCAAAACTCTGGCAGAATCTGCTCCCCATATGATGGGGAGATACCCGAACGAATAGAAATGTAGAAAAGGTAGATAGGGGGGTGCGGACAATCTCTTGGTTTATTATAGACTGTCCAAGAAATTGCCCGCACCCCCATCTCTCACTCTATACTTCTTTGTTATTGTCAGAGGATGTCCCATCTTTCCTATTTTTTACTAAAGACACTGCATGGAGCGAAAACAATCCGGATAGAAGTGCCAGCACAGTATTAAGAGCCGGAAACGAGCATGAGCTTTTGTTTTCAGTAAACATCATCAAAGCAAGTACAACAAGCAGTATGGCAATTGTGTACAAACGTCCATCGTCATTCTTGCCCCGATGCTCTTCTTCATTACTGTTAGAAGAGAATCGGGCTTTCCTTCTTTTTCTTAAAAAGTTTGCATGATAAACAGTAAGCCCGGATAGAAGTCCCGCTCCCATCTGAACAGCCGGAAACGAACAAGAGCTTTTATTTTCAATAAACATCATCAAAGCAATTGCAATGATCAATATGCCGACTGTATATAAATGATCGTCGCGATCTTCACTCATATTTCTGCCTCCTTTTTTATACTGCTTTGTTTTAATTCATGTATACCATACTTCGAATATATTATCAAGGACTCGCCAACAGAGAGATTTGCTGCCGTCCTCCGACTGTCTAATTGAATTATCTGCTTCTTAGTCCAAGAATCGTTTCTCGAAGTTTCCAATCACTCGTGCGTTTTCCACGATGATTACGAACGCATGAGGGTCCAGCTCGGCGATGATGCTCTGAAGAATCGGCTCCTCATACTTGGAAAGAACCGTCACCAGAATATGGGAATCCTCCTTCGTATAGCCGCCGGCACCTTCCCACAGGGTGACACCGCGGTGCATCCGCTGGGTGACCGCATCCACCATGCCTTCCTTCTTGGTGAAAATCATGGCCTGCATCTGGATGTTCTGGATGTGAACGCGGTTGATGCAGAGGCCGGTAACTACCGAGAATACGATGGAATACAGTACGGTCTGGATGTCGTAGATGAACAGGCAGACTGCGTAGATGCAGAAGCTGATGATGATTCCGACGGTGCCCACCTTGAAGTCCGGTCGCGTCTTGGCCATGCAGACGCCGATCAGGTCCTGTCCGCCCTGAGAGCTTCCGGCACGAAGCACCATTCCGGCGCCCACACCGGCGCCCAGACCGCCCACGATGGCCGCCAGCATCGGATCGCTGACAATCGGCTTGGCCGGAATCGGAATGATGGCCAGCAGTGCCGAAGCCATTGCGATGGATATCAGCGTTTCCAGACAGAACTTTTTGCCCATTACCTTGTAAGCCAGCATGAAGAACGGAATGTTGATGGCGAAGTAGATGATGCCCATGTAATCCAGCCCCGGAATTTCCGGAAGGTGCAGCACGTTTAGCAGAAACAGACGGATCAGCTGAGCAATGCCGGTAAAACCGCTGCTGTAGAAGTGTACCGGGTTGATGGCCAGATTTACGCCCATCGCGTAAATCACATTGCCCACCACAACAAGCCCGACCTTGCGGGATAATCTCTTATACGTTGACTCGTTCATATTATTTAGTTTTCCTCTTTCTTATAATCTCGTATGCTCGATATGCAGTACTAAGAAACACAACCGCGGCATTAAACCAGCACATCTCCCTTCATCTCCGACGGAACCGGAAGTCCCATCAGCGTCAGAAATGTCGGGGTGACGTCTGCCAGCTTTCCCTCGTTCACTGCAAAAGCCTGCGGCTCATTGCAGATGTGGCAGCATGGAACTCGGGAAAGGGAATGCTTGGTGACCACATTGTCCTTGTCGTCCAGCATGTAATCCGCATTTCCGTGATCCGCAATCAGGAGAATCTGACCGTCCTTCGCTAGGATGGCGTCCACCACCTGCTCCACCAAGCCGTCCAGCACCTCAATGGCCTGAACCGTCGCCTGAAAATTCCCGGTATGTCCCACCATATCCGGGTTGGCGTAGTTCTGGATAATCACATCGTATCGATCCGATGCGATGGCCTCCAGCACGCGGCGGGTCACCTCCGGAGCACTCATCTCCGGCTGCAGGTCGTAGGTAGCGACCTTCGGGGAAGGCACCAAAATCCGGTCCTCTCCCTCTTCCGGCGCTTCTTTGCCGCCGTTGAAAAAGAAGGTGACATGGGCGTACTTTTCCGTCTCGGCAATTCGCAGCTGCCGCAGTCCGCGGGCGGCGATGACGCTTCCCAGGGTCGGTTCCACTACTTCCGGCGGATATGCCAGCATAACATTCGGCATGGTGGCATCGTACTCCGTCATGCACACGTACGTCAGATCCTGTACCACTTTTTTTCGGGTAAAACCATCGAAATCTCCATCCACCAGTGTCCGGGTAATTTCCCGCGCACGGTCCGGCCGGAAGTTGATGAAGATCACGGAATCCCCATCCTGAATCGGCTGCGGAGTAATGACGGTTGGTTTTACAAATTCATCGGTTTCATCCTTTGCATAGGATTGTGCCAATGCTTCTTCCGGAGAATCGGCGTGAAGCCCCTCCGAAAGCGTCAGCGCATCGTAAGCCAGCTCCAGTCGGTCCCATCTCTTGTCCCGGTCCATCGCATAGAATCGGCCGGAAATCACACCGAATCGTCCCAGTTCGATTTCGTGAATGTGATCTTCCAGCTGCTTGAGATAGACATCGGCACTTTTCGGTGGAACGTCCCTTCCGTCCAGCCAGCAATGCACGATGACGTCCTTTACATGGTGTTCTTTTGCCATGTCCAGAAGCGCCAAAAGATGACGGATGTGGCTGTGAACGCCGCCATCCGACAGCAGCCCCATAATATGGAGCGTATGACCGGACCCCTCCGCCGCGTTGCTCATTGCTTTTACCAGAGCCTCGTTCTGAAAGAAAGATCCGTCCTGGATTGCCCGGGTAATCCGCGGCAAATCCTGATAGATGACATTTCCGGCACCGATATTGGTGTGACCCACTTCGGAATTGCCAATCTGTCCCTTCGGCAGCCCAACCGGCTCCCCGCTGGCATCCAGCGTGATGAAGGGGTACTTGTGAAACAATGCGTCCAGATGAGGCGTGTTCGCGGCGGCAATGGCGTTGCCATGCGCCTCCTCGCGAATTCCGAAACCATCCAGAATCAACAACATTGCAGGTCTGTGTTTCATGAAATAACCTCCCGTCCCTTATAGAAATAACCTTTTAATAAACCATTATCGATAGTATATCACAACTCATATTGCACGCAAAGAAAATATAAATATAATAATATTTATAGCAGGAGGAAACTATGGGCGTACATTTTACAGAAGATCAACAGAGAGCAATCGATACATTGGATAAAAGCATTCTGGTCTCCGCAGCGGCGGGTTCCGGAAAGACGGCGGTTCTGGTGGAGCGGATTATTCACATCATCCTGGAGGGAAAAGCCAACGTGGATGAGATGTTGGTGGTGACATTTACCAACGCGGCGGCGGCGGAGATGAAGCTGAAGCTTACCCGGGCCATCCGGCAGCACATGAAGGACGTGCCGGAGAGCGCTCCGGTGATGAACCGGCAGTTGAATCGGATGTACCGTTCCTACATCACCACCTTCCACAGCTTTGCGCTGCGGGTGATTCGGGAGTTTTTCTATAAAATCGACCGGGAGCCGACCTTCCGTATCTGTGATGAAACCCAGAGTCAGCTCCTTCAGATGGAAGCCATGGACGAGCTCTTTGAGGAGTGTTTTGAGAATGACGGATATATTGAAGGGGGGTCCTTCCGGGACTTCCTGGAGCACTACAGCAGCGACCGAAACGAGACGGCGCTGATGAACGAAATGATGGACACTTACGCCAAACTCCGAAGCCTGCCAAACTATTTTCGCTGGGCCTTCGAAAAGGCGGAGATGCTGCGTTTTCCGGAGTCGGGCTCCATGGCGGATTCTCCCGTATATCGGATGCTCCTGGAGCGGGGAAAGACAGAACTGGATGCGGCCCTGAAGGATTGCGAAAAGCTGATTGACGTTCTGGACCGGAACGGCATCGCCTCGCTGGTGGCCATCGCAAACAAGGATTACGAACAGCTGGAAGAGCTGCGGGACTCCTTGGAACACGCCGACGGCCTCGATGCTTCCGCCTGGGGTGCGGTGAAATTCGCTACCTTTCGGGTGAAGAAAGAGGAGAAGGACGAATACGCGGACATCAAGGAGTACTGCACGGATTTGCGGGACCGGTACAAGAAGCGCATCAAGGACTTCAAGAATAAATTCATGGACCCGAGCCCGGAGACTCGGTTCCGGGAGATGGATGCCGCCTACGAATATACGGTCTATTATCTGAAGCTCCTGCAGGAGTTCGAAAAGCGGTTCGATGCGAAGAAGCAGGCATCGGATTTGGTGGATTTCAGCGATATCGAGCACATCACGGTGCGCATTTTGGAAGACCCGGAAGTGTCGGACACCCTTCGGAAGCGGTTCCGATTTATTTTTATCGATGAATATCAGGACACCAACAAGCTGCAGGAATACCTCATATCCAAAATCGCCCGGCCGGACAATCTCTTTAAGGTGGGCGATGTAAAACAAAGTATCTATGGGTTCCGGCAGTCCGACCCGAAGATTTTTATGGATACGCGGCGGGAGTACGAGAAGGAAGAAAACACCGATTCCATGGTTATCGACCTGAACAAGAATTTCCGAAGCAACGGTGCCACCATTCAGTACATCAACGATGTTTTTGAGGGGATTATGCCGGGGTACGATGATAATGCGAAGCTGTACCAGGGCTTGAAGGGAGACGATCGGTTCAACCTGAAGTCGGAGGCACATATTCTTCTGGAAGAGGACAATGCGGCGGCGGATGAGCTTGCGGAGGTGGATGACGACGGGGAACCGATTCCGAAGTTGGAAGCGGAGGCAGCCTACATTGCCAAGCTGGTGAACGGAATCATCGGTACCACGTTCTACGACGGGAAACAGGGCGTGCGGCGAACCGCCACCCCGCGGGATATCGTCATCCTGTGCCGGAGTACCAGCCGAAGCGCCGATGTGTTCTACAAAGCCATGCTGGAACAGGACATTCCGGCTCATGTGAACGACGACCAGGGGTATTTCGATACGGTGGAAATCCACCAGGCCATGGCGCTGCTGAAGCTCCTGGACAACGGACATCAGGATGTGCCGCTGATCGGCATCCTTCGGTCGGAGATTTTCGGGTTCAGCCCGGAGGAACTGGCGAAGGTGCGAATCGCTTATAAAGAGAACGGGCAGAGGGGAGCATACTATAAGGCATTCGAGTACTGCTTGAAAAATCCGGAAGCATTGGCGGACGATGCCCTGTATGAGAAGCTTCGTCAGGCAGAGGAGAAGCTGGAGGAATGGCGCTACCTCTCCAACAAAATGCCGCTGGATGAATACATCTGGTACGTGCTGACGGAATCCGGCTACTATCTGTACGCCGGCGCCATGTACGGCGGCAGACAGCGCCAGGCCAATCTGCGGATTCTGGCGGAGAAAGCCCGGGGCTACCAGGAGAACGGAGTCGCCTCGCTGAACGGCTTTATCCGCTACGTGGATATCCTCCGAAAGCAGAATGTGAAAACCGGACAGGCGGCCATGATCAGCGAGGATGCGGATGTGGTCCGCATTATGACCATTCACAAGAGCAAAGGTTTGGAGTTTCCGTTCGTCATCGTTGCGGGAATGGGCAAGCAGCTGCGCGGGGATAATCTGGGAAAAGGATTCATGTTCGATTCCGATATGGGTGTCAGCCTGTCCTATGTGAATCGGAAGGACAAATTCTGGAGAGCAACCCTTCTTCAGAACCTGATTATGGAAAAGAAGAGGGATGAGGGTTTCCAAGAAGAGCTGCGAGTTCTGTACGTGGCATTGACCCGAGCCAGAGAAAAGCTGATTCTGGTGGGAACCGCCAAATCCCCGGAAAAACTGGAGCGAGGCCTGCCGGGCAAAAGCAGCTATTACGAGATCATCAAGGAGAAACTCTTTATTCCGTCGGTGGAATATCGGTTCGCACCTTTCCCGAAACAGCTGCTGACCCGGAAGCGAAACCTCTTCGAAGAATTTCAGAAGGAGCGAGATCGCTTCCAAGGCGATGCCAAGGCAGAGCAGGCGGCGGAATTGGTGGCACAGCGGCTGGACTACGAATATCCGGATGCCCGAGGCCTGTCCACCAAAGCGAAGTATACCGTCAGTGAAATCCGAACCCTTCGGGAGGACTCCTTCCGAAAGCGGCGCATCGATCTGGAAGAGCCGGAATTCCGGAAATCCGGCAAAATCACCGGTGCGGAGATCGGTACCGGTTACCACCGCATCATGGAGCGGCTGGATTTCCGCAAAGCCCTTGCCGATGGCGTTGTGGACGAGGATTACATCCGGCAAGTGGGAGAATCGCTGAGGGACAAGGGGGCCATCTCCCCGGAAATCTTCGAAGCTTTGGATCTGAACATGATAAAAACATTCTTCGCCACGGAGATCGGCAGGCGGGCATCAGAAGCCGCCGACAGGAACCAACTGTGGAAGGAGAAGCCGTTCACCCTCCGGACGGAAGTGGAAGACCAATCCGTGCTGGTACAGGGTGTCATTGACTGTTACTTCCGGGAAGGGGACCATATCGTCCTGGTGGATTACAAGAGTAATCGCGGTTCGGAGGAAGAGTCCAAAATGAAGGAAATGTATCAAGAACAGATTCGCCTGTACCGGATTGCCCTGGAACAGGCGGCCGGACTTCCGGTCACGGAAGCGTACCTGTACATGCTCCGCGCCGGGAAAACCATAGAATTATAAGAAAAACCTGCATGCGTTCGGCAACCGCTTGCGGATTGGGCTCAACGCCCCAATCAGCAAGCCAAGATTGCCTCCCGCATGCAGGTTTTTCGTTGCGTCCGCAACCAACGCCTGGTGGCGGAAATGATGACACGAAAAAAGAGAGCTGCAATTGCAGCTCTCTTTTGAGTCTTCAATGAAGTGAATCGATAATCGAAAGGTTCGATTATACAATACCCTGCATCATCATAGCATCTGCTACTCTTTCGAAACCGGCAATGTTTGCACCGGCTACCAGGTTCTCGCCCAGGTCATACTTAGTGCAAGCTGCTTCAGTGATCTCGAAGATGTGAACCATGATGCCTTCCAGTTCTTCGTAAACTCTTTCCTTGCTCCAGATGAGGTGCTCAGCGTTCTGTGCCATTTCCAGGCAAGAGCATGCTACACCACCGGCATTTGCAGCCTTGGAAGGACCAACAACTACGCCGTTCTCCTGCAGGTAAGCGATAGCTTCGTTGGTCGAAGGCATGTTAGCACCTTCGATGAGGTATCTAGCGCCGTTCTTAACCATTTCCTTCGCCCAGTCAAGAGTGATGTCGTTCTGCATTGCGCATGGCATGTACAGGTCAGCCTTAACTTCCCAAGGTCTCTTTCCAGGGATGAACTTAGCGTTCGGGAACTTCTCTGCGTAAGGAGCGCAAGCCATAGGGCTGTTAGCTCTCAGCCAGAGCAGCATGTCAATCTTCTCTGGTGTGGTGATACCTTCCTCGTCCAGAATGTATCCATCCGGTCCGGAGATTGTGATTGGCTTTGCACCCAGCTCTACCAGCTTGGTGATGGTTCCCCAGGATACATTACCGAATCCGGAAACTGCTACAGTCTTACCTTCCAGAGTATCGCCGAAGTGCTTCAGGACCTCTCTTGCGAAGAATACGATACCGAAACCGGTAGCTTCTGTTCTTCCGTTCAGACCGCCGTTGGTTGTTCCCTTACCGGTCCAAGTTCCGTCGTACTGTCTGGTAATTCTCTTGTACTGACCCATCATGTAGCCGATTTCTCTGCCGCCTACACCCATGTCACCAGCCGGAACGTCTACGTTCGGACCGATGTGTCTGTACAGCTCGGTAACGAAGCTCTGGCAGAATCTCATAACTTCAGCATCAGACTTGCCAGCCGGATCGAAGTCGGAACCACCCTTGCCGCCGCCGATAGGAAGACCGGTCAGGGAGTTCTTGAAGATCTGCTCGAATCCCAGGAACTTCAGGATGCCAGGATATACGTTAGCCTGGAATCTCAGACCACCCTTGTACGGTCCCAGTGCACTGTTGAACTCGAATCTGTATCCTCTGTTAACGTGAACTTCGCCGTTGTCGTCAACCCAAGGAACTCTGAAGGTAATGCTTCTTTCAGGCTCGATCAGTCTTTCAACCAGACCGGCCTTCTCGTATTCCGGATGTGCTTCCAGAACAGGCTCGATAGAAGTCAGTACTTCTTCAACAGTCTGAAGAAATTCTGGTTCATGTGGATAATTTTTCTTAGCAATCTCAATGTACTTCTGTGAAATATTAGCCATTTTCTTCTCCTTATAAAAAACTTAATATACTTGCGATTGACTCTTTCCCAATCGCACTTTGATTTTAGCACTCTCAATATGCAGTGTCAATGCACGTGAAAAAAGTATACAATCTAGAGACAAAATACAATCTAGAAGGTGATTCCAATTCTTACACCGTGAAAGAACCCCTTGCACCGCCGTTAAAATCTTTTGTTTTCATCGCTATTATGCTAAAATAAAATGTCGATAGAAAAGACAAATCCGTACCGCCGGAAACATTGAGAATGCCGAGGCTCGGATAGATTCTTTTACAGACGGTCAGATATTTTTTCGCCCGCATTCCTGCGGACGCAATTTATACATATATTAAGGAAGAGATTAATGAATTTATCAAATCTGAACAGCGAACAACAGAAAGCAGTGAAGCATATTGACGGGCCACTTTTGATTTTGGCCGGAGCGGGAAGCGGGAAGACCACCACCATGACCCATCGAATTGCGTACATGATTGAGCAGGGCGTGAACCCGGCCCAAATTATGGCGGTGACATTTACCAACAAGGCGGCCGGAGAGATGCGGGATCGGGTGGAGAGCCTGGTTCCACGGACCCGGGGAATGTGGATTATGACCTTCCATGCCATGTGTCTTCGGATGCTTCGATATCAGTGCGAGGTGCTGGGATACAAGACCGGTTTCACGGTGTACGATGAGACGGACCGAAAATCCCTGGTGAAGCGGATTATGAAGGCTCTGGAAATCAACGAAAAGACCTATCCCGTCAGCTATGTGATCAGCGTCATCAGCAATGCCAAGGAGCGGGAGCAGAACTCGGAAAAATATATTGCGGAGAATTCCGGAGACTTCCGAGCGAACACCGTGTATCAAGTGTATCGGGAATACGAGAAGGAAATGATGCGGAATAACGCCATGGATTTCGATGACCTGATTCTCAACGGGGTGCGCCTCCTGGAAGCGGATCCGGAGATTCTGGCATATTACCGAAACCGGTTTCAATACATCATGGTGGATGAGTATCAGGACACCAACTACTTGCAGTACAAACTGATTCACCTGCTGTCCAAGACCAACCGGAACCTCTGTGTGGTGGGGGACGACGATCAGTGCATCTACCAGTGGCGAGGGGCGGACATTCGGAATATTCTGGATTTCGAGAAGGATTTCCCGGAGGTGACCACCATCAAGCTGGAGCAGAATTACCGCTCCGACGGAAATATTTTGAACCTGGCCAACTCCGTCATTTGCAACAATAAGGGCCGGAAGGAGAAGGCTCTGTGGACGGAGAAAAAGGACGGGGCGAAGATCACTTACCGCCGACTGCCCGACGAGAAGCAGGAGGCCTGGTATATCGGCAGTGAAATCGACCGCCTGCACGAGGCGGGATATCCCTACAGCGATATGGCGGTGCTGTATCGGAAAAACGCCCAGTCCCGAGCATTTGAAGAGAAATTCTCCTTCCGGGGAATTCCGTACCGGGTGCTGGCGGGACTGCGGTTCTACGACCGTAAGGAAATCAAGGACGTGATGGCCTACATGCACCTGGTGGAAAATCCGGATGACGATGTGGCCATGCTGCGGGTCATCAACGAGCCAAAGCGGGGCGTTGGAGCGAAGACCCTGTCCGGCATTCAGGCCTATGCCTCCGGATACCGGATCAGCATTTACCGGGCTCTTTGCGAGGCGCAAGTGATGGCATCTCTCCCGAAGAAGGCGGGAAAGGCCCTGCAGGAATTCGTTCAGATGATTCAGGATCTCCGAGGGGAACTGGACAATCTGACCCTGGTGGATCTGTACGACAATATTCTAAACCGTTCCGGGTATCTGGGTGCCTTAGAGGCCGCAGATACGGTGGAGGCGGACGGCCGCATCGAGAACATCATGGAATTTAAATCCGTGGTGGCGGAGTTCGAAAAGAGCCTGGAGAACGGAGACGAGGCGGCCCATCAGGAGGAGCTGAGAGAAGAACGGGAAGCCTTGGCCAAAGCCGGATTTCCGGTGGATGAGCCGACGCCGCTGGCGGCCTTCCTGGAGCGGATTACGCTGATGTCGGATATCGACAATCGGGATGAGTCGGAAGATGCGGTGGTGCTCATGACATTGCACAGCGCCAAGGGATTGGAATTTCCGATTGTATTCATTCCGGGGATGGAGAACGGGATTTTCCCGGGAACCGCTTCCTTTGATGAAGAGGGACGGCTGGAAGAGGAACGGCGCCTTTGCTACGTGGGAATCACCCGAGCGAAGAAGAAACTGTATCTCACCGGGGCGGAGACTCGGATGCTGTACGGCCGGACGGATTACACGTCCGAATCCATGTTCCTGGACGAGATGGACAAGCAGTACATCGACGGCGAGACCGCGAAGGAACGCCAGGCGAAACAGGGAGGCATTGCCGGAGACGGTGGACTTTTCGGAGATTATTTTTACAAGGGGAGAAGCCATGGCACGGAGGATGGATATTCCGGACCGGATGGCGGGAAGCCTTTTGACAGTCTGGGATATGCGAAGAAGCAGACTCGGAAGAAGTTCTCCAACGAGGGCCTGGAGGCCGGCGATAAAGTGCGCCACCCGAAATTCGGAGAAGGAATGCTGATTGAGGATTCGGGAAAAATCCTTACCATCGCCTTTGATTCCGTGGGAATTAAGAAAATCGGCAAGGGTTTTGTAAATATTGAGAAGGTAGATTAATGGAAGATATCAGAAAGAGAATCGACGAGCTGACGGCGCAGCTGAACGAGGCCTCCCGGGCCTATTATGACGACGCCAGCGAGATCATGACCAATTACGAATACGATGAGCTGTACGACGAATTGCTGCGGCTGGAGGCGGAGAGCGGATACGTTCCCGAGGACAGTCCGTCTCAGAACGTGGGTTATACGGTGCAGTCGGAACTGCCGAAGGAGCGTCACGCTCGGCGGATGCTGAGTTTGGATAAAACCAAGGATCGGGAGGCGCTGCGTTCCTGGCTGGGCGACCGGGAGGCGCTGTTGTCCTGGAAGCTGGATGGTTTGACGGTGGTGCTGACCTATGAAGAAGGAAAGCTGGCCAAGGCGGTGACCCGTGGAAACGGCGATGTGGGCGAGGTGATTACCCCTAACGCCAGGGTATTCCGGAACGTGCCCCGCGCCATTCCCCATCGGGGACATACGGTGGTACGAGGAGAAGCGGTGATTCGCTACGAGGATTTTGAGAAAATCAACGCGGCCATCGACGATGCGGATGCGAAATACAAGAATCCGCGGAACCTGTGCAGCGGCAGTGTGCGCCAGCTGGACAGCCGGATTACGGCGGAGCGAAACGTGAACTTCTATGCCTTTACCTTGAGTGAGGCGCCGGAGGTGGACTTCGAGAACAGCCGGGAAGTCCAGATGAAATGGATGGCGGAGCAGGGGTTCGACGTGGTGGAATACCGGAAGGTGGACCACGAGAATCTTTTGGCGGCTATCGATGAATTTGAAACGCGGATTCCCACCTTTGAGATTCCGTCGGACGGACTGGTTCTGACCCTGGAGGATTTGGCATATTCCGCATCCTTGGGGACCACAGCGAAGTTCCCGAAAGATGCCATGGCCTTTAAATGGCGGGATCAGCAGGCGGAAACGGTGCTTCGGGAAATCGAGTGGAGCCCGTCCCGCACGGGACTGCTGAATCCGGTGGCAATTTTTGATCCGGTGGAGCTGGAGGGAACCACGGTTCGCCGGGCATCGGTACACAATATCAATATAATGGAAGATTTGAAGCTGGGCATCGGAGACCGAATTACGGTGTACAAAGCCAATATGATCATTCCGCAGATTAGCGGGAACCTCACCAAGAGCGGCAGCTTCCACATCCCGGAGACTTGTCCGGTGTGCGGCGGAGAAGCGCAGGTGCAGTCGGACGGCGGCACCAAAGTGCTGACCTGCACCAACCCGGACTGCTTGGCGAAGCAGGTAAAAAGATTTTCTCTCTTCGTCTCCCGGGATGCCATGAATATCGAGGGGCTTTCCGAGCAGACTTTACTGAAGCTGATCGGTATGGGATGCATTCGGTCCTTCCCGGACATCTTTGAACTGGAAACGTATCGGGAAGAAATTATAGAAATGGACGGTTTTGGGGAGAAATCCTGCAGGAATCTGCTGGACTCCATCGAAGCTGCGAGAAGCACCACACCGGCTCGGGTACTGACGGCCCTGGGAATTCCGGGGGTAGGCGTCACCATGGCGAATCAGATTGCCCGTGCCTGTCGAAATCGGTGGCAGACCATTCAGGCGCTGACGGAAGAAGAACTGCTGGATATCGACGGCGTGGGAAGCGTGATGTCGAAGGATTTTGCCGGCTTCTTCCGGGAACCGAAGAATGAGGAAATGGTGAATCGACTGATTGCCGAGCTGCATCTGGACGAATCCTACGAGGAGCAAGGTACCGGACTGGCGGGAAAGGTGTTCGTCATTACCGGTTCTCTCAATCACTTCGGCAACCGAAAGGAACTGAAGGCGGCCATTGAGGCAGAGGGCGGAAAGGTGGCCGGAAGCGTCAGCGGCAGCACGGATTACCTGATTACCAACAATCCGGAATCCGGTTCCTCCAAGAATCGGGCGGCTCGGGAGCTGGGCGTGTCGATTATCATGGAGGAGGACATCTTGGGGATGATCGGACAAAGCGAAGCGTAACGAAATTGTTTTTATAAAATATTTTTACATACTATACGGAAAGGGGGAGGAACTATGGATAATTCGATTCAGGATATGGACGAAACTTTTGAATATTCGGAAGAGAAGATTTTCAGCCTCCTGGAGGAGAAAAAGTATTTCCAGTGTCGAGACGAACTGCTGAAGTTCAATGCGGTGGATATCGCGGAGATGCTGGAAGACGTCATGCGGGAATACGACATGCAGAAAGCGGTGGTGCTGTTCCGGACTTTGCCGAAAGACGTGTCCGTTGAGGTGTTCCCGAACATGGATGTGGACAATCAGGTGGAAATCATTAATATCATTACGGATCCGGAAATTCAGTACATTCTGGACGAGCTGGATTTCGACGATATGATCGACGTGCTGGAGGAGCTTCCGGCGAACCTGGTGGACAAAATCCTGGAGAAAACGCCGAAGAATGAACGGCGGCAGATCAACACCTTCCTGCGGTACAAGGAGAACAGCGCCGGCTCCCTGATGACGCCGGACTACATCGAGTTGCGGAAGGATATGACGACTAAGGAGGCACTGGCTCACATCAAGGAAGTGGGCATGGATTCGGAGACGATTTACACGGCCTACGTGCTTTCCGGGGGGAGAAAGCTGATCGGCATCGTGTCTCTTCGGTCGCTGGTAATCGCACCGGATCACGAGAAGGTGTCGGAGCTCATGCATGAAGACATTATTCTGGCTCATGTGGACGACGACCAGGAAGAGGTATCGGACCTGTTCAAGCGGTACGGTTTTCTGGCGCTGCCGGTGGTGGATAACGAGGGCCGTCTGGTGGGCATCATCACCGTCGACGATATTCTGGACGTCATCGAAGAGGAGATGACGGAGGATATCGAGCGTATGGGCGGTGTCATCGATTCCACCGACAAGGAATATCTGGACATGCCGGTCATGGACCACGTCAAGGCGGAGCTGCCGTGGCTGCTCCTGCTGATGTGTTCCTACTTCATCACCGGCGGGCTGATTGCCCGGTTCGAGGATGCCCTGTCCTCTGTGGTGGCGCTGGTGGTATACATGCCGATGCTGATGGGCACCGGCGGAAACTCCGGAACCCAGACCACTACCCTGGTGGTGCGGGGAATGTCCACCGGCGAAATCGAGATGGGAGACGCCCTAAAGGTGTTCTGGAAGGAGTTCCGAGTGAGCATCGTGATCGGCATCTGCGTCAGTGCGGTGAACTTCGTGCGGATTATTTTGCTGGACCACAACGGCACGCTGGTGGCGCTGACGGTGTGCGTCTCCATGCTGCTGATCGTCATCATTGCCAAGTGCTTCGGCGGGCTGCTTCCGATGGGGGCAAAAAAAATCGGCATCGACCCGGCATTGATGTCCGGACCGATGATGGCATCCCTGACGGATATGGTATCGTTGGGCACGTATTTCATCATGGCAAAATATTTCCTGAATTTATAGCTATGGACAATCTATTGCTATATGAATATAATGAATCTATGTTTGCACAAGCAAGAACAGGAGGAAGTTGTGAGTAACAGAAATTATGATGAGCTGAAAGAAACAGCTCGCAAGATTCGTGTGGATGTCATTCGCGCAATCCACGAAGCCGGTTCGGGCCACCCGGGTGGTTCCCTGTCCGCAACGGACATTCTTACGGCGCTTTATTTCGATACCATGAATATCAATCCGGAGAATCCGAAGATGGAAGGTCGGGATAAGTTCGTGCTGTCCAAGGGACACGCAGTGCCGGCGCTCTATGCGACTCTGGCAGAGAGAGGATTCTACGATGTGGAAGAGATGATGACCCTGAGAAAAATCGGAAGTCACTTCCAGGGACATCCGAACATGCATAAAGTTCCGGGACTGGAGATGTCCACCGGTTCTCTGGGACAGGGTTTCTCCGTTGCGGTTGGTATGGCGACGGCCGGAAAGATGGACGGAAATCCGGGCAGAGTGTATGCTCTGTGCGGAGACGGCGAACTGCAGGAAGGCATTATCTGGGAAGCGGCGCTGTCCGCAGCGCATCGGAACCTGGACAACCTGGTGCTGATTGTGGACTGGAACGGCCTGCAGATTGACGGAAAGGTGGATGACGTAAAGAAGGTAACGCCGCTGAGCGGAAAGTTCCAGACCTTCGGATGGCACGTGATTAACGTGGACGGACACAGCTTCCCGGAAATTCTGGCGGCGCTGGATGAAGCCAAGACGGTAAAGGGACAGCCGACGGCAATCATCGCCAAGACCCATAAGGGCCACGGCGTATCCTTCATGGAAGATCAGGCCGGATGGCACGGCAAGGCGCCGAACGACGAGCAGTTCCGGCAGGCAATGGAAGAACTGGGAGGTGTACAGTAATGGCAGATGTAAAGAAGATTGCAACCAGAGAAGCGTATGGTGAATTTCTGGTGGAAGAGGGTGCCAAGAGACCGAACCTGGTGGTAATGGATGCGGACCTTTCCGGTTCCACAAAGACAAAGAATTTCGCAAAAGCATATCCGGAACGTTTCGTGAACTGCGGTATTTCGGAGCAGGACCTCTATGCGGAGGCCACCGGAATCGCATTGTCCGGTCACGTGGTATGCGCCAGCACCTTTGCCATGTTCGCTGCCGGAAGAGCCTATGAAATCATTCGAAACTCCATCGGATATACCGGCGCAAACGTAAAAATCTGCGCGACCCATGCGGGAATTACCGTCGGTGAAGACGGTGCCAGCCACCAGACTTTTGAAGATCTGTCCCTGATGAGAGAGATTCCGGGCATGACCGTACTGTGTCCGGCAGATGCTGTCAGCGCGCGCAAGCTGCTGGAAGCGGCTGTGGATTTCGACGGTCCGGCATACATCCGTCTTGGAAGATCCGGCGTTCCGGTGCTGTATTCCGATGAGCAGGCAGAGAAGATTCAGATCGGAAAAGCGACTCAGCTGAGAGAGGGTTCCGACGTGACCGTTATCGCAACCGGCATTCTGGTAGCCGATGCGATGGCCGCTGCAGAAACTCTGGCAGAAGAGGGTATCTCTGCGCGCGTTCTTGATATGCACACCATCAAGCCGATCGATACAGAGGCAATTATCAAGGCAGCACAGGAAACCGGTGCTATTGTAACGGCAGAGGAGCATTCCGTTATCGGCGGCCTGGGCAGCGCCGTGGCAGAAGTGGTCGTGCAGAACGCACCGTGCCGAATCGAGATGGTGGGCCAGAAGGACACCTTCGGCGAATCCGGAAAGCCGGCAGAGTTGCTGGAGAAATACGGCATGACCGCAAGCGACATTGTAGATGCAGTAAAAAAAGTTTTGAAATAGCAAAGATTTCCGTTGACAAATGGAATTTTGTGAAATGGTTAATAAAACAACTGATAGATTTCCAATAGATAACAAAAAAAGTATTAAAAATTTGCATAGAATCAAAAAAAGCTTTTAAAAGTGTTTACAATGTGAAGCTATGGTGATAGAATCACAGAGTAGGATTAGACCATGGTCTAGCTATAGTCTAATTACAGCCTGTGTCCCATCGAATTTGAGATATTTTTATTCAATGGGTGTGGGAATAACCAAGGCTTTGTCAGGTTCGAGACAAAGGAGCCTGATGTAAATTATTCATCATTTATCGTTATTTCTTTAGGAGGTAAAAGTAAAATGGAAACTGCAAAAAAAGGTAAGCCATTTGGGTTTTATGTCTGCGCACTCGGTTTCACATTCGAGCGTATGGCATTCTACACTGTAAAGTATCTGCTGGCCATTTGGATTGCGACTAACACAACATCCGGTGGTCTCGGACTTGACGATGCGAAGGGTGCGGCTATCTCCGCTTCTTTCGTAGCATGGACCTACATCACACCGATTATCGGTGGATATCTCGCTGACCACTTCATCAGCCCAAGACTGTGCGTACAGATTGGTATGCTGATGATGGGTATTGGCTACATCATTTCCGGAATGGCAACAGATTTGAAGATGGTATGGGTAATGATCGTTCTCGTTGCTGTTGGTACCGGTTTCTTCAAGGGAAACCTGTCCGGCGTTAACGGACTTCTGTTCTCCGATCAGGAAGAACTGGACGAAGCATTCTCCATTCAGTATTCTTTCGTTAACATCGGTTCCTTCATCGGAACTACTTTCATCGCCGTTCTGGCTACCAGCGGAAAGATGAGCTTCACCGGCGTATTCACACTCTGCGGTGCGCTGCTGATCATCGACCTGATTTGGTTCACCGTCGGTGGAAAGAAGGCTCTGGGCGAAGCCGGCAAGACTCCGTTCAAGAAGGATACCCGTGAATTCGTATCCGAAGAGAAGAGAGCAGCAGCAGCAGCTCCGCTCACATCCGGAGACAAGAAGAAGGTTGTTGCTGTCATCCTGCTGACCCTGCTGTCTGCAGTATTCTGGATGCTGTGGTACATGGCTTACATGCCAGCATACTACAGATTCGGTTATGGTGATGGAGATGCCTTCCTGAACAAGGCTAACTGGTACATCGGAAGCTTCCAGATTCCTACATCCTGGTTCGACTCCGTAAACGCTCTGGTTTGCATCATCCTTGGACCGGTTCTGGCTATGGTATGGCGTAAGCTGTCCCAGAGACCGCAGGGCGACATGTCCATGTTCAGAAAGACCGCTCTGGGCTGCATCCTGTTGGGTGTTTCTTACCTGGTAATGGTAGTTGCGAACAACATCGCCGGTGACAACGGTCAGTGCTCCGTAATGTGGCTGGCTCTGGTATGCTTGCTGATGTCCGTAGGTGAGATGGTATTCTCCCCTCTGGGTAACTCCTTCATCTCCAAGTTCGCTCCGGCTAAACTGCTGGGTCTGCTGCTTGGTGTATGGCCAATCGCCGTATTCCTGGCTCAGCAGCTGTATCCAAGACTGTATGCTTTCCTGAACACCATGGACTTCACCAAGGGTTACGGCGGCTGCGCAGTTGTAGTAATCGTATTCGGTGCAATCCTGTGGGGATTCTCCAACAAGCTGGAATCCTGGGGTACTTCGGAAGAGTAATCTGTACTACAGAAACAGGTTTATGATTTTTAATTAAGATAGAATGATGAATTATTGGAAGGTGTTACGTGCTTGCATGTAACACCTTCTTTTGTTGCTTGAAAAGCGAAGAATTAAAAAACGGGATAGTTTTCAATAACTATCCCGTAAATATTCGTGAGAACTTATTTTCTGTTCAGCAGGTAGTTCCAGTCGATGCTGTCCTGCGGATTATCTTGCAGATTGGAGGTAGCTGCCGGACCGGAACCGCCGAGGAATGCCCGGCCTACGGTGCCGGTTGCGGCTTTGCCGATAATGTCCAGCTTTGGCGTAAGTATCGGAGCCAGAGATTTCAAAATCGTTTTATACGCTTCAAAATCTGCATCGGCGGACTGCTTCTTATACTTGCCCGCTTTTCCCAATGCAAAGATTTCGCTCAAGTTATCGGTGTCAGTAATCTTCTTAGCGTATTCGTAAATCTTATGCTGCTGTTCTTTGGAGACTTTTGCGGTCTCAAAGCTGAGATAGCGCAGGCTTTCTTTTACTCCATAAGCAACAATCATTGGAACCGCGTCCATGGAAACTTCCTCTGTCTTATAGAAAAGACTGTTGACGAGTACGTGGTCGTATGCCGGATACTCAGCCGGAAGCTCACTGCCTTTTCTGCAGCGTTCCCCATGAAAGACGATATAATCTGCGTCTGCGAGCATCTTCAGCTCCGCAGCGACGGCATTCAGGGTAACATCTCCGGTTCCAAGAAGTGCGAGTTCCATCGGATGGAGTTCCGCTGCTTCGGTACGTTTAAAGTTGAACATGTTGTGACCTCACTTTCGTATAGTGATAAGAGTTATTTTGACGGTATTATACAATTACATTTGCAGCCGTCAAATTCTTCGTATATAGAGGATACCCCCCCCCATAGAATGTTTGCAATAGAAATGGGAGAATCTTAATATTAAGAATACTAATATAGAAAGCGCACCTATTGAAAAAATCGGAAGTCTGAGATATCATAGATAGGATACTTTTACAATGGGTAAGAGAATTTTGGAACGAGGGAAAAGGGATTAACGATGTACAAATTAGTATCGAAATTAGTAATCTACCGGAATATCGGGAAGGATTCCATCCTGTTTCGCATGGCGGACATCTGCCGGGATTTCGATTCCGGAAATTACGAGCCGGCTCATCTGACGGACCGGATTTTGGATGAGATTCACGATTTGATGGATGTGAGCACTGCCTACGGTTTTGACCGGAATCTGTGGCAGAACTATCTGGCATACCTGATTGCCATGACGGAGAATCCGTTCACGCTGGTGTCGGAGAAGAACGGCAGCGTGGAGGGAACGGTGAACGACTTCGCCATGAACGACTTCGCCATTTTTAAGCAGCTGTTCGATTACGACTTTACGGAAATGGAGCAAGCCCTGGGTTTGAATTGCTTCCGGCTGATTACGAATTACAGATCGGTGCCGAAGAAAGAACAGTTCTTCAACCGCAACGTGAGCGTTCGGGTGTGCCGACTCAGCGAGGACATCGACTGGGCGAAAACCGTGGAAGAGATGTACGATATCGTGATGGAATTCTACCGTCACTACGGTGTGGGAAAATTCGGAATGAACCGAGCCTTTCGCATTGTGGTGCAGGACGGCCGACCGGAAATCGTACCGATTACCGCCACCGGCGGTGTGGTGCTGAGTGACCTGGTGGGCTATGAGCGCCAGAAAAAGCAGCTGACCGACAACACGGAAGCGTTCCTGAGCGAACAGCCGGCCAACAACGTGCTTCTGTACGGCGATGCCGGTACCGGCAAATCCACCAGCATCAAAGCGTTGCTGAATCACTATTATGACCGGGGGCTTCGGATGATTGAAGTGTACAAGCACGACTTCAAATACCTGCCGGAAATCATCAGCATTATTAAGAGCCGAAATTATCGTTTCATAATTTATATGGACGACCTGTCCTTTGAAAGCGCAGAGACAGAATACAAGTACCTGAAGGCGGTTATCGAGGGCGACCTGGAGGTGCGTCCGGACAACGTGCTGATCTACGCCACGTCCAACCGCCGCCACCTCATTCGGGAGAGCTTTGCAGATCGTCAGGAAACCGATGTCAATGACGTGCACAAAAACGACACCATGGCAGAGAAGTTGTCCCTGTCCGCCCGCTTCGGTGTCAGCATTGCATATTACAAACCGGCACATCAAGAATACCACGACATCGTACGCACTTTGGCGGAGCGTCAGGGCATAAATCTTCCGGCGGAAGAGCTGCTGCTGGAGGCGGACCGATGGGCGACACGTCACGGCGGAGAATCCGGAAGAGTGGCACAACAATTCGTGGATATGCTCGCCGGTAAAAACAATTCGGAAAGGGCATAGACAACCGAAATCACTAATAAACGGTCGGAAAACCTTGCGGCCGTGAAAATACTTTTTTTATATAATTAGGAGGAAAACTATGGCACAGGAGAGAACTTACATCATGCTGAAACCGGATTGCGTACAGCGCGGCTTGATGGGCAGAGTGATTGCTCGAATTGAGGACAAGGGGTACAAAATCACCCAGGCGAAGATGATGACGCTGAGCGAGGAGATTTTGCGGGAACATTACGCACACGTGGCGGATCAGCCGTTCTTCCCGGGTATGCTGGAATACATGACATCCGGCCCGGTTTTGGCGATGATCGTGGAAGGTGAGAATGCGGTAAAAGGAATGCGGATTCTCATGGGCGCAACCAAGTTCGAAGACGGAACGGCCGGCACCATTCGCGGGGACTTCGCTTCCAGCACCACATATAATCTGATTCATGGATCGGATTCCGTGGAGAATGCGGAAATCGAAATCAAGCGCTTCTTCGGCTAGGAGACAGGAAGTATGGCGTGGACGAGGTAAAATTGCTTTTGCAATTAATCCATTTCAAAAAAGTTTTAAAAAGTTGTTGACAAGTGCCTGCAAGGCGAGTATAATTTTATATTGTCGTCACCGAAAAGCGAACGCTTCTCGGAGGCGCAGCGTGCAGGCTCCAAGCCTTTCGTGGCATTGGATGCGCTCGTGAGCACTGAAAACTTTTTAAAAAAGTTTGAAAAAAATGCTTGACAAGAGCCAACTGAAGCGCTATAATGAATGAGCTGTTTCAAATGAGACAGCAAGAACCTTGAAAACTTCATAGTGCAGAACCGGTCAAAGACGGAACACATTTCGATGGAGATTCTGTCTAAGATCAGTATAAGAGACAAACGATGTACAAATGATTTTCGAATCATACACTGTAATCGGATGTCCCTGTACAATTCTAAACACAAACAATAATGATTCGGAAACGAGTCGAGACGCGAACGCGTCATCTTAAATCAGGATTGATTTGAGCAGCGAAAGCTGAACAGATACTATTTTATAAAGAGTTTGATCCTGGCTCAGGATGAACGCTGGCGGCGTGCCTAATACATGCAAGTCGAGCGAGAATTTTTCAAATGACACTTCGGTTGATTTTGGAAAAGGACAGCGGCGGACGGGTGAGTAACGCGTAGGCAACCTGCCCCTGACAGAGGGATAGCCATTGGAAACGATGATTAAAACCTCATAACGCCGAAGGAACACATGTTTCATCGGCCAAAGATTTATCGGTCAGGGATGGGCCTGCGTCTGATTAACTAGTTGGTGAGGTAACGGCCCACCAAGGTGACGATCAGTAGCCGACCTGAGAGGGTGATCGGCCACATTGGAACTGAGACACGGTCCAAACTTCTACGGAAGGCAGCAGTAGGGAATCTTGCACAATGGGCGAAAGCCTGATGCAGCAACGCCGCGTGAAGGATGAAGGCCTTCGGGTTGTAAACTTCTGTTCTTAGGGAAGAAGAAAGTGACGGTACCTAAGGAGAAAGCCCCGGCTAACTACGTGCCAGCAGCCGCGGTAATACGTAGGGGGCAAGCGTT
>OLOA01000492.1_pt1 | contig 42785 bp, 26 predicted proteins | sample 1672201 | NCBI WGS metagenome assembly OLOA01 (sample SAMEA3136658, study PRJEB25190) | human gut metagenome
GTCGCCTTACTCACTGCCGTTCGTAATTCTCCCTGTTCCTGCCCGTTCTCCGTTTCGCTTCATCCGCCACTGGCGGCGCTCAACTCCGAACCTCACCCGCCGCAAGGCGGATTTCACATGGCGCAGCCATATTTCACATTGCAAAAGCAATATTTCACCCGTTCGTAAGAACGGATTTCACCGCGCGCGTAAGCGCGCTTACTCTATTCCTTCATCAGCGGTTTCTATCGCATCTTCCACGTTTTCGTCCTTTGCCGTGTCCGCCGTGGCAAACTGCGCCTTTTCAGGATGGCACAGGGCGCTGCGCTTATAGCACACATACATGGCTATGCTGCAAACCACCCAGCCCATCGGGTACGCGAGCGACACCAGCATGAATCCGCCGCCGAGCTTTGTGCCGACGTAAAGGAATATCTGGCGGAATACCACGAACGAGGACAGCATCACTATCATGGGCACCTTGGCCTTGCCTATGCCGCGCATAGCGCCCGCAAACGTTTGATTGAAGCAGGTGCAGAAGTAGAACGGCGCTATCATGCCAATGAAGCGGGAGCCGTATTGTATAACAAGCGAATCATTGGTGAAAAGCGTAAGCAGCTGATCTCTGAATATAAGCAGCAGCGCGCAAAGGAATATGGTCATGGATATGCTCATTATAAGCGCCTGCTTAACGCCCTGCCGAGCGCGCTCAAGTTTCCTTGCGCCGTAGTTCTGACCGACGAACGTTGTGGACGCCATGGCTATGCTCTGCGCCGGAACCAGCGCGTATACATCAAGCTTGTTGTAGCTTGACCAGCCCGCCATGCAGTCCGAACCGAACGCATTCACATAGCTTTGCACGAACACATTTGAAAACGAGGTCAACCCCTGCTGCACGCCAGAGGGCAAGCCTATGGACAGCACCTGCTTTAGTATGTTGCCCTTTATGCAAAGGTGGCCCCAATGTATGGCATACGGCCCGGCGGAGCGCGTAAGCACGAACAGCACAAGCGCCGCCGAAAGGAACTGGCTGACTATTGTTGCATACGCCGCGCCGGCAATGTCCATTTTGAACACTATTACGAACACAAGGTCCAGTATAACGTTCAGCACGGCCGAGAATATAAGGAAATACAGCGGCCGCCTTGAATCGCCCACGGCACGCAGTATGGCCGAGCCCATGTTGTATATAAACAGTCCCGATATGCCCGCAAAATATATGGTCAAATAATCGTGCGCCGCGCCGAAAACGTCGTCCGGCGTGCTCATCATCGTGAGCATCGGGTCAACTATCGCCATGCCCGCGCCCGTGGCGATAACGCTCATTATTATCGTAACAAGTATGGTTGTATGCACCGCGTCGTGCAGCCGAACGTAGTCCTTCGCGCCGTAGGATTGGGATATAACAACGCTTGCGCCCATGGACAGGCCGGAGCATAGCCCGACCAGCATGTTTATTATGCTGCTTGTGCTGCCGACAGCCGCCAGCGCCTCTTTACCCACAAACTTGCCCACGACGATTGTGTCCACGGTATTATAAAGCTGCTGAAACAGCAATCCCGCCGCCAGCGGCAGCGCAAATGTTATCAGCAGCCTCCATATCGATCCGCTCGTCATGTCCGAATCTGCGCGCTTAATATGTCGCTTAATTCCCGGGGGGACCTTCTCTTTTTCCTTGCTTACCTGTTCCAATTCCATGCTCTCTCTTTCTCTTACAACATCTTATATATCCTTTTATATATAATGATATCACATCGCATGGATTTGTCAAAGGCGCAAGCCCCGCTTTTTATGCCCGGCACATAAGCTGTATGAAGCTATATACAAGCCTGAGTCCGTAGAACACCATTATCGCGCCGCAGACTATGTTTATTATTCTCAGCAGCTTATCCGTTATTTTCCCGCTGAACAGGGATATTGCCGTGGTAACGCCGAAAAACCATATTACCGACGCACTCGTGAACCCTATAACAAACGGCAATTTTTCGCCCGCGGTAAGCGTTGCGCTCGCCGCGCCCAGCAGCATTGTGCCGTCAATGAGCGCCTGCGGGTTTATCCATGTTACCGTGAACGCCATCGCCGCCGTTTTCAGCAGCGATATGCCCGTATCCGCATCGCCCGCAAGGCCGGATTTTGAGCGTATCAGCCCAATGCCCATCCATATTATTATAAGGCTGCCTATCGCCAGCACGCCCTTTCTAAGCCACGGCAGCGCCTCCATCAGCGCACCCACGCCGAAAAAGCACGCAAGGCTGAGCGATATGTCAAAAAAGGCAACTATTGCCGCCGTTGCAAACGCCTTCTTGCGCGGCTGCGTAACGGCCGTATTTATAACAAAAAGATTCTGCGTGCCTATCGGCGCAACGTATGCAAGCCCCATCATGAGCCCGCGCAGGTATATAGCCATGTTTACTCCTTATTGTTTAGCAGGTAGTTTTTTATTATCTGCTATTTATTTTTAACCGAATATATTGTATGCTTAATGCATCTGCCGCGCAATGGCGCGCTATTTTATTGCAAAGCAAGTAAGGGCGAATTGCCCTTGCAATCCTGTGTATATATGCGGTAATATAAAAGCATGGAATAACGAACCGCTATTTTTCACGAGGTTATGTCATGGGATTGCGTCAAAGTCAGGAACAGCGACAAATAATCGGCCAGCGCATGTATCAATATATGGATATTTTAGCCATGAATATGGATGAAATAAACCGATATGTGGACGACGCCATGCGCGATAATCCGCTGATAGAGCTGCTCACACCGCCCGAGCATTTTGCGCATTACAGCGATTGGGATGCGGAAAGGCAGGATGCCTTCGATAGATATTCGCAGCAAAGCGCCGGAGGAACGCTGGAGGCGTTTTTGCTGGAGCAGATCGCTTCCCTTAAACTGGATGAATCCGCCCGTTCCGCCGTGGTTTATATAATATGCAGCATGGACGAAAACGGCTATGTTCCGGAAAATATCGATTGTCTTAACGAAAAATACAGCCCTGCCTGCATACATAATGCGCTTGAAATAATACAGTCCCTTGAGCCGGCGGGCGTGGGCGCACGCAGCCTTGGCGAATGCCTGCAATTACAGCTGGCACGGAACAAGGAAAGCGATCCCCTTCTTTACACATTGGCGCATGATTATATGCCCCGCTTATGCCGCGGGCAGTTTAAGCACATTGCGAAGGAATTGAATCTTCCCGTTAAGCGCATAGAAGCGGCGTTTAAGAAAATGACCAAACTTCAGCCCAAGCCCGGCAACGGCTTCGGCCACAGTAATTATACAAATTACGCCGTTGCGGATATAGAGCTGCATTACGATAACGCTGCGCAAAAATACGCCGCAGTTTATCCGGACGACCGCTACGCCAATATAGGCTTAAACGATTATTATTCCCTGCTGATTTCGGATTCAAATACGGATGCGGAAACAAGGGCATATATAAAGGAAAAGACCGATTCTGCAAAATGGATAATAGGCTGCATACAAAAGCGGCGCGATATTTTGATGAACATAGCGCAGCTTATAGCCGAAAGCCAGCCGAGCGAACTGCGCAGCGGTTCCGCGCCCATCCAGCCGCTTAGCATAGATTATGCTGCGGTGCAGCTGAACGTTAGCCCATCCACGGTTTACCGCGCGATACGCGGCAAATATATTTCCACGCCTCGCGGGGTGCTGAGCATGGCAGCCTTCTTTGATAAAGCAAAGCTTGGTGCGGCGCCGGAAGCCGGACTGTGCCGCAGCGATATATCCCTTAAAATAAAAAGCCTTATCGCCAACGAAGCGCACCCGATGAGCGACAGCGAAATATCCAAATCGCTTGAAGCGGACGGCATAAGGATATCCCGGCGGACGGTAGCCAAATACCGCGAGGAAATGCATATACCCTCTTCGTCATGCAGAGTAAGGATAAAAAGCGAGGACAGCATATGAAAAGAAAGCGCGTAGTAATAGTCACCGGCAATCAGCGCGTGGCGCAGGCAATATTCAACGATGTAAAGGCCGTATTTAACGACGATGTTGATATTGATATAGTATATCCTTCCCAAATAGCGTCATTGGACGCCGTGGAGGCGGACGCCTTTCTTGTTACCCGCTGGTACAACATAGGCGGCCTTACGGACAAGGTATCCAGCAAATCCAAGGTGGTGCGCACAACCCGCACCATATCCGAAAGCGGCTATAAGAAAATAACAAAGATCCCTCCGGGAACCAACGTGCTTGTGGTCAACGATTCCGAACAATCCACGTCCGGCGTGATAGAGCTGCTGATGGATCTGCATATAGACGGGCTTACATATGTTCCGTACACCGCCGGGCATTATGACCCAAGCCTGAAAATAGCCATAACCCCGGGCGAAAGCCGGTACGTTCCAAGCTATATCGAAAACATAATAGACATAGGCAACCGCCATATAGACATTTCCACCGTGCTTGCGCTTTGCAACGTTATGGACGTGAACATATCCGAAATTGCCGGCCCGCTTATGAATTATTTCAATATGCTGCTCTGCCGCGATGTAATATCCCGCCAATACAGGGATACGCTTTCAAAAAGCATGTATATGAACAGCATTCTTAAACACATGGAGCAGGGCGTTCTGCTTACAGCGCCGGATGGCCGCATAATACTGAGCAACGGCAAAATGAACGAACTGCTGCGCATGCAGATAACCGAAAACCGCGACTATGTATCCGCCGTGTTTCCGGAAGGAACGGCGGCGCGCATAGCCAATATGGATAACGATACGCTTGCGCTTAACGTTAACGGGCGTGAAATGCTCATTAACCACGAAACGCTTAACTTTGGCGATACGATAAACCACAACCTTTATTTTTTCAACGACGTAACGTATATCCGCCGGCTGGAGCGCAAATCCCGCGAGGAATCGCTCCAGAAAGGCTTTGTTGCCAAGCACAGCTTTGATGATATCGTGCACGTTTCCGCCGTGATGGATGAATGCATACGCCGCGCGCGGCTGTTTTCCCGTTCCGATAAAACCGTGCTTATACAGGGCGAAAGCGGCACGGGCAAGGAACTTGTTGCGCAATCCATACACAACGCCTCCTCCCGCAGGAGCAAGCCTTTCGTCGCTGTCAACTGCGCCGCGCTGCCGGAAAGCCTGCTTGAAAGCGAATTGTTCGGCTATGAACGGGGCGCGTTCACAGGCGCAAGGCAAAGCGGCAAGAAAGGATTGTTTGAACAGGCAAACGGCGGCACGATTTTTCTGGATGAAATTGGCGATATGCCACTGGCGCTCCAATCCCGCCTGCTGCGCGTTTTGCAGGAAAAGCAGGTTATGCGCGTTGGCGCGGACAGCATTATTGATATAGACGTGCGCGTTATCGCCGCCACGAACCAGAACCTTATGGCAAAGATGGAGGAGGGCATATTCCGCAGCGATCTTTATTACCGGCTGAACGTGCTGCCGTGCCACATAGCTTCCCTAAGGGACCGCAGGGAAGATATAGTGCCCCTGTTCCTTAGCTTTATAGGGCAAAGGTCCATACCCGGCGACCTTGCGGCAAGGCTTAAAAGCTACGACTGGCCAGGCAACGTGAGAGAGCTTGAAAATACAGCAGAGTATTACACAATGATGCGGGACTTTGACATGCCTCTGCCGGAGCATATTCAGCCGCAGCACTCCGCCGCCGGCGCGCTGGACAGTGACGACATAGCCATACTATCCGTGCTGAGCAATGGTTACATAGGCCGCAGCGCGCTTAAGAAAAAGCTGGAAGCCATGGGCATAAGCTTAAGCGAATACTCAATACGCAAAAAGCTGGACGTTCTGCAAAGCCGCAATTATATAAGCAGGCAGCTTGGCCGCAGCGGAACCCGCATAACCGACGAAGGAAGGGACGCTCTGCAGCGCCGCATGGGCAAATAAGCGGCGTTCGACCACTTTCCTTTAATTGGACGAATTATCGGGACGATTCCGTCCTATTTATTCTGCTTTTTATTTCCCACTCCGGCATTGTGCCGATCGGGGGCGACCTCCCCGCTTTTCGTTTTTCTCCAAATTCCGCTGATTTTACAAATTTTTATTCTATTTTGCTCATTGCCCTTCCGGTTGGCATGATTTTTGCATCTATTAATTGTTATAAGGGCTATATGGAAAAATATATGGCTAAACGCTCAATAAAAGAAGGAGGATCACAATGTACAAGAAATTTGCCGCCCTATTGCTTGCAGTCATTATGGTTTTTGCCATGTTTGGCTGCCAAGGCGCCACCGAACCCAACCCAAACAGCACCGTCGCCCCCACGCAGGGGAATAACGACCCCGCGCAAACCAATACCGAAACCAACACCCCCGCGCAGAACGCCGAAAAGGTATACACTACCTATACTCAGGTGTATTCCGCGGAGGTAAGCACGCTGAACTATCTGCAAAGCACCGCAACCGACGTTACCGTGCTCGGCTCGCTGTGCGTAGACGGCCTTGTGGAATTCGACCGCTACGGAGTTATGCAGCCCTGCCTTGCCGAAAGCTGGGATGTTTCCGATGACGGCACCGTATATACCTTCCACCTTCGCAAGGGCGTAATGTGGTACACCTATGAAGGCGAAGAATACGCCGAGGTCAAGGCGGGCGACTTTGTTGCCGCGGCCGAATATGTGCTCAATGCCGCCAACGCCTCCAAGGTGTCCAACACCCTGTATCACAACATTGCCGGCGCAAAGGACTACTACGACGGCATTACCGCCGATTTCAGCACCGTCGGCATAAAGGCGCTTGACGATTACACCGTTGAATACACCCTTGTTGCGCCGCTGCCCTATTTCATCAAGATGGTATCCCTTAACCCCTGGTTCCCCGCGCAGGCCGACTTCCTTGCCGAGCAGGGCGATCAGTTCGGCACAAGCAACGATACCCTGCTGTACTGCGGCGCGTATCTTTTCGATACCTTTGAGCCTGAATATCAGCGCGTGCTTGTCATGAACGAGAATTACTGGCACAGCGACATAATCTCCATAAAGAAGCTCGTATGGAAATACAACAAGGAAGCCTCCGCCAACGGCCCCGAGCTGTATCTGCGCGGCGAAACCGATAAGGTCACCCTCGGCACCGATATAATCGAAGAGTGGAAGGCCGATCCGGAGCTTTGGGATCAGGTGCATCCCGCCCAGCTTACCAATATGTCCTATTGGATGGGCTTCAACTTCAATCCCCAGTTTGAGGAGCAGTATAACCCCTCCGCGTGGAAGATAGCCGCCAACAATCTGAACTTCCGCAAGGCAATGTTCTATGGTTACGATCGCTATGCCGCAACCATGACACTTGACGCCTACACTTACAAAGAGAAGTGCATAAACACCTATTCAAGGCCAGGCCTTGTGCAGGTGAACGACGTTGACTATCTAATGATGAGCGGCCTTGACGAATACTCCACCCAAGAGAACCTGTTCAACGCCGACAAGGCCGTTGAATACAAGGCCAAGGCCATGGAAGAACTTGCCGGTCAGGTAACGTTCCCCATACTTGTGTACATGCCCTATAACGCCAGCAACAACGCCACCACCAAGCGCGTGCAGGTAATAGAGCAGCAGATGGAAGGCGTGCTTGGCGCCGACTTTATAGACATAGTGCTCGTTGGCTATTCCGGCTCCAGCTTCAATGCCGATATCCGCAACGCCGGCAACTGGGCATTCATGGAGGTTGGCTGGGGCCCTGACTACGCCGACCCCATGAGCGGCTTTGACCCCCTGCTCAAGTCCAGCATAGGCTCCCGCTACGGCAGCATATTCATGGCCGAGGACGGCTATGATGCAGAGCTTGGCTACGGCACGTTTGAAAAGATGGCCCTTGAAGCCAACTCCGTAACCTCCGATCTCAAGGCTCGTTACGAAGGCTTTGCAGCGGCGGAAAAATACCTGCTCGATCAGGCTATGGTTATCCCCTGCTTCCTTTCCGCCGGCGGGTATCAGGCCTGCAAGCTCGATCCCTTCTCCGGCATGTGCGGCCAGATGGGCGATTACGGCCTGAGGAAGCTCAAGGGCGCGGTTGTGCTTGAAAAGTCCATGAATTGCGATGAATACGCCGCCGCCAAGGAAAAGTACATTGCGGAGCGTACCGAAGCGCGCCTTGCCGCCGAAAAATAATAAAACAGAAACCTGATTGTTCTCCCCCAAATAAAGGGAAGGTGCGGACGATTTCGCGCCTTCCCTTGCAAAATCAAAGAAGGATAAGGGTATAACCAATGCTGAAATACATACTAAAACGCTTGCTGCAGTCCGTATTTACCCTTTTTATAATAGCAACTGTAGTGTTTCTGCTCATGCGCCTTATGCCGGAATCCGGCTATTTCGGCGAAGAGTTCGACAAAATGGATCCCGAGCAGATAGAGGCCTCCCTCAAGGCAATGGGCCTGCGCGATCCCATACCCGTTCAGCTAATGCGCTTCTATACGTCCATACTGAAGGGCGATTTCGGCAAATCCATAGTTTTCCGTCCCAACGTGGACGTGATGAAAATAATAAAGCAGAAAGTTCCGTATTCGCTCCCGTTCGGCCTTGCTTCGGTTGCAATAGGCTTGGTAGTCGGCATATCAATAGGCGTGCTTATGGCCCGTTTCAAGCATCAGGTGCCGGACATGCTGGGAAACGCATATGTTGTCATAATAAACGCCGTGCCCGCCGCGGTGTACTATCTGTTTATTCAGATATACATATCCGATCTTCTCAAACTGCCCATTCTTTACGATGCCGATAAGCCCGTAAGCTGGATACTGCCGGCCATAAGCATGTCGCTCAGCGGAATTGCGTATTACGCCATGTGGATGCGGCGCTATATGCTCGACCAAATGACTAAGGATTACATCAGCTTTGCCCGCGCAAAGGGCCTTTCCAACAAAAAGCTGATGGTGCGCCACGTTGTACGAAATGCCTTCGTGCCAATAGCGCAATATCTGCCCGCAAGCGTGCTTATGACAATATCCGGTTCAATATATGTTGAATCGCTGTTTTCCATCCCGGGCATGGGCGGTTTGCTTATAGCTGCCATACAGCGCCAGGATAATCCGCTTGTTCAGGCGCTGGTGCTTATCTATTCAAGCATAGGCATACTGGGCCTGCTGTTTGGCGATCTTCTCATGGCGCTGTGCGATCCGCGCATAAAGCTTGGCGGAAAAGGAGGAGCAAACTGATGAAAAAGGTAACCAAGCTTGAAAAAAGCATAGAGGAGCAGATAGCCCAATACGGCGAAAAGCTGCTTTTTTCCGAAGCCGAATACAACCGCGACAATGCAGAGGACGGCGGCTATTCAAACTATTCATATTGGCGTTCCACATGGAGATCGTTCACCAAGAATAAGGTTGCCATGTTCTTCATGTACCTGCTCATAGCGGTGCTGCTGTTCACCATAATACAGCCCATGCTGCCCAATCAGAAGGACCCCAACGAAATATTCTGGGTCGGTACAGCGCCCGATATGAATCACCGGCCGGATTCCGAATTCTGGTTCGGCACCAATTCAACCGGCCAAGATCTTTGGTCCAGAATATGGCACGGTACGCGCACAAGCCTGCTGATAGGCATTGTTGTTGGCTTCTGCAACGCATTCATAGGCATACTTATAGGCGCGCTGTGGGGATATGTCCGCATGCTTGATAGATTCCTTACGGAAGTTTATAACGTGCTGCACAATATTCCCAACAGCATCGTGCTCATATTGATATCCTATATACTCAAGCCCGGCGTGGGAACCATGATATTCGCCATGTGCGTAATGGGCTGGCTGCCCATGTGCCGCTTTGTCCGCAACCAAATAGTTATAATAAGGGACCAGGAATACAATCTTGCTTCCCGCTGCCTCGGCACACCCACGTTCCGCATGATAACCAAAAACCTGCTGCCGTATCTTGTCAGCGTTATAATGCTGCGCATAGCTTTGGCAATTCCCGCCGCCATCGGCAGCGAGGTTTTCCTTACCTATATCGGCCTTGGGCTTCCGGTAAGCATACCGTCGCTCGGCAACCTTATAAACGAAGGCAGAATAGTTATGATGAGCGCCAGCTCGCGCTATCAGATAATATTCCCCTCAATAGTGCTTTCGGCCATAACGATCTCCTTCTATGTAATAGGCAATTCGTTTTCCGATGCTGCCGACCCGAAGAACCATGTATAAGGAGGGATAGAGCATGTCAGTAGATTACAGCGAAAAAATACTTACCGTAAAAGATCTTGAGGTGCAGTTTAACCTTAGAGGACAGGTGCTCACCGCCATACGCGGCATATCGCTTGATATTTATAAGGGCGAAAGCCTTGCAATAGTTGGCGAATCCGGCTCCGGCAAATCCGTGTTTACAAAAACCTTCATGGGAATGCTGGATAAAAACGGCAAGGTAACAAAGGGCGAAATACTTTATAACGGCATGGATCTTGCCAAGTTCAGCAGCGAAAAGGACTGGCTTAAAATAAGGGGCAAGGAGGTTGCCATGGTGTTTCAGGACCCCATGACCAGCCTTAACCCGCTCAAAACCGTCGGCAAGCAAATTCAGGAAGCGCTGGAGCTGCATCAAAACCTGCATGGCCGCGCAGCGCGCGAAAGAACAATAGAAATACTTTCGGACGTTGGAATAACCGAACCCGAAAGGCGCTATAAGCAATATCCGCACGAATTTTCCGGCGGAATGCGCCAGCGCGCCGTAATAGCCACGGCAATAGCCTGCAACCCCAACATTCTTATTTGCGATGAACCCACTACCGCGCTTGACGTTACCATACAGGCGCAGATAATAGAGCTGCTTGAGCAGCTGCAAAAAAAATACCGCCTGACGATAATATATATCACGCACGACCTTGGCGTGGTTGCAAAGGTTGCGGACAGAATAGCCGTTATGTACGCCGGCGATATAATAGAAATCGGCCTTTGCAACGAAATATTCTATAATCCTCAGCATCCTTACACATGGGCGCTGCTTTCAAGTCTGCCTCAGTTGGGCATAAAGGGCGAACCGCTTTATTCAATACACGGCACGCCGCCGAACCTTTTCAAGGAAATAAAGGGCGACGCCTTCGCTCCGCGTAACCCGCGGGCGCTGAACATAGATTATGTTATCCGCCCGCCGTACTTTGAAGTATCCCCCACGCATTATGCAAAAACATGGCTGCTCGATCCCCGCTCGCCCAAAATAGAACCCCCGGCGATAATTCAGCGGCTAAGGGACAGATGGAAGGAGGCCAACCCCAATGTGTGAAACGCGAGAAAAACTGCTTGAGGTCAAAGACCTTCATGTTGAATTCGGCAAAGGCCGCAAAAAGTTCGAGGCCATAAAGGGCGTAAGCTTCGACATATATAAGGGCGAAACATTCGGTCTGGTGGGCGAATCCGGCTCCGGCAAAACCACCATAGGCCGCGCAATAATCCGCATAAACCCCGTTTCTTCGGGTGAAATACTCTTTAAGGGCAAGCGCATAAGCGGCAAAATAAACAAGGAAACGAACAGGGAAATCGTCAAAAAGATACAGATGATATTTCAGGACCCCATGGCCTCGCTCAACGAGCGCGCAAAGGTGGACTACATCGTTTCGGAAGGGCTGTATAACATAGGCGGCTTTTCTTCGGAGGAGGAAAGGCAGCTGAAGGTCAAGAAGGCCATGCTGGACGTTGGGCTTCCGCCCGAATTTGCAACGCGCTTCCCGCATGAGTTTTCCGGCGGACAGCGGCAGCGCATAGGCATTGCGCGCGTGCTTGTTATGCATCCGGAGCTGATAATTGCGGATGAGCCGATAAGCGCTCTGGACGTTTCCATAAGGGCGCAGGTGCTCAATCTGCTTTCCGATCTGCAAAAGGAATACGGCCTGACGTATCTTTTTATTGCGCACGATCTTTCCATAATGCGCTTCATAACCAACCGCCTTGCCGTTATACACAAGGGCCGCATAGTGGAGCTTTCAGAAACTGAAAAGCTGTTCGCGCACCCGCTGCATCCATACACAAAATCGCTGCTTTCCGCAATACCCCAGCCCGACCCTTTGAGCGAAAAGGGCAAAAAAGCGCTGCCCTACGACCCGGCCTGCCATGATTATTCCGTGGACAAACCGGAATGGCTGGAGCTTGAGGACGGCCACTTTGTGCTTGCAAACAATAAAGAAGCCGAGCAATACAGAAAGGAGCTTGCAAACCGAGCATGAAACACATTATTTCAAAATCCTGCGCCGATGCGCAGGCATATATAGTCCCCTTCAGGGCGGGCAGCCCCCGCGGCGTAAGCATAGCGCCGGAGATGGACGCAGCCGTTGATTTGGCCATAAACGGCAGCTTTGGCGGCAATTTGGGCGAAACATACGCAATGACCCTTCCCGTCGGCAATAAGCTTACAAGCATAATATTGCTTGGCCTTGGCGCGGACAAACTGAGCGTGAGGGATATCCACATCAAAGCGGCGCAGGCATTTAAGCAGGCAAAGCAGCTTGGCGCAAAGCACGTTGCCATAATGCTCGATCAGGTAAGCGAATTGAGCGAATCATTTGAGCTTTTCGGCGCATTGGCAAGGCTGCCGCAGCTGGTGGGGTATACAAACAGCGGGCTTAAATCGAACCCCGAAAACAAAAGCCTTGAGCAGATAACGTTCGTTACCGCCGCAGACGGCCTTGACGCCGCCCTGAGAGAGGCTGTGGCAACCGCCCGCGGCACGATAATCGCGCGCAGGCTATGCAACCTAAGATCAAATGAGCAAACGCCGCAGTCTTTGGCGGAGGATGCAGCCGCACTCGGCAAGGAGTACGGCTTCGATGTGCAGCTGTTCGACAAGGCCGCCATAGAGGAGCTTGGCATGGAAAGCTTCCTTTCCGTGGCCCGCGGCGCGCACAACACCCCGCCCGTGCTTATCGTGATGCGCTATCTTAACGGCGGCGACTCGCCGCGCATAGGCCTTGTGGGCAAGGGTATAGTGTACGACAGCGGCGGTTACAGCATAAAAACCACGCCCGGCATGAAGAACATGTTTGACGATATGGGCGGCGCAGCCGCGGTGATAGGCGCAATGACCGCCGTTGCGGATCAAAAGCTAAAGGCTAACGTAATAGGCGTTATTGCCGCATGCGAAAACAAGATTGCCGCGGATGCTTACGTCCCCGGGGACATAATAGGCTCCATGAGCGGCAAAACGATAGAGGTCATAAGTGCGGACGCGGAAGGCAGGCTTACCCTTGCGGATGCAGTAACGTATATACAGCGCAAGGAAAGCTGCCGATTCGTTGCCGACATTGCCACCCTTACCGGCAGCGCAAAAACCGCCGTCGGCAAATACAGCGCCGCCGTGCTGACAAATAATGAAGAGCTGTATGCTTCCGCGCGGGAAGCCTCGCGCCTCTCCGCCGAAAAGATATGGCGGCTGGATAACGACCGCGAGATGCTGCCATGCATAAAAACGCCCGTGGCCGATTTGAAAAACGCCGGCAACGCAACGATGGACGGCGGCGGCTGCATGCTGGGCGGAATGTTCGTGGGCGAATTTATAGAAAACAATATCCCCTGGATACATATAGACATGGCCCCCGTAAACTTCCGCACGGAGCCGCCGGCATACTGCGCATACGGTGCAACGGGCTACGGCGCTTCATTGCTGTATCATTTGGTGAAGCATCTGCAAAGCAACGCATAAGGAGGGCATCAGCATGAAACCGCGTATAGGAATAATGAGCAGGTACCTTGCCAAGGATAACCGTTTTGTTACCAAGGCCGGCTATATTTATGCCATTTCGGCCGTGGGCGGGCTTCCCATACAAATACCCATAGCCGATATTGCCGACGTTGATACAATAGCCGGCATGGTGGACGGCATAATAATAACCGGCGGCGCGGACGTAACGCCGCTGGTATACGGCGAGCAGCCCGTGCCCGCAATAGGCCCCACCTGCGGCGCAAACGACAGATTTGAAATAGCCCTTATCCATGCCGCGCTTGCAAAGAAAAAGCCCGTGCTCGGCATATGCCGCGGCATACAGGTTATAAACGTTGCCTTCGGCGGCACGCTTTATCAGGATATCCCCAGCCAGATATCCCGCGATATCTGCCATAATCAGGGCGCCGCCGGAACCGAGCGCACGCACAGCGTGGCCATTGAGCCGGGCAGCTATATGCACGGCATAGCCAAATGCGATACCATGCTTGTCAACAGTTTTCATCATCAGGCGCTCAATACCATAGGCGACGGGCTGAATGTAAGCGCGCGCGCAATGGACGGCGTTGTCGAGGCCGTTGAAAATGCGGACGGCTCCGTGTTCGCCGTGCAATGGCACCCCGAATTGCTGTATGCCGAAAATCCGGAGCACCGCGCCATATTCGAAGCCTTCGTAAATAGGTGCGCCGCCAAATAGCGCCGCAATATAAACAGGCATTCACGCTAACACTCTTCGCAGGGCTCGCGCCGCATAGTCAGGTGCGGGCCTTGCGGCGCTTTTATGCATGCCGCGCTATGTGTTATTAAGCAGCTGCTTTCTCTCTTTCCAGTCCGGCATCATCACTGCAAGGAAATCATAGAATTGCTTTGAATGATCGGGATATATAAGGTGGCACAGCTCGTGCAGCACAACGTATTCAACGGCTCCTCTCGGCGCCGCGAGCAGGCGCTTATTCAGCGTGACTATGCCCTTTTTAACGTGGCATGTGCCCCAGCGCGATTTCATGTCCCTTATGCGCAGCTGCGGCCTTTCAACGCCGTATTTCTCAAACGGAGGATACAATTCGTACAGCATTTCGCCGAATACTGCCCGGCATTGCCCGTTTATGAAGTTATCGATCAGGCAGCTTTTTCTGCCTAAATCATTAACATCCTTTACCGCCATGTGAATATATCCTCCTTCGATCGATACGGATTCCTTATCCGCGCGAAGCACCTGCAAAATATATTCCTGCCCAAGGAGCGTAATCTTTTCCCCGCTTATGTATTGCTCCGGCCGCTGCTCGCGCTGCGCCGCTTTTTTGAATTTATCCTGTGCATTTGCAATAAACGCCGCCTTGTCGCCGACGAACCTGTCAACCTCTTTATCGCTTATAAATTCATTTGCCGAAACGTATATGCTGCCGTCTCTGCGTATTCTCAAATTCATGTTTTTTACCATTTTGCGCTCCAGCGTATATATAAATTCTCTGCCCTGTGCAAAGACCGTCCTTACGGCAATGTTCCTCATGCTAAAAAATCCCCCGTAAACAGGCCGTTTTGACCATATTCTATTTTTTAGTTTAGCACGCGATGCGGTGCATAGCAATCTCATCTTCACTTTTTCCTATTAAAGCAACAATGCGTATATTGCATCCCCATTCAGAAAAGAATATAATGCGCATATAAAAATTGATATATCCGAGCCGTAAAGCGGCGGGGAAATAATTGACAGGAGGATGCATTATGCTGCAAGGAAAAACCGCCATCGTTACCGGCGGCACAAGGGGTATCGGTCTTGCGATAGTAAGGACGTTTTTGAAAAACGGCGCGAACGTGGCGCTGTTCGGCAGCCGCAGCGAAACGGTTGGCAAGGCGCTGAAGGAGCTGAAAGAAGAAAACCCGAACTGGCCCGTTATAGGCATGGCACCGGACATTGCCAAATACGATGAAATGAAAGCCGCCGTGGATGAAGTCGTCGCCAAATTCGGCGCGCTGGACATAATGGTAAACAACGCCGGCATTTCCGCGCGGGAGCCGCTTTGCGATTATACGCCGGAAAGCTTTCAACACATAATGGATCTTAACGTTACCGCCGTGTTCAATGGCTGCAAGGCAGCCGAAACCGTTATGAAGGGCCGCGGCGGCAGCATAATAAACACCAGCTCCATGGTAAGCCTTTACGGTCAGCCCAGCGGCGTTGGCTACCCCACCAGCAAATTTGCCGTAAACGGCATGACAAGGAGCCTTGCGCGCGAGCTTGGGCGCGAAGGCATACGCGTGAACGCGATCGCCCCGGGCGTTACCCGCACGGACATGGTGGCCGCGCTTCCGCCGGAGCTTGTGCAGCGCATATCCGCGCCCATACCGCTCGGCCGCGTGGGCGAACCGGAGGAGGTTGCAAACGTGTTCCTGTTCCTTGCAAGCGACCTTGCCAGCTACGTCACCGGCGCAATAATAAGCGTTGACGGTGCAGCGCAGACCTGATAAAGCCAAAACCCAACCGGCCCTCCGCTTCCGCACATTGCCAAGCAAGGGGGGCTTTTATAGTTCATCCAAAATTTTGAAAATCTTTCTGCCGATTCGCTCTATCTGTCTCTTTTTGCGCAGAAGCTTGCTTGTGCAGCATATATGTGCGGAATGAGTATGCCGTGCGGCAATTTTTTCCAGTTCGGCTTGTACCTTAATATATTGTCTGTATTCGGGTAAGCGCATTATAAACAGCAACTTTTCAGCGGAATATCCTTCAAACGGGTACTGCACGCCAAGCCATAAGCTATTTCCCATTGCCAACATCTCCCATAATAGATGCATTTTATATATTATAGCTGATGTATAGCTTTGATAGCAACACCTACAATATAATTATAGGAGGTGCTGCATATGGCAAACGGTGAATACGGCGATATCGGCCTGCGTGTGCGGCAGCGCCGCGAAGAACTTGGCCTCACCCGTGAGAAAATGGCGGAGCGGGCAGGTTTGTCCGTTCAGTTTATGGCTTCCGTTGAACTTGGCAAGCAGAGCATGACCACGGACAGCCTTAAAAAAGTATGCCGTGCGCTGTGCGTAAGCGCCGATTATATCGTGTTCGGTACCCGGCCCGGCTATTCAGAGCATGACCTTAACGCCGCTGTGGAGCCGCTCAGCACGGAACAGCGCGCCTATGCGGAACAAATGCTGCGTACATTTGTTCAGGCCATACAGTCCCAAAGGTAACATATTCCATTCGTTCCAGCATTGCATTTTTTGCCCATTCTGTAAACAAAACAGCTATATTCTTGCATGATTTACATATTTAGACTACAATATAAGATGATGTTTTATGCCTGAACGGGCAGAAAGAGGAAAAATGGCAAACGATAAGTATTCCGGAAGCTATAACGCAGGCCCCCAGCTCCCGTCATATATGAAAAAGAACACGACTGCCGCCAAGCGCACAGCGGCGCAGGGCACGGCCGCGCGAAGCACGGCACCATCAGCGCGCACTTCCGCCGCGGCAAAGCGCACAACCGCGGCGCACACCACCGCGACCCGCAGCACCGCGACCCGCAGCACGGCAAGCCGTTCTTCTGCAAGGAGCAGCACGGCGCACAGCGCCGCAGCACGCAGCTCTGCAACGCGCAGCACAGCAGCGCACAGCACCGCGGCTAAGGCAAATACCCGGCACGCGGCGAATCAAGTGCAGCATAAGAAGCGCAAAAGGAAAAAGTCCGGCAGCGGCGCGCTCAAATGGATCGCCCTGGCAGCGGCGGCGCTTATATGCGTAATAATAATAGTGTCCATAGCAAACAGCGGCGGCGCGGACGCCGTTGCGGACATGGATAAGCTGATGCAGACCGGCAAGCGGTTCAAGGCGGGCGTTAAGCTGATAGGCGTGGACGTGAGCGGCATGACGCCGGAGGAGGCGACAGGCCTTGTCAAGAACGCAGCCGAAAAGAAGCTGAAAACCGTTGCCGTCACCATAAGCAGCGGTGAAAACAGCTGGACGCTCGATTCCGACGCGATGGGCATGGGGTACGACATTGCGGACGCTTTGGCAGACGGGCTGAACTTCGGCCGCGGGGAGGACGACAACACCGTTGTTATAACCGACGGGGGCGTTGGCGAGTTCGATGCAAAGTATACATGGGACAGGGGAAAGATAATATCCGCCCTTGCTGCCATGAGCCAAAGCATAAACACGGAAGCTACCGCCGCCTATGCGGAACCCGTTACCGATTGGTCGCAGGAGGAGCGCTTTATTTACCATGCCGGCGAGGAAGGCGTTACCCTTAACGAGGAAGCAACGGCCGATGCAATAGAGAAAGCCCTTGAGCAGGGCGAGTTTGTATGCACCGTTGAGGCCACGGTAAACGCCGTGCTGCCCGGCGGCAATATAGACGACCTTAAAGCCGCAACGTCATTCATCGCCAGCTATACCACCAAATTTTCCGCCCGCAGGGACGACGAGGTAAAGCAGAACCGCAAGTTCAATATCCAGAAGGCGGCGGACATAATAAACGGCAACACCATCCAGCCCGGCGAGGAATGGAGCTTCAATACGGTTGTCGGCCCGCGCACATACGAGCTCGGCTGGAAGGGCGCCAACGGCATAAGCGGCGGCAAGGAATACACCATTCAGGCCGGCGGCGGCATATGCCAGGTATCTACAACGCTTTACAACGCGCTACTTTGCGCCAACATGGAAATTGTTGACCGCCGCGCGCATACAATACCTTCGGACTACGTTCCCGTAGGGCTTGACGCAACGGTGGATACCCGCGGCATAGACTTCGTTTGGAAGAACAATACGGATATGCCCGCGTATATATTCGCGCGGGTGGAAAAGGTGGAAGGCAGCTCCAGCCGCCATACCATAACCGTTTACGTTTACGGCAAACCGCTCCCCGAGGGCGTAACATATCAATCAAGGAACGAGATAATAGAGGAACGTTCCCGCCAGGACGAGGCAATATACACAAACGACGCTTCCATACCCACGGGCTATCAGCTTGAGCGCGTGCAGGGGCATAAGTATTACGTTGCCGAGACGTATCAGGACAAGTATGTGGACGGCAAGCTGGCCGAAAGCAAGCTGCTCTATACCGATAAATATAAGGGCAACCCGCCGGAGGTTTCCATAGGCACGGGCGCGCCGCTCGCATCCGGACAAACGCCCGATCCTGCATGGCAGCCCTACGGCACGGCGCTCGAGGACGCGAATTGACAAATTTCCGCGGCATTACCTGCCATTTGCTTGACAAAGGGGTGTGCAGCGGGGATAATAAAGCAAACAGAAATAATATCAGGAGGACAAAATTATGGGCATAATCAAGGCCTTGACCGGCGCAATAGGCGGCGGTTTGGCGGATAGCTGGCTTGAGGTTATCGAGTCCGCTCCCATGGGAGACAACACCGTTTTCACCCGCGGCATAAAGGTGCGCAAGGGCGACAGCCGCAACCAGAACACCAAGGGCACAGCGGATACCGTGTCCAACGGCTCCATAATCCATGTTTACGATAACCAGTTCATGATGCTGGTTGACGGCGGCAAGGTAGTGGACTATACTGCGGAGCCCGGCTACTTCAAGGTTGATAATTCTTCCATGCCGAGCCTTTTCGGCGGCCAGTTCGGCGATTCTCTGAAGGAGACCTTCAGCCGCATCAAGTACGGCGGAACGCCTTCCTCCAGCCAAAAGGTATTCTTCATCAATCTTCAGGAGATAAAGGGCATTAAGTTCGGCACGCGCACCCCCATCAACTATTTTGACTGCTTCTATAATTCCGAGCTGTTCCTGCGCGCGCACGGCACCTATTCCATAAAGGTCACGGAGCCGCTCAAATTCTATGCCGAGGCCATTCCCCGCAACGCGGAGAGCGTGGACATAAACGACATAAACGAGCAGTACCTTAACGAGTTCCTCGAGGCCCTTCAGGCCGCCATCAACCAGATGAGCGCCGACGGCACGCGCATAAGCTTCGTAACCAGCAAGGCGCGCGAGCTTTCCAAGTACATGGCGAACGTGCTGGACGAGGAATGGAACCAGAACCGCGGCATGCAGGTGCAGTCCGTGGGCATAGGCTCCCTGTCCTATGACGAAGAAAGCCAGAAGCTCATCAATATGCGCAATCAGGGCGCAATGCTGTCCGATCCCAGCGTGCGCGAAGGCTACGTTCAGGGCGCAATGGCGCGCGGCGTGGAAGCCGCCGGCAGCAACACCGCGGGCGCGGGCGCGGCGTTCATGGGCGTTGGCCTGGGCATGAATGCCGCGGGCAACATGGCGGGCGCGTTCTCCGCCTCCAACCAGCAGCAGATGCAGTATCAGCAGCAGCAACAGGTGCAGCAACAGGCCCAGCAGGGCGGCTGGAAATGCTCCTGCGGCGCCACCAACGGCGACAATATGGCCTTCTGCCCCGGCTGCGGCAGCAAGAAGCCCGCCCCCAAGCCCGCCGAGGGCGGCTGGACGTGCTCCTGCGGCGCGACCAACGGCGCGAACATGGCCTTCTGCCCCAACTGCGGCAGCAAAAAGCCCGCCGAAGCGGCCGCCAAGTCCGCCTTCTGCCCCAACTGCGGCGCAAAGCTGGCCGACGGCGCAAAATTCTGCGTGGAATGCGGCACAAAGCTCGGCTAAATCAATCAGCACGCATGGGGATGGCCTCGCGCCGTCCCCTTTTCCGTTTTCCGCAATAAAATTGCATATCCGCAAAAAAACTCTTTACAAACCCGCCCGCATACGCTATAATACATCTTGCGCAATGGAAAGCGCAGCAAATATGGGGCTTTAGCGAAGTTGGCTATCGCGCTACACTGGCAGTGTAGAGATCACCGGTTCGAATCCGGTAAGCTCCACCATACTTGAGAAATCCGAACTTGATTCCGATAGGGAATGGGTTCGGATTTGTTGTTTATATGGAAGATGTTGTTGGGTAGGGTGTTGACGAGATTGTAGACATGGTTTGTTGTGCTTTGCTAAGGTTGATTACAAGTTCATCCTGGCAAAATAAAGCAAACCATGTCGATTTTTGTTTGTGCAACTTATCGCACATTATTCATGTTTTTATTTATGCTCTCTTTTTTCCGCGGTTCCTTCTCCCCAGATCTCCCGCCCCAAACTCACCCTATTATTGCCTCTCCCATACCAAGCATCTTCTTTACCGTTCCACTCTCCCATCCCGGACCATACGCCCCATAATTTGTGCAATAGAACGAACATAAAAACGAGGTGCAGTTCAAGCCTGTCAACTTTTTCTATTGGTAAAAATTACCAACACCCCAAACGCATGGAAAAGATTGACAAACGGGGGATGGGGTGATAATGTCAAAGAAAAGAATAAACAGGTTCCATGTTCCGCCCGAAGGTGGGCGGCTAAGAGGGAAGCCGGGTGAAAACCCCGCACGGACGCGCCGCTGTAAAGGACGAGTCGGCCGCAAAATGCCACTGAAGCGATTTGGGAAGGCGCGGCAGACATATACGGCCTGAGTCAGAAGACCTGCACGGAACAGGCTTCGCCACGCGAACTGGCACAGAGAAGCGCCCGCGGGCCCCTGCATGGGAGCGGTGTGTTTTTCATATATAAATTTACTGCCGTATGCATGGAAGGCTGCAAACCATCCGCACAAAATAACGCGCTGCGGGGATGAGAAAGGAACCCGTATGCAGCGGAGCATAACAAGAAATAGCATAAACGATTACAAGCAATATCTGTTGATGGCGGAAAAGGCGCATGCAACCATAACCAAATATATAAACGAAGTGGAGCGGCTATCGGAATATTTGGAGCATAGCGCGCTGAACAAATGCGCGCTGCTTGAATACCGCGAAACGCTTGCGGAGAATTTCAGCAGCCGCACGGTGAATACAAAGCTTGCGGCAATAAACGGCTACCTTTCCTTCATCGGCGCGGATGAATATAAAGTGCAGCTGCTAAAGGTGCAGCGAAGGGCTTTTATAGACGAAAGCCGGGAACTGAGCGCTGCGGAATATAAACGGCTGGTCAACGCGGCGGACGTGGGAGGGAACGAAAGGCTGAGTCTTGTAATGCAAACCATATGCGCAACGGGTATAAGAATAAGCGAGCTGAGCTGCATAACAGTAGATGCGGTAAAAGAGCGGCGTATGGAAATACGGCTGAAGGGCAAAAGCCGCACGGTCATAATACCGAGCAAGCTGTGTAAAAAACTTGTGGAATATGCGAGGCGGCAGCGTATAGACACGGGCGCAGTATTCCGCACCAAAGGCGGCAAGCCGCTCGATAGGGCGAATGTTTGCCACGACATGAAAAGACTCTGCGATGCGGCGCATGTGGAACGGAGCAAGGTATTCCCACATAACCTGAGACATCTTTTTGCCCGTGCCTTTTATTCGATTGAGAAGAATCTCTCCCATCTGGCAGATGTGCTGGGCCATAGTTCCATAGAAACCACGCGCATTTACGTTGCCGCGAGCAGCAGACAATATGAACGTATGCTTGATAAGATGAAGTTGATAACATAAGAATACCACGGAATACTGTTTCTGTGGTAATACAAGTAAAACATTCCTTGTACCTTGTAATTATAGCATCCGGAATAGGTCTAAATCAAGAAAATAATTCGTTTTTTTGTCACAATTACAGCTAAGGCGAATATCTCTACGCCAATATGCCCGTTATGGCATTTTTTGTTGTATTCTCTGCATGTTTTTTCTATGTATTTCATCAATAAAATAAGCGATACAATGCGCTTCACCGATGATATACCACAGAAACAGTATTCTGTGGTAAATAAAAAAATAGAGGAACGTCGTGGCTCCGGACGAAAACCGGAGATGAACAAGGGAATCGGGTGGAAATCCCGAACGGCACCGCCGCTGTAAGCGCCGAGGCTCCATCATGGCATAGGCCGGTCATTGGGAAACTGAGAAGGCGATGGAGACGCAGGATAAAATCCATAAGCGTGAGTCAGAAGACCTACGAGGTTTGTAGTTGGTGCGCCCGTGCGGTAAAACGGCGCATGAACAGTGCTTTGCAAAAATGCGGTTGCGGCAATTTTAGGGGAAGAACCCCGGAATTGCCGCAATTTTTTATGCTTAGGAGGGAAAAACATAATGGCACAGGCACAAATCGGAACGGATCCTCATGAAAAGACTCGTCTTGAACTGGAGCAGAAGTTTGCGAAGGAATACAGCAAGGCAAGCGACGAAGAACTGCTCGCCTACCTTAGGCGGCAAGCGCAGGAGCTGGGCAGACTGCCCGAAAAAGCGGACATAACAGGCTATCAGCTAATAAAAAGTCGTTTCGGCCCATGGCCGAGGGTGCTTGAAAAGGCGGGACTGAAACCGCCCACGCAGCGCAAAACCATGCGCGAAAAGCGGGAAGCCACCCGCCGCCGCAGGAAGGAGTATAAGAAACAGGAAGAAATGAAAACAAAGGAGCGGAACGAGAATGAAGCTTAAAAGGATAACGCCGCTTATAGCCCTTGTCATCGCGGCTATACTCTGCTTTACGTCGTGCAGCGGCAGCAATAAAACGACAGTAACCGAGCTTAATAACGGCGAAAGGCTTGACCTTGACTACATAGAAAACGGCAACACCTCTCAAGCCGAACCCGAAGCCACCGAAAGACCGTGGTACGCATTCTTAACGGACGCTTTCAGCTTCGGCACGACGAACAAAGGCTCGACCAAGGCGGCAGCTCAGCCCACATCCACACCAGACAGTGTGAGGGAGCTATACGAGCAGGGCGACGCGCCGATGGAGCGGCCCGAAAAGAACGCCAAGCCAACGGATGCGTCCAACACGGAAGCGACGCCGTTCGTACCGCCGATAGAAACGCAAAAGCCGGGCGCAAACGGCACGAACGCGCCCGAACCGAGCGCAACGCCCGCTCCCACTCTCGTACCCACGGCGGAGCCGAAGAAGAACACAGTCACAATCCAGATACGCTGCGACACGGCCGTTAAAAACGGCATGCACCGCGAAGCAAAGTGGGCGGGAATAGTTCCGGCGTCCGGCTGCATATTGGATACGACCGAATTTGAAATAGAGGACGGGAATACGGTGCTGGACGTGTTGAAGATGGCGCGCGATAAGTTCCGATTGCATATGGAATACTCCGGCGGCAGCGGTAGCGGAGCATATGTGGAAGGCATAAACAACCTTTATGAGTTCGACGGCGGGCGCTGGAGCGGATGGATGTACTGCGTTAACGGCTGGTATCCTAACTACGGCTGCGGCGTGTACTACCTTAAACCGGGCGACAAGATAGAATGGAACTATACCTGCGACCTTGGGCTTGACCTTGACGGCAGCTGGTGGGAAGGGGCACAGGACTGGAAGGATTCGCATGAATAATGTAATCATATCAACGCATGGCCTGAAAAAGTATTATTTTGTCGGCGAAAGCACCGTAAAAGCGCTTGACGGAGTGGACATGACCGTGAACAAAGGGGAGTCCGTATGCATAGCCGGGCGCAGCGGCAGCGGTAAATCTACAATGCTCAATATGCTTGCTGGGCTTGAACTGCCCACATCCGGAACCGTGCAGGTGGCAAGTAAGCGGCTTGAGAGCATGAACGAAAAAGCAAGGATACGCTTCCGGCGGGACGATATAGGGTTCGTGTTCCAAAGCTATAACCTTATGCCCCAGTATTCGGCGCTTGAAAACGTTGCATTGCCGCTCGCAATACGCGGCGCACCGCTCAAGCTTAGGAACGAGATTGCGGAGGCCATGCTCGTGCGCGTGGGACTAAAGGAGCATATACACCATAAGCCGGGTGAGCTTTCAGGCGGTCAGCAGCAAAGGGTGGGCATAGCAAGGGCCATAATTACCCGCCCGCCCATAGTGCTTGCGGACGAGCCTACGGGCAATCTGGACACGGGTACGAGTGAGGAAACGATGGAGCTTTTGACAGGGCTTTTCCGTGAAAGAGGCACCACGTTCATACTCGTATCCCACGACCCGGGAATGAGAAAATATACAGACCGAACAATAACCTTCAGCGACGGAAGGATAAGCAATACAATAGCGGAGGAATAAAACAAGTGAGCGCAATTTTGAAGAAGATCACAGCATTTATGCTCGTTGCGGCGCTGGCATTGGCATTCGCGCTGCCGGCATTGGCGGAAAACGGCAGCGAAACCCCTGCGCCGGAAGGCACGGAAGCACCGGACGGCACGGGAGCGCCGGAGGCATCATCGCCGGCAGATACGCCCGTACCCACCATACCGGTAACGGATCAGAAGCCGAATACGGACATAGTGGTGATACCCAGCAACGCTAACGCGCTGGTGCTTATGGACGTTGGCGCGCAAAGCCCCAAGGGTGAACCGGGCGACGTTGTAACGATAGTTCTGCCGGTGGCGGTGAACAGGGAATATCTGCCGAGCGAAAGGTATATGCTCCGCAACATAACCGTTTCACCTAAAATACCCAAGGATGCGTCCGTATCAAGCTGGCCGTTCGACCTTATAAACGCAAGCTATACAAGGCACCTTGACGATATGTCATATAACTCCACTGCGGAGATATATTACGATTTCCGCATAAGCGAGTTTGCCAAAAAAGGCGTATATCCCGTGAACTTCGAAGTAAGCGCGACGGTGTGGAGGTATGACGATGTGAACGGTACCTCCATAACAGAGGACGTAACATTCAACCTTTGCGTGTATGTAACGCTTATGGGCAACGGCAGCGAATCGGGCATAACGACCAATTTTGGTCCGCTGCAAATAGCGGCCGCCAATCAATCCTGCGTGTTCGAATCCCCAATATTGAAGCCCAAGCAGAACGTTACGCTGCGCGTACCCATAGTGAATAAGGGCGGCGTGCTTAAAAACGTTACCATATCCCCTGTTATATCCAATTCACTCGATGAATTCCCGTTTATAGCGGAAAATGTGAACTACGGCAGGTACTTTGAACGCTGGGAATCCGGCGGGATGGCATACGTTGAATATAACTTCACCGTTTCGTATTATGCCACCAACGGCAATAAGCCCGTTAAGTTCCTTGCGACCTATTATGAAAACGGCGAACCGCAGCAGTGCGCGTTTTCAACATATGTATACATAACCAACGGCTACGTCGCGCCCATAGAGAAGGCAGAGACCGCCATGTCCGTAATGGTATCGGGCTATAAGCTGTTTGTGAACGGCGCCGAGGTATCCGGCCTTATGGCGGGCGACGACGCAACGATACGGCTGACACTTATAAACAACGCAAAGAAGGATACATCGCTCAAAAACGTTGCAACGCTATCGCTTGCCAATTCAAACGGGCTTACGCTTACCGTTGGCAGCAGCGATGCGGCGTATGTGAGGGCGATAAGTCCGGGTGAAACAGCTGAAGTTGAATTTAACGTTTCCGTAAAGAGGGATGCGGATGTAGGCGCATCCACCGTAGGCGTGAACCTTACATATGAAAACAGCGATTCCATAGCCGGCAAAGCGGCGCAGACCATAATGATACCCATAAGCCAGCCCATGGATATAGCGATAGACGCGCCTATAGTATACGGCACGCCAACTCAGGATTCCCCCACGTCAATAAATTTGAACATGGTGAACATGGGCCGCGGCAAGGCGCTTAACGTAAGGATACTCGCCCTTGAAGGCATATCCATGGCGGAAAGCTACTACGGTGGCGATCTGCTGCCCGGCGGTACGCTGAGCGCGGATTTTCAGGTGAACTGCACCAAACTCGGCGAGTTCACGGGCAAGCTGCTTGTGCAGTACGAGGATGCGAACGGTCAGCAGTATACGCAGGAAATTCCCCTGACGCTGAACGTGGAGGAAGCTAAGCCCGCTTCAAGCGACGCGGTGATAATAGGCAGCGATGCGGACGTTGACTCCACCAACGTAAGGGGCGGCGGACTGCCCTGGTGGGCATGGCTGCTGATAGCGCTGGCGGTTGTAGCGATAGTGATAATAGCGATAGTATCATCCAAGAACAAGAATAAGAAGTTTAAGGATGCTTACAACGATGATATAAGCGACATGAACGGCGGTAAAAAGGCATGACGTTCTTTGATTTATTCCGCTATGGCTGCATAAATCTGTGGCGGCGAAAATCGAGGACGGTACTTACGGCGCTATCTATGACGATAGGCGTAATGTGCATAATAGTGCTGATATCGGTAGGGCTTGGGTATGAAGCTTCGTACCGTGAAAGCATAGAGCAGTTGGGCAGCCTTACAAAGATAGACGTGACGCCCGCCGATCAAACGCTGCTGGATAAAACGGCATTGCTTAACGAAAAGGCCGTGAACGCCTTTAAGAATATAGAAGGGGTCGAGGCCGTGACGCCGGTTGTGCAGAAGAGCGCATATATAAAGTGCGGCAACTTTGTGAACATGGTGCGCATATACGGAATAGACGTGAGCACGGCGGCAAGCTTTCAGATAGTCCCGGAACGCGGCGAAGCCCCCGGGGAGGGGACAAGGCTGCATCCGGATGTGATGTTCACGGATGATGTGGCGGCGACATTCTCGGACGCTAAGAACGACTGGGCCGCCGCTGTCGATGCGGACGGCAACGCGCTGATAGACCCGTTGGCGGCTAACATAAAGCTGACGTTTGACTATTCAAACCTTTCGGGCGAGCAGAGGGCGGACGGCGACGGCCGCGCGCTGCCGATGGGCAACTTCTATACGCTAAACGTTACCGGAGTATGCTCAACGCTCAACAACACCTATTCAACTTCCGCCTTCATGGATTTTGACCGGCTGAACGAATTGATAGACGCAAACGCGGACTATCTTGGCGCAAGGAAGGATGAAAAGCTGCTTGCGGAGGAAAAGAAAAACGGTCCGACATATGAGCTGGTATGGATAAAGGTGAAAAACGTTGAGGACGTGCAGAGGATAGCAAAGCTGATACGCAACAGCGGCTTGTCGGTATATTCGCTCAACGATATGCTTGAAACGGTCCGCACTCAGTCTCGCCAGATACAGGGCATGCTGGGCGCAATAGGTGCGGTGGCGATGCTCGTGAGCGCGATATGCGTAGCAAATACGATGATGATGTCCATAACCGAGCGCACGAAGGAGATAGGCATACTGAAGGTCATAGGCACCTCGCTTGGCAGCATCTCTGGCATGTTTTTGATAGAGGCGCTGATATTGGGCATATTGGGCGGCATATTCGGCCTTGGGCTGAGCTACATAGCGCAAAAAGTGCTTCCCATAATGTTTGAAAATATGCAGGTGCGCAGCATAATCCCGGCGTGGCTTGCTGTGGCGGGCGTTGCGTTTTCCGGCGTGGTTGCGCTGATAGCGGCCATACTCCCTGCCCGCCGTGCGATGCGCATAAGCCCGAACGCGGCCATACGGACGGAGTGATGCATATGAGAAAGCTTTTACCTATTATATTGGCATTCATGCTTATGCTTACCGGATGCGGGAGGGGAGAAGAAGGCATTGTGCAGATACTGGAGGACGAACAAACCCTGCAAAGTGCTGCGCAGCCCGAGGAACAGCTTATCGAGCGCCGCATAGAGATGACCGGAGATATTTCGCAGCCGGGCACCATGGCCATAATGTGCAGCGAAGGATACTGGCGCACATGGCGCGTGGAAACGGCCGACCAAAACGGCGAAGTGAAAGAATACCGATACGAAATCGAAAGCATGCTTCCGCAGGATGCGGAGCCATCCGCCGTGCCGGTAACGATAACGTTCAACGGCAATATGCTTAAGGTGGAGAGCGAGGCGATAGCAATGGAATCGCCCATACAGCTTATGCTTAACATTGATGACGGCAAAGAGCTGACGTTCAGTGTGGTGCATGACAGCGAAGAGGAAACCTTCACCGTGCGTCCGGCTGACGAAAAAGAGTAGATCAACATTGCGGTATACGTTTTTATCACAATAACAGGAGGAGAAAATGAAACGCACAAGAACTAATGCAAAGCTGTTGGCGCTTATATTGGCGCTGGTGTTTGCGTTTGAGCTGCTGCCCGCGCATATGGCGAGCGCGGCGGAAAACATCAGCAAATGGCCCGCGCTTACGAACGAAAGCGGCTGGATGACGACGAGCAGCTATATTCAAACCAGTTCAATAACCAGCGATGAATATCCCGGCGTCGGCAACATGATGCTGAAAAGCGCCGGTGATGACAACAACAGCCTTATAAAAAAGGTGCAGATACCAGGGCTTGACCCAAGCGCACCGATAGAAAAATATAATCTTACGCTTAGCGTGACGCATCTTGCTGCTGATCGCAAAGAGGCAGGCGCGGCGGAGGGCATGTATGAAACGATAAAGCTGCCGCGCGCGAATTATTATTACCCGCAGCGCGTGATGCTGCGTGCGCAAAACGGCAGGGAATGCCCCGTATACATAGTCGCAATTCCCGAACAGCACAGCTATAAGGATGAAAAGTACGATTATTCCGAAGTAATAGACCTTATGCTTGAGCTGGACGTGCGCACACAGGCCCTCCTGAGCGAGCTGAAGAGCACCAATGCGGCGGAAGCAGGCGGATACTATCCTGATATGCAGGAAGCTATCTACAAAATGAATAACGATATAGCTTCTTCCAGCCTGTATATGTACTGGCGGCATGCCGGACTTGACTTCAAAACAAAAATGGAAGAAATGTTTGAAGTCAAGAACAGGCATACCGATCTTAGCCCCGAGCAGTGCAAATACGTCCTTACCACCATGGCTCAAGAGTGGCTTGACTATTGCAGTGAACGTATTAAGCAGCCCGAAATATCATCGCTGCGCGTGCTTGGCGCGGAAGCCGTAAAGACCGGCACTAACGAATTTACGCTGAGCCTGCCAGCGGGGACGGACCTTAGCAGCGCAGAAAGCACGCTGGAAATAGAGTTCATAGGCAGAGCGAAAGCAATAGTGGATGGCAAATGGGCCAACGGCCAAACGCTGTTCATTGAATGCACCGCGTGGGATCAGGCCACGGGCGTTGAATTCGGCAGCATAAAGAATATGTACCGCCTGAAGCTGACCACGGGCGAACCCACGATAAGCGTCAGGTACTTTGCCGTAAACGACAGGGTCGCCACGATAGACGAAGCGACAGGCTCTATATCGCTCAACCTTGATACGGCGTGGGATTGGAAGCAGACGCCCGTTGTGGAATGCTCCGGCAGCGGCTATGAGTTCCTTGATGAAAACGGCGCCGTCGTGGCGGCGGATGCGGACGGCAAAACAGACCTTAGCGCGGTAAAGACGCTGCGCATCGAGCTGGACATAGCCGGCGGCGAATACACGAAGGATTATGCGCTCAACATAACCCGCGGCAATTCCGCGGAATGCGAGCTTAAAGCCTACTCCGTAGGCATAGAAAACGAAAAGGTTGAAATAAGCGGCACAAATGTGACCGTAACAATACCGTTTGACACGGATTGGAGCACGTTGAAGGCCGAATATACCGTATCCTACGACGCGATCATAAAGGCGACCGCAGGGGAAGATTTTGAAAATTCCGAAGCTACGCCCATAGTTTACCGCGTAACGGCGCAGGACGGCAAAACATATAAAGATTACAGCGTTGTGGTCAAAAAGGAGAAGGCTTCCGGCGAATGTAAGCTGGTATCCTTTAAGTACGGCGCGGTTGCCGGCAGGATAGATCACGACAAAGGCACCGTAACTATGACCCTGCCCGCGGGCTCGAACACAACGTTCGCCCCGAGCATTACAATATCCGAATTTGCGACCATAACGCCCGAAATAGGTGCGGCGCAGGATTTCTCCCGCCCCGTTACATACACCGTAAAGGCGCAGAACGGCACGGAAAAGAAATACAGCGTTACCGTTACCGTTTCCGCCCCGCAGGATAATCCGGACAGGGAAAAGCTCCAGAACCTGCTCAACGGCATAATATCCTCCTATAAGTCCAAGGCGAGCCTTGGCAGCTGGGAGCAGATGGATCTTGGCATTTATGCCAACCCTGCCCAGGGCAGTACCACGCAGTATATAGACCTTGCGGAATGGGCGAAGAGCTGGAAAGTGACCGCTGCTACCATGGATACGGTAGTCGAGCGCAACATAATTGCCCTGACTGCGAACGGCTACGATTGTTCCAATCTGGCTAAGTACAATAACGGCGAACCGTTTGTGAACAGTAGCGGCGAACAGATAGACAACCTGTTTGACGACCTTGAGCGCGTGCAGACATACGGCATGATGGGCGATGCGTTCGCGCTTATAGCGCTGGACATGGGCAACTACACCGTGCCTGAAGGTTCAAGGTATTCAAGGGACAGCATACTCAGCAGGATAACAGGCAGCGGCAAGCTTATAACCGGCACAGAGGTGGACATGGGCGCAATGAACATGTATGCAATAGCGCCTTATGCCGACGACCCCGTGTATGGCGATAAGGTAAAGAGTCTTATACAGGATGGCATAGAGAGCATTGCCAAGGCCATGAATCCTGACTTTACATTCACATACAGCGGCTATGCCAACAGCGAATCCACGTCCCAGGTAATATGCGCGCTGTGCGCATGCGGCGTTGACCCGTATACCGACCCGCGCTTTGGCGACGGAAAAACCAACATAGTTACCCAGTGGGTGGATAAGTTCGCCTGGGCCGGCGGCTTCAAACATGTTGTATCCGAAACGCAGCCCAACAGTATGGCTACCGAACAGGGTTGCTACGCGCTCGAATGGTATCTCGGGTTCCTTGAACGCGGCGGCGCGGGCAAGGCATACCATATGTATTACAACCGTTATAACTTCGCAAAGACCCTTTCTGCCGAGGCAAACATCCTCTCCTTTGCAATAGATGGGCAGAAAGGTGAGATAACCGAAGGCGAGCGCAGCACAATCGCCGTTACCGTGCCGGATGGCATGCCGCTCGACAGCATCACGCCCGAAATGGTTTTGTCCGCGGGTGCAAAGCTCATCGTTCCCGAACTGCCGGTAAAGCTGGTGGCGGGTACCGAGCAGCCGTTTGTGGTGCAAGCTTCCGACGGAAAGACCACCAAGACATATTATGTCACCGTTACCTACGGCAACGTGGACGCAACGGGCGCGGATATACCTGCGGACGGCATAACGCTTGAGGACGCGAACAGGCGCGCGCTCAATATTGTTGAACGAAAAGTAACGAGCACCGCGGACGGCACGGACATAGTGCTGATAATAAACAACACGGTGGATCTGACCAAGCTGCGCATAAAGGGCGAAACGTCCTACGGCGCGGAGGTAACACCGGTGCTGGACGGCAAAAAGACAATGGATCTTTCAGATTTTGCGGAGTTTACCGTTGTGTCCGGCGACAAAAAGACCACCAATAAGGTGCGCGTAAAGGTAATGATAGCCGCGCAGGCGGAAATGCTTACATTCCGCGTACAGGCGGACGGAACATGGTACAGCGGCGTTATAGATAACGACAACAACACCATAACCGTTTCCGGCGTGGACGACAGCGCGCTCACTACCACCCTGCTTACTGCGGAAGCCACGTTCACGGTGGGCAGCAAATGCTCCCCCTCGTCCGGCGCGGCGGTGGACTTCTCCAACGTTGTTGAATATACCCTCACCGGTACAGACGCGCTTGCAGGCCGCACATATAAGGTGAAGGTGCTCAATAAAAACGGCAGCCTGATAACCGCCGGCGGCAGCACGCCCGCAAGTTCGGATGCCATGATAACCGGCTTCAACGTGCTGAGCGCGGAAGGCGTTATAAACCACGGCGCGGGCACAATCGTCATAACCCTGCCTTACGGCACAAACGTTACGGCAGTCGCGCCTATAGTCACCGTCAGCGCTGGGGCGAGCGTAACGCCCGGCTCTTACCAGATGGTGAACCTGTCCGTTCCAGTTGTATACACGGTGGTGAACGGTAAAACGACCAAGCAATACACGGTAAGCGTTGTATATCAGCGCAGCGTTGCGGATCAGCTTTGGGACAAGATGGCTGAAGAAGGCAACAACTCCGTTAAGGATCACCAGGTGAGCCGCGACCCGCACGGCCTGCCGGGCGGATACGGTTCATATTGGGATTCCTCTAAGGGATATAACCAGCGCGGCGGCAGTTCCGGTTGGGGCAATCTTGGCACGGGCTGGGGCAGCACCGGCACAGGCTGGAACAACTCCGGCACGGGCAGGGCATGGAACAGCTCCCGCGCCGAATGGACCGATGTACTTGATTGATAATGTATTCAATGCGGAAGAGTTGAAACACACGGAGGAAAACATATGAAAGCTAAAAAACTGTTGTCCCTTCTGCTGGCGCTTATAATGTGCGCGGGCCTTGTGCCTGCGCAGGTACTGGCGGCGGGAAATATGACCCTTATGATAAATACAGAGGGCATAGAGAATGGCACCGTGGAGATAGTATCCATACCGGACGGCGCTACGCAGGACGGCAATACGGTCACCGGCCTTACGGCGAAAACGTCGTTCGTAACGGTTAAGGCCACGCCTAAGGAAGGCTACGAATTCCTTAACTGGACAGTCAAAATATCCCCGAACGGCAAAAAGTGGCTGAGTACCGCCAAGCCTAACTCTGGTTATGTGCTTAAAAGCGGGCAGACGTTTGCTTCCAACCCTATTGAAATAGCAAACGGCCCAATGGCCAAGTTCCTTCAGCTAACGCCTAACTTCGGCATACCTCTCAAGCTGGCCGTTGAATCGAGCGACCCTGAAATGGGCGAGGTTGTGCTGGGGCCGAACACGGGCAAGCAGCTCACCGAAAAAACCGAAAAGGGCTACGTTGGCAGCTATAACGCGGGCAACGTGGAAATAGGCTACCGGCTGAAGGACAGCGAAAAGTACCAGTTCGTGGGCTGGACAATACGCTATACCAACGGCGAAAGCGGCATAACCGAAGATCTGGATGCCTATCATTATATGGATCTTAGCATGCGTCCCACGACGACATGGCCATATGATCAGAATCCTTGGAGCAAGGACGATACCGTTGTCGGAAACACTGTGCGCGACCTTATTAGTTACAATAGGAAGGGCATAAAGCACGACATCACCATAACCGCCGTGTTTAACGACAAAACTTCGCCTAACTATACGCTGGCCGATGACAACTGGAAAATCGGCATGACTGTACGTCCGCAGAACGGCAATCAGTCCATATATTCTGCTAACGTGACGGGATGGGACAATACCACCAATGAAGTGGTTGCGGAATTTAACGGCGCCGTTACCGCAGCCGAATTGAAGGACGCAAATACATATTTTATTAGTATGCCTATCGGCATGGATGGCGGTACGATAAGAACAGCGCCCGGGCTTACGGTGGAATTCACCGATGAAAAACCCGGCTATACCTATGGTGTTGGTGATATTCAAGGTTTGTCTCCGGATACATATCATGTGGGAAACTTTGCCGATGTATACGAAATACATTTCAACGTGCTTGATAACAACGGCAATACCAAGCCCGGCGTTATAAGGCTGAACTTTAAAAACAGGGGCAAGCTCACTGCCGAACACGGCGCTGTGCAGTACCTTGGCAAGCAGTATGAAAACGGCAGCGTAATAGACTTCGTTCCCGATGGCGACGGCGATGCCACCATGACCGCCGTGCCGGAAGAAGGCTACAAGCTGCTCAAATGGATAATAAACGGCGCCGAATATCCCGCCAACGGCAACGACATAACTTTTGCCGTGCCGGAAAGCACGTTTGATATTCAGGCCGTGTTTGCCGCGCCCGAATTTGTGGTCGCTGGCAAAACTCCCCGCTTTGACATAAGAGATAACCTGCTTGAGCTCACCCCGTTTGTCACTCTGGCGACGGAAGGCACCGTGACCGGCTGGTCTAACGATACGGACGAGCAGGTGGTCGTAACGTTCAATAACGTAGGCACGCTGCCCCAGTATGTTGCCGCGTATTATAGGCTGAACAAAGATTCCTATGCGCCTGACGGAACATCGCTTTCCTTCGGCGGCAGGGAGACCGGAGAGAAAGGCTCATGGCTCAGCTGGAGCAGGTATTACTATACCCAGCTTAATGCGGACGATTATGAAATACCCTTTACCATTACCGATAAGAACGGCTTTGTAAAGCGCGGCGTGATACGCTTCGAGCGCGACGGCAAGGCCGGCATAGAAGCCGAACACGGCAGCGTTATATATAACGATACCGAATATACCAACGGCCAAACCATAGACGTTGCCGCGGGCGAAATAACCCTTCAGGCCAAGGCGGACGAAGGCTATGCTTTCGCGGGCTGGGAAATAGGCGGCAAGGAATATTCCAATAACCCGCTGACCATTGAAGCGGACGGCAAGTTCTTCATTATAAAGGCCAAGTTCGCCAAGCTTGTTACCGTAAGCACGGGCGAAGGCATAGTTTCCGAAGGCGCGGCCAGGTTTGCGGACGACGAAACGGCTGAAAGCAAAACCGTTGCCGCTGGCGAAAGCGTAAGCATAACCAACGTGCCCGGCGAAAAGAGCAAGTTTGTTGCGTGGCACGTTGAATACGAAAAGGCGGAAGGCAAGTTCATGCCCGCCGAAGAAGGCCGCCATTATACCCTTGGCGCGGGCGAAAGCCTAACCGACGGCACCATCACCATTGTTGCCAAGGAATATAACCTTAGGGTATATCCCGAATTTGAGCGGACTTACAGCATAACCCTGCAGCAGGCGGAAGGCGGTAAGGCGAGCTTCGCCGAACCCGTAAGCGCCATAGGCAAGGATGCCGTATCCGGTCTTACCAAGGATTCCGCCGCTGTAACGTGGGAACGCGAGGTCGAAACCGGCTACAAGTTCGATAAATGGGGCATAGAATACTTTGACACTGCCAAAAATGAGTGGGTAGCCGACCCGACCGGAGGTGGCTCAACTGCGATATACCGTTACTGGACTCCCGTAAACGGCGACGGCCGCATGAGGCCTTCAATGTCCGCAAAGGTAACGGAATATGACCTGCGCATAACTCCGCAGTTCTCCAAGGGACTCACCGTTGAAGCTGTGGCGGACCCTGCCGCGGGCGGCAAGGTGGAAGTGACCGGCGGTACTGACGGCTACTTCTATAAAAACCAAACCGCCAAGCTGAAGGCGACCGCTACTGACGGATACGCTTTCGGCGGCTGGACGATAGAATACAGACAGGAGGATGGCACCTACGCGCCCGCTGTGGCAGGCACACATTATAGAGCTATAATAGGCAGCGCAGACACGGCGGAGATCACCGCGGCCGTGCTGGATCACAGCCTCCGCTTCACAGCCAAGTTCACCAAGCAGCTCTACGTGGAGCTTGCTCAGGGCGAGCACGGTACGGCGGAGTTCGTGGGCGTAACGCCGGACGCGGACAACCGCGTGTATGGGCCGGACGACAGCACCGGCAACATAGTTGCAACCGTTAAGGCCACGCCGGAAGAGGGGTACGTGTTCGGCGGCTGGGAAGTTGTAAACGGCGAAACCGGTAATTCGGTATCGCCCTCCGAAACCGGCTATAGTTTCCATTACGAGATAGCCGACGGCGGCACCGTGGCCAGCAACCCCATGAGCGTGGGCTTCTCTAAGAGCGAGATGGACAGCTACCACGTTAACCTGAAAATAAAGCCGGTATTCGGCAAAGGTATAAAGGTTACAGTTGGCAGCGACAACAGCGCATACGGCACCGTAACTCCCGAAGGAGAGAACATTATTTCGGGCACCAACGGAAGACTTGATTTCAGCGCGAAGCCCGCTGATGGCTGCCTGTTCATGGGTTGGGAAGTAACCTATGCCGACGGTACCGCGATACCCGATGCTGAAAAGGGCAACATGTTCATGTTCAACGTGAACACCGTTGACAATGATGAAACGGGCGACAATAATCAGCTGCTGACGTTCAACTGTGAGAAGGATCTGAAGCTGACGGCGCACTTCGTCAAGAAGGGTGAGCCTAACTTCGTAAGGTATAACACCAATTCTTACCACGCCGGCTGTCTGATGATGCCCGAGTCTACAATTTATGCCCCCGGCAGAACTGTGCCTTCAAGCTTCACCGGCTGGTCGAACGACCTGTCCGAACCTATCGTGATAACGTTTAACGCTGCGGCACAGGCAGATAAGGCCGTAAGTATATTCTATCGGTATAGGTATACGGTACTTGCCGCGCCCGATGTGTCGTTTGACTTTGGCGAAGGCACTGAACACAGTAATGCGAGCGATTCCACGAGAAGCTATAAATATACCTTCTCCGAGGAAGAAGCCGCTACGCTGTACGAACTGCCGTTTACCGCGACCGATGCTAACGGCAACGTGAAGAAGGGCGTTATACGCTTCACCCCCGCGCGCCGCGCGCTGATAGAGGCTGAAAACGGCGCCGTGTCCTATAACGACGCGACCTACGCCGCGGGCAGCATAATAGACTTCCCTGCGGGCGAAGCCACCATCACCGCCGCTGCCAACGAAGGCTATGCCTTCGCAGGTTGGGAGATAGAAGGCGTTGAGTTGAGCGAAGAACAGGCCAAGAGCGAAACCATCACCTTCAACGTGCCTGAAAAGTTTTTCACCATAAAGGCGAGGTTTGAGGTGGAAAACAAGGTCAACGTAACGCTGAGCGTAAACGAGGCAACATACGGCACGCTGACGAGCGAAAGCAACCTTACCGGCCTGAAGAAGGGCGATAAGGTGGAGCTGGTCGCCGCGCGCAACCCCAATGGCTACGAGGACTTCCTGCTTTGGCACATAAGCGGCACGGAAGGCACAGACTATACAATAGATAACGATCCCGAAGTACCCGGCAAGGCCACGCTGACCGTGCTCGGCACGAAGGACATATCCGTAATGGCTGTATTCCGCGGCAAAGTCGTAGGCTTGCAGACCAGCGGCAGGAAGTATGCCATTATGCCCGTAAAGCATGGGCAGAGGCTGATAATAACCTACCTTGGGCATCAGGATGTGAAGGTAGGCGTTACGGAAGTGACGGGTTGGAACAATAATCCCAACGAGACGCTTGCCGTAACCATCACGCTCAATGGCTTCAATGACGGCGGCTCTCTGGTCGTCCTGAAGAAGTATATGGGCATGATGCGTGATAACGCACCTGACATACTTGCACCGGGCGCGTCATATGTGTTCCCCGACATGGAGGATACAGCTGGACCAGTTACTTCCATCGGCGCGATGTACTTGCATTTTACCAATGGCTGGGACAGGACAAAAACATATCATTTCAGCATAGTTGACGAAAGCGGCAACGTGCTGAAGAACGGTACCGTTGAGTTCAGGGCTAAGGGACTTGCTAAGATAGAAGCCGAGAACGGCGCGGTAGAGTTCGACGGCACCAAGTATAATAACGGCGAAAAGGTGTACCTTGGCACAGGCTCCGCCACCATCACCGCCGCCGCCAACGAAGGCTATGCCTTCGCAGGTTGGGAGATAGAAGGCGTTGAGTTGAGCGAAGAACAGGCCAAGAGCGAGGCTCTCACCTTCACCGTGCCGGAGAAGTTCTTCACCATAAAGGCGAAGTTTGAGGCGGATACCACCCCCGGCATAAAGGTGACCGTGAAGAGCGAGAACACCGCCAAGGGTTCCGCCGCCGCAACGACCGACGGGCTGGATAACTTTAAGCCCAACGGCACAAGCATAATAGAGCTGAGCGCCACCCCCGCCGCCAACTGCACGCTGGTCGGCTGGACAGTGACGGATACCGCAAGCGGTGAATACCTTGACAAGAGCCTTTATACCCTGTATGAAGAAGGCGAAAACAAGCTGCTGCTGGCAAAGGGCGTTGATAAGGATGTTACCGTTACCGCATACTTTGCCAACTCCACCGAAGGCGTGTTCGTGATGCCCGGCGAGCGCCTGCCCGCGTTTACCATAACCGGCAAGGACGGCACGGTGTACACCGGCGCGATAGAAAATTGGGACAATAATACATATAACGAGATAGTCGTAACGTTCTCCGGCTTCGGCACAAGCGACATACTTGGTCAGGATATGCTGATAACCCTCAGCAACGGCAGCAGTGATGTGCTTGCCCCGACAGACCTTGTTATGAAGCGTACCGATGCGGGCAACGGCAAGGAAGAGGTCGTTCGCCATGAGAACGGCGGTAAGGTGTATTACAGCCTTAGCGGCTATCAGCGCGAATCCAGAATACCCTTCACCTTTACCGACAGGAACGGCAACGTGAAGAAGGGCACAATAAAGCTGAACCTTGATTACCGCGCGGAAGTGTACATCGTCGGCTTCTGCCAGCCGTCAGGCGACAGACTCGGCGGATACGTGCTCTATAATGGCAATAAGTATTACAGCGGCGACGTTATCCCCTTCGAGCCCGATGCGGAAGGCTACGTTACCATAACCGCCGTGCCGGAGGAGAAATTCGCCAATATAGAATACGTGTTCAAGAATTGGAAGATGGACACGGTGGAGCTGACCGCGGACGAGGTTTATGCCAACCCGCTCAAGTTCAAACCTTCCAAGGAATACTGCGTGATACAGCCGCAGTTCGCGGGCGACGGCCGCCTTGTGGTGGTGACCGATGCCGAAAACGGCCGCGCCGAATTTAAGAAGAACGGCGAATTGGTAGAAGGCGGCGAAGCCGACGGCATTGCTTACGGCACGGATAAGCTGAGCGTGGAAGCTATACCGGATGACGGCTATGTGTTCGTAAGGTGGCAGGTGGAGATGAATAATTCCATCACCGATCCGGATCTATGGGTAGGCGAGAAGTTCACCGAAGATGAACAGGCAAGGCTCCTTGCGCGCAATACTTCCCTCAGCGAAAGCGATATAAGGGAGGCCAAGCTGGACTTCACGCTTGAAGGCGGCATATATGCGCTGCGCCTTACGCCGCTGTTCGGACTGGACGCCAAGGGCGCGACCATAACGCTGGATAACAGCGAAAGCGAGAAGGGCACCATTTCCAGCGAGGACGACCTGACCGACGTGCGCTGGTACCTGCCCGCCGTTACCATAAAGGCCGAAAAGAAGGACGGTTACGAGTTCCAGGGCTGGACAGTCACGTCCACCGCAACGGGCAAGCGCCTGTATAACGGTAAGGACTACGAGATGGTTGAAGTGGACGAATATACAATGACCATCAGGCCGCTCAGGACCAGCACGCAGGACATGACCGTTAAGGGCATATTCCCTGAGTATCAGCCCGTGCACGGCACCGTTAAGGGCCATGGCTACGCCGTGGTTTACGAAGGCAAGGAATACCGCGAAGGCGACGTGATAACCTTCCCCAACGGCAAGGGCATAGCCACGCTTGAATGGAAGCCGGACAATGCGAACGCTCACTTCGTATACTGGTTCTTCAGCGATTATGTGATGAACAACGAATCGGAAGCCCGCAGACAGCCGAGGATAGACGTTCAGCTCCTTGAACGCGACTTCGAAATAAATGTTACTATGGGCTATCAGGTGAACTATCGCATAATGTGCGACGGCAAGGATATAACCCGCAGCGATGATTGGGCAAGTGCGGGCACAGCAAATATCTATACGCTGCAGGGCCTCTATGGTTACGACCGCAGCAAGTACCCGACCATAGATGACGCGATAGACAATTACTCCGAAATTGCCAAAGCAGCCAGCCGCTCTTATGTTATTCCCGGGGACGGCGTGATATTCTGGTTAAATGAAAACTTCAGGCTCGGCGGGGCTATCAACGGCAGGATAAAGTATGTCTATGACAGCATTACCGTTGAGCCCGCCGCCGAAGAGATAGGCGTCACTAAGGAGCTGATAGATAAGCAGTATGGCGCGTATGAAGACAAGAGCGATGAATACCGCGTATGGGCGGCGTATGTAATGCCCGAAAGCGACATTACCATAGTTATAAACGTTCGCCGCATAGGCTACAGCCAGATCACCGCGCAGCCCAACAACACCACTTACGGTTCCGTGACCATGTCTCCCGAATCCACCGGCGGGGACGGATATTACAGGGAAGGCATTTACCTGCGCATCAATGCCGCCGCAAAGAGCGGATACCGCTTCGTAAAATGGGAAGAAGCGCAGGGCAGCAGCTATCTCAGCGAAGAACAGAAGCTGAGCAGCAGCCTTAATCTTAGGGTAGGCATCGATTCCGCTGCGCTCACCGCCGTGTTTGAAGAGGATACCAATCCCGTTGCGCAGGCGCTCAACCTGGTGGTTGACCCTGCGGGCAAGGCGAACGTGCTCGTGAACGGCGCAAAGGGAGTTACCGGTGCGTTTGAAGGCGAAAGCGTTACCGTGTCCCTTGGCGATGTGGATGATTATTATGCGTTTGACCATTGGGAAATAACCCGCGACAGCAGCGGCGAATCGCTTATAACCAGCGCGGAAAGCTACAACGAATCTGTCACGTTCGTTGTGCCGAACAGCCCGGTGACCGTTAAGGCCGTGCTTAATGCGAAGTCAGTCAACGTAGCTTGGAGGTTCATGATAAAGAAGGGCAACAACACCTATGTTGGAAGCAGCGCCACTACGCCCTACATGGCCGATATAAGCATATGGAAGAACGGCGTGTATCAGGACCCGAACAGCAAGATAACCGTTGTTAAGGGGGACACCATAAGCTTTGAAGTTAAGCTTAAGGATCCGAACAAGTATATCCTTGAAAAGATATGGCTTGATTTGTCCGGAACAACGGCAAAGAACTACTATGACTATAAGGGCGAATACACGCTTACAAGCTGGAAGCATAACGGGAAGGCAATATATCAATTCCTGATAAATGTCGGCTTTGATATGAACGACGGCGACATACAGCGTTACAACCTGAACGTTGTGCAGCCCGCGTCCGGCGGCACGATAGAGTGCAGCAGCGTATATCCCCTTGCGGACAGCGTAGTAAAATTGACCGCCAAGCCGGAGGAGAATTACAGGCTGAAGCGCTGGATAGTGACGGACGAATACAACAATGCCGTGGATGTTACCGTGGACGACAGCGACGCCAACAGCGCCAAGTTCACCATGCCCGCTGCGGACGTTACCATAACGGCGGAGTTTGAACAGACCGATGTACGCGGCGCGGAGATGCTGGCCGTGGACATCCTTTCCGGCAAGGGCGGCGCGGTGATAGCGTCCGGTGCGCTTGCGGGCGACGCATGGACAGTGGACCTGAGCGGCGTTATAGACAAGGCCACTGCGGACGGAATACCGCAGGGCACATCCGGACTGTATATGCGCATAACCGCAAACGAAGGCACGACCGTGGAGCAGGTCAATGCATTCACGGGCGACTGGTCGAATGGCGACATTGCGTGCTACATGCCGCTGAACCAGGGCGTTATATTCATAGCGCATAACGGTGAGCAGAGCAGGAATTACACCATTACGCTTGCTTATAGCGAACCCGGCGCGCCTGAGCTTTCAAACGGCTCTGCCGAGCGCATAAGCGACAAGGAAGCGAATATCAAGTTCACCTTAAGCGAAGGCGGAAGCTGCTACTATGTGGTGGTTGAGTCTGGCGCTGCCGAGCCCACAATAGATACCGAAGGCAGGGGCATGAGCATATCCGCAGGTGAAAACACGCTAATGCTGACCAACCTTGCCAAGGGCGCGCGCGATATCTACATCGTTGTGAAGAACGCAAGCGGCGTAGCGAGCAAGCCCATGAAGATAGAGATTCCCGCGTTCAGCTCCGGCGAGGACGATGGTGAATATACCATAAGCGTAGCCGAACACGTCGGCGGCACGCTTACGCCCAGCAGGACAAGGGCAAATGAGGGCGACGAGGTGACCATAAGCATAAGCGCGGCGGACGGAATGCAGATGAAGGTCGGATCGCTGACCTATACCGAAGCTATTGAGAATGGCAAGACCGTTACCATAGAAAACGGCAAGTTCACCATGCCTGCCTGCGATGTAACGATATCCTGCCAGTGGGAGAGCACTGCGTCCCAGCCCACGGGCGGCGGCATAACCGGATTTGTTATAGACGGCATTCCAGGCACGATAGATGTCGGCGGAAACATTGTCGTTACCATGCCGTACAAGACCGACGTTACCGCGCTCAGGCCGGTGATAACGGGCGTGAACATAGCGGAGATGACCCCTGCCTCAAGCGAGGCTGTGGACTTCACTAAGCCCGTTATATACACCGTGACCCTCACCGACGGCACCGTGAAGCTGTACACCGTTACCGTGCAGCTGCATAATGCCGGCGCTGCCAATGAACTGTGGGATAAGCTTACCGATCCCAGCCAGACGCTGCCCTGGTGGAAGTACGCCGAGCAGCAGCGCAACAGCGGCTATTACCCCCGCTACTGGTAAGTCGCACAACCTAATCTAAGCTCCCGATAACACCCCCGCCCGCCAAGGTTTTAACCCCGGTAAGCGGGGGTGAGTTTGTTAAAACACAATTGGCAAGCAATGCAAGTGT
>OLOA01000498.1_pt1 | contig 42514 bp, 36 predicted proteins | sample 1672201 | NCBI WGS metagenome assembly OLOA01 (sample SAMEA3136658, study PRJEB25190) | human gut metagenome
TGCTCGAAGCCGGCGGATTCAGACCCGCGCTACACCCTCGTTCGTGAAGAGCCGGTTCTGCTACAGGTATCCAGTGAGTCGGATCCACATGGTCCTCATGCTGGTAGTTGCCGTCGCACTGCCGGTGGTGGGTGCACTTATCAACACGGCCTACGTGGTGTTCACCCTCAGCCGTCGGCGCAGCTCCGAACCTCGCTCGTGACCCATCTCGTCCACCATGCGGATTCCGGTCCTCCCCCGGGCCGGAACCCGTGGACGCCACGGTGGCAGGAACCGACGGACCCCGCCGACGCCATCCCCATTTCGGTGGACAGTTGTCCGGTCAGGTAAACCTGAAGACATGCCTGAGGGACACGTACTGCACCGACTTGCCGCACGATTCAATGAGCTGTTCGCCGACGAACAGGTGCAGGTGAGCTCCCCGCAGGGCCGCTTCGCCGAGTCGGCCGCACTGATCGATGGCAGCACCCTGATGCAGGCCCGGGCATGGGGCAAGCACCTGTTCGTGCGCTTCGACGCACCGATCGCCGATCCCATCGTGCACATCCACCTGGGGCTCATCGGCAAGCTGTCGTTCACCGAGCTGGCGCCGCCGGTAGGCCAGGTGCGCGTGCGCATCAACGACGACACCTGGGCCGCAGACCTGCGCGGACCCCAGATCTGCCGGCTCATCTCCGAGGACGAGGAGGCGGCCGCCACCAAGAAGCTGGGCGCCGACCCGCTGCGCAGCGACTCCGATCCCGAACGGGCTTGGACGAAGGTGCACCGCTCGGGCAAGCCCATCGCCTCGCTGCTGATGAACCAGGCGATCTTCGCCGGCGTCGGCAACATCTACCGGGCCGAGGTGCTGTTCCGTCATCGCATTGACCCCCAGTGCCCCGGCAACAAGCTCCACCGGGAGAGCTTCGACCTGATGTGGAACGACCTCGTGCAGCTGATGCGCCTGGGGGTCCGTGACGGGCGCATCGACACCGTCTATCCCGAACACACCCCCGAGGCGATGGGGCGCCCGCCGCGCGTCGACGCCCATGGGGACGAGGTCTATGTCTACCGCCGCGCCGACCAGCCATGCCTGGTGTGCGGCTCGCCGATCCACGAGACCACCCTTGAGGGACGCCATCTGTTCTGGTGCGGACGCTGCCAGCGGCGCCACTGACCCTGCTCCAGCGACGCCGGAGGCCTGCCCATCGTGGATCCCGACCTGGAAATGCCGGCGCCGGCAATCTCGACGGCGCGGGGCGACGCCCCGTGAGGGGCCCGGTGTCCTAGACTCCTTGGGGAACCCAACGGGGTTGCTTCAGGAGGAATTGTGGTCGCTGTCGACACCACTCGCACCATCACGAAGGTGCTCATTGCCAATCGTGGCGAGATCGCGGTGCGGATCATCCGTGGCGCCAGGGATGCCGGGCTGGAAAGCGTGGCCATCTACGCCGACGCCGACTCTGCGTCGCTGTTCGTCGAGATGGCCGACGAGGCGTTCGCGCTCAACGGCGCCACACCGGCCGAGACCTATCTGGACATCGACAAGATCATCGCCATCGCGAAGCGCTCCGGCGCCGACGCGGTGCACCCCGGGTATGGCTTCCTGTCCGAGAACTCGAACTTCGCGCAGGCCGTCGTGGACGCCGGCATGGTGTGGATCGGGCCCCCGCCCGCAGCGATCGAATCCCTCGGTGACAAGGTGACGGCGCGCCACATCGCCCAGAAGGTCGGCGCCCCGCAGGTGCCCGGCACCACTGATCCGGTCAAGAATGCCGATGAGATCATCGAATTCGCCAAGACACACGGGCTGCCGATTGCCATCAAGGCCGCATTCGGCGGCGGCGGCCGCGGCCTCAAGGTGGCCCGCACGCTGGAGGAGATCCCGGCGAAGTTCGAATCCGCCACCCGCGAGGCGATCACGGCCTTCGGACGCGGCGAATGCTTCGTGGAGCGCTACCTCGATCGTCCCCGCCACGTGGAGACCCAGTGCCTGGCCGACGAATACGGCAACGTCGTCGTGGTGTCCAGCCGCGACTGCTCATTGCAGCGCCGCCACCAGAAGCTCGTCGAGGAGGCACCGGCGCCCTTCCTCAGCGACGATCAGCTCGACCAGCTCTATTCGTCGTCGAAGGCGATCCTCAAGGAGGCCGGCTATGTCAGCGCCGCCACCTGTGAGTTCCTCGTCGGCCTGGACGGCACGATCAGCTTCCTCGAGGTGAACACCCGCCTGCAGGTGGAGCACCCGGTGACCGAGCAGGTCAGCGGCGTCGACCTGGTGCGCGAGCAGTTCCGCATCGCCTGCGGCGGCCACCTCGACTACCCCGATCCCCGCCTTGAGGGCCACAGCTTCGAATTCCGCATCAACGCCGAGGACCCGGGACGCAACTTCATGCCCGCCCCCGGCACCCTCACCAAGTTCCAGCCGCCGTGCGGGCCCGGGGTGCGCATGGACGAGGGCTACCACGCCGGCATGAGCGTGCCGGGCGCCTTCGACTCACTCGTCGCGAAGCTGGTGGTCTACGGCGCCGACCGCGTTGAGGCCCTGGAACGTGCGCGGCGTGCGCTCGACGAGCTGGTCGTGGAGGGCATGCCCACCGTGGTGCCCTTCGACCGGGCCGTGGTGCGCGATCCGGCCTTCACCGCCGAGGACGGCAAGTTCGCCGTGTTCACCGACTGGATCGAAACCGAATTCGACAACCACATCGAGCCCTACGCCGGCGATCTGGGCGTGGCCGAGGAGCCGGTTGAGCGCCAGAGCGTCGTGGTGGAGGTCAATGGCCGCCGCCTCGAGGTGACACTTCCGGCAGGCCTGCAGGCCGGGCCCGCCAAGTCGTCCAAGTTGCGCAAGCCCACCAAGCGTGGTCGCGGCGGCGGGAAGATCGCCGAGGTCAGTGGCGACGCGCTCACCGCACCCATGCAGGGCACCATCGTCAAGACGTCGGTGCAGGAGGGCCAGCACGTCGACGAGGGTGAGACCGTGCTGGTGCTCGAGGCCATGAAGATGGAGCAGCCCATCGCTGCCCACCGTTCCGGTGTGGTGCACAACCTGGTGGCCGCCGGCACCGCCGTCGCCAGCGGTGATGTGCTCTGTGAGATCACCGACGCCTGAGCCGGGGTGGCGTCCCCGTGCGGACGCCACAAGCAGTGCGGACGTCGGGAACTTGGCGGACGTCGACCCGCTGGCGAGCATGGACCCCCAGTGGCGCGGCCATGCCGTCCTGTTGGTGCCGGTGCCCGAGCTGGAACCCTTCGCCCGCGAACGCACACGGTTCTACGACCGCTCGTTCCTCAGCGACGACCCGCGGTTCTTCCAGGCGCACATCACGGTGCTCGCGCCGTTCATGGCGGTGCCCGAGCGTTCCCGCATCGCCCCGATCGTGGACGCCCTGCATCCCTTTGACTTCGAATTGTCGCAGCTGGGCGTGTTCCCCGATGGGCTCATTCACCTACGCCCCGAGCCCGACGCGCCACTGCGGGACGCGATCGGCCGCGCCGTCGAGGCCTTTCCCGAGGTGCGCGGCTACGGCCACCCGGCACCGGTGCCCCACCTGAGCCTGGACCGACTCTCACCACAGGTGAGCGTGCAGTCGACGCGCGCGCTGTTGGGCAAGCTGGTGCCCGCCCACTGCCGCGCCGACCGCATCCAGCTGTGCTGGTACGAGTCCGACCATTGCCGGGTGCTCGACGAGTGGGAGTTGCGCTGATCGGTCCCGGCTCCGGTCGGGTGGTCGTCAGTTCCAGCTGTGCAGGATCTGCATGTACTGGGCGCGCTCGAAGGCCTCCGGGTCGTCCACCGACGAGGCGTTCATCGAACCGCGCAGCTGGTCCACCGACTCGTAGTCGTGGCTGGCCAGCCACTGGCGCATGTCGGCAACCATCCGCGAGATCTCCGCCGGCCCCCGGCTGAGCACCGCCGAGGTGGTGCAGGCCACGGTGGCCCCCACGAGCAGCGACTTGATCACATCGGCACCAATGTGCACGCCACCGGTGATCGCGATCTGCAGGTCCGGCACCTGGGCCGACAGGATGCCCGCCCAGCGCAGGCGCAACGGCAACTCGGCTGATGTCGACAGGGCCAACGTCGGATGCACCGACAACGCCTCAAGGTCGAGGTCGGGACCGTAGAAGCGGTTGAACAGCACCACCGCACGGGCACCGGCCTGCAACGCCCGCGGCGCGAAGTGGGCCACCGAGCTGATGAACGGGGAGACCTTCACCGCCAACGGCAGGTCGCCGATGGCCTTCTTCACATCGGTGATGATCGTCAGGTAGTCGTCCTCGACCGCCTCGGGCGACTGCCCGGGGTCGGCCGCGACGTTGTACAGGTTGAGCTCGATGGCGTCGGCGCCGGCACGGGCGAGCATGCCCGCATAGCCCGACCAGTTGCCCGGGTGCGAGCCGTTCACTGAGGCGATCACCGGGATGGTGAGCGCCTGCTTGGCCTGCTGCACGAGCACCACGTGACGGTTGGTGCCCTGGTCGCCCTGGTCCACCTCGACGAGCGGCGAGGAGGCGAACTCGGCGAACTCGTCACCGCTGTCGAGCAACCCGGCGGCCTCCAGCTCCTCGTCCTCCGCCTCCTCGGCGAACAGGCTCGGCAGCACCACGGCTCCGGCTCCTGCGGCCTCGATGGCACGCAGCTTGTCGACGTGGGCATTGAGCGGACTGGCCGATGAGATCACCGGACACTTCAGCTCCAGGCCCAGGTAGTTGGTGGAGATGTCGACGTTGGTGGTCATGGCTCACTCCCCTGCTTTCGTCGTGCCCGCGGCTCCCGCATCGCCCGAAGGGGGCGTCACGGTGCCACCGGGCTCAGGGGTTGGCGACGTGACCGGCTGGTCGTCGTCGCCAGCACCCTCCCGCTCGGCAGGCAGCACGCGGGTGACGCCGGCCAGCTGGCTGTAGTAGCGCCAACGCTCGTCGGCATCGGCCTGGGCCAGGTCGCCCAGCTCACGGGCCCGGTCGGGATAGGCCCGTTGCAGCATCGCGAAGCGCGCCTCGCCGCCCATGAAGTCGGCGACCTTGCCCATCGGTGCCCTGGAGTCCATGTGCAGGGGCACCGCATCGGCGTCCTCGCTGGGACGGAAGCGGTACAGCGGCCAGTATCCGGTGCGCACCGCATCGCCCTGGTGGGTCATCGACGTCTCCATGTCGATGCCGTGGGCGATGCAGGTGGAGTAGGCAATGATCAGGCTGGGACCGTCCCACGCCTGCGCCTCGGCCAGGGCGCGCACGGTCTGCTGCTGGTTGGCCCCGATGGCCACCTGCGCCACATAGACGTCGCCATAGGCCTGGGCGATCATGCCGAGGTCCTTCTTGGCGCTTGCCTTGCCGTGGGGGGCGAACTTTGCCGCCGCCGCGCGGGGCGTCGCCTTGGACGCCTGCCCGCCGGTGTTGGAGTACACCTCGGTGTCGAGCACGAGCACATTGACGTTGTGACCCGAACCGAGCACATGGTCCAGTCCGCCCGAGCCGATGTCGTAGGCCCAACCGTCGCCGCCGATGATCCACACCGACTTCTCGACCAATTCGTCGGCTAAGGTTGCCAGCCGCCGCGCCGTCGCGTCGGAACGGTCGGCCAGGGCCTCCTTCAATCGCGTCACGCGCTCGCGCTGGGCGTCGATTCCGGGCTCGTCATGCTGGTCGGCACCCAGCAGCTCGCCCACCAGGTCGGCGTCCAATCCCCCGACATGTTCCAGCAGGCGGCGTGCCTCGGCGTTCTGCTGTTCCCAGCCCAGGCGCATGCCCAGGCCGAACTCGGCGTTGTCCTCGAACAGGGAGTTGCTCCACGCCGGGCCCCGTCCGGCCGCATTGATGGCATAGGGGGCCGTCGGCAGGTTGCCGCCATAGATCGACGAGCAGCCAGTGGCATTGGCGATGAGCATCCGGTCGCCGAACAGCTGGGTGAGCGTCCTGATGTAGGGAGTCTCGCCACAACCCGAGCAGGCCAGCGAGAACTCGAAGAGCGGCTGCAACTGGGCCACGCCCTTCACCTGGTCATGACGCACCTTGGAGCGGTCGATCTCGGGAAGGCCCAGGAAGAAGTCGAAGTTGGCGCGCTCCGTCTCGAGGTGCTCACGGCGCGGCTCCATATTGAGCGACTTGTGCTTCACCTCGGTCTTCGACTTGGCCGGGCAGACGTCCACGCAGATGCCGCAACCGGTGCAGTCATCGGGGGCCACCTGCACCACCAGGCGATGGCCGGCAAGCTTGCGGTCACGGTAGTTCTTCGACTTGAAGCCCTCGGGGGCGTCAGCGAACTCGGCCTCGGGCGCCACCTTGATGCGGATCGCCGCATGCGGGCAGGTAATGGCGCACTTGCCGCAATCGATGCACAGGCTCTCGTCCCAGATCGGGATGTCGGTCGCGATGCCACGCTTCTCGTACTTGCTCGTAGCGATCGGCCATGTGCCGTCAACGGGCAGCGCACTGACCGGCAGGGCGTCGCCCTCGCCGCGCAGCATCGCGCCGGTGACGCGCTTGACGAAGTCGGGTGCCGCGTCGGGCAGTGGCGCCATGCGGTGCTGGTCGCCGACCACGCCGGCGGGCACCTCCAGGTGGCTCAGCGCCTCGATGGCGGCGTCGACGGCGGCGAAGTTCCGCTCCACGATCACCCGGCCGCGCCGACCGTAGGTCTTGTCGATGCTCTCCTTGATGCGCGGGATCGCCTCGGCCTGGTCGACCACACCCGACAGGTAGAAGTAGCAGGGCTGCATGATCGTGTTGATGCGGTGCCCCAGCTTGGTTTTGATGGCGATCGCGGTGGCGTCGATCACCCAGACGTCGAGCTTGCGGTCGAGGATGATCTGCTGGATCTCCACCGGCAGGTGCGCCCAGGAATCGGCGCCGAACGGCGAGTTGATGAGCACCTTCGCGCCCGGCTTGGCCAGGTCGAGGGTGGGCATCTTCTCGAGCAGCTCAAACTGGTGCACCGCCACGAAGTCGGCCGCGTCAATCAGATAGGGCGCATCGATCGGCTTGTCGCCGAAGCGCAGGTGGCTCACCGTGGTGGCCCCCGACTTGCGCGAGTCGTAGACGAAATAGCCCTGTCCATATCGCCCATCTGCGGCGATGATCTTCACCGAGTTCTTGGACGCCCCGACGGTGCCGTCGGAACCCAACCCGTAGAAGACGGCGGTCAGGCCGGGATGGTCGATGGTGAAGGAGTCGTCCACCGGCAGCGACAAGTGCGAGACGTCGTCGTTGATGCCCACGGTGAAGCGACGATGCGGAGCGGGCGAAGCCAGGTCGTCGAAGACGGCCTTGACCATGGCGGGGGTGAACTCCTTGGAGCTCAGGCCATAGCGTCCGCCGGTGAACTTCGGCATGCCGGCGTCGAAGTGGTCGGCCTCATCGGCCAGTGCGGTGATCACATCGGCGAGCAGTGGCTCGCCGGCCGAGCCGGGCTCCTTGGTGCGGTCGAGCACGGCGATATGGCGCACTGAGGTGGGCAGCGCCGCTGCAAGTTGCTCGGTGGGGAAGGGACGGAAGAGGCGCACCTGCAGCACGCCGAGCTTCTGCCCGGCCGCATTGAGGGCATCAACGGTCTCGCGGGCCGTGTCTCCGCCCGAGCCCATGATCACGATGACGCGATCGGCATCGGGCGCGCCGTGGTAGTCAACCAGGTGATAATGGCGCCCGCTGCGCTCGGCCAACTCGTCCATCACCTCCTGCACCACCGAGGGGGTGACGTCGTAGAAGGGGTTGGCGGCCTCGCGGGCCTGGAAGAAGACGTCCGGGTTCTGGGCAGTGCCGCGCAGCATCGGGGTGTCAGGAGTCAGGCCACGTTCGCGATGAGCGGAAACATCGTCTTCGCGGACGAGTGCCGTCAGGTCATCACGGGTGAGGGTCTCGATCGTGTTCACCTCGTGGCTGGTGCGGAAACCATCGAAGAAGTGGACGAAGGGCACCCGGGTGCGCAACGTGGCCGCATGGGCCACCGCCGCCAGGTCGTGGGCCTCCTGCACCGATGCCGAGGCGAGCATGCCCCAACCGGTCTGGCGCACGGCCATCACATCGGAGTGGTCGCCGAAGATCGACAGCGCATGGGTGGCAACCGCGCGCGCCGCGACGTGGATCACCGCCGGAGTCAGCTCGCCGGCGATCTTGTACATATTCGGGATCATGAGCAAAAGGCCTTGTGAGGCCGTGAACGTGGTGCCGAGCACACCCTTGGTCACGGCGCCGTGCAGGGCACCGGCCGCGCCGGCCTCCGACTGCATCTCCACCACCTGGGGCACGCCACCCCACAGGTTGGTGCGCCCGGCGGCGCTCCACGCATCACAGCTCTCGGCCATCGCGGAGCTCGGGGTGATCGGGTAGACCGCGATCACCTCGCTGAACGCGTGGGCGACACGGGCGGCGGCTTCATTGCCGTCCATGGTTTCGCGATGTTGCCCCGCGGACGCGGTCGGTCGTGCAGAAGTGGTCGTGCCGTGATCGGGGTCGACGCTCGTTGTCATCCATGGCCTCCTGAGCTCTACCCCTTTCTTACCGCACGCGACCCCCGGGGACGAGCCCCCATGGGCCTGCTGAGATGCCCGCACGCGCACCTGCCGGCGGATACGCACGGACGTGCCCGCACCTGCCGTCGTCGACGCAACACCGCCTTCGGGCCAACGACCCTGCCCCGGCGACGCAACCCTGCGCCGGGGGCGACCGACGCCGGCGCACTGCGGGTCAGGCGCATTGCCCGCTGGGCCCCGGAAGCTCGCGATAGCCTGCCAGAGTGTTGCACTTGTCGTCGGGCCGGCCACGCGGCGGACCCTCCGGGATGCGCCGCGGGGTTCACGGTGCCGTGGTGCTACTGCTCGGCGCCATGATGGCGACCCTGTGGGTGGCCCTCGGCCCCGGCACGCCGGCCCGTGCCCAGACCGACCAACCGGTGTTCACCCGCTACGACGAGACGCTTTCACTGGACGCACAGGGCGTGGCAACCGTGGTGATCGACGCCACCTTCGACACCGGGAACGGAAGCTCTGCCGGACCGGCACTGTCGTTTCCGCGTCGGGTGGAGGTGCCCCCCGCCCAGGGCCGGCCCCGGTTCCGCCAGCTGACCAACACCATCACCGATGTCACCAGCCCCAGCGGGGCACCCACCGGCGTGCGCCACACCAGCACGGTGGACACCGACCTGTTCCGCATCGGCGACCAGACCAACCAGATCAGGGGCGTGCAGCACTACCGGGTGAGCCTGCAGATCGACGGGCTGGTCACCCCGACCGACAGTGGCGATGAGCTCGCCTGGGAGGCCGTGGACGCCGTCGACACGCTCGCGCGCAACGAAGCCAGCTTCACCATCGAGGCTCCGGGGGCAGCCACGTCGAGCCGGTGCGCCACCGACCTGCAACCGGTCGGCTCGTGCCCGATCACGAGCAACGACTCGGGCGTCAGCGCCTCGGTGAAGGACCTGGCGGCCGCCGACGCGGTGCGCATCAACGTGACCTACCCGAGCGGCACCTTCACCGATGTGAGCGAGGACTACACCGTCCACCGCACCCTGGCCGACCGCTTCCCGCTCACTGCCGTGGACATCATCGGCGGCCTGGCTTTCGGGCTCATCGGACTGATCGGCTCCGTCGGCTATGCCCTCACGCAGGGTCGCGACCGACGCTGGGATTCCTCGCACGCCGGGGATCGCAAGCCGCCACCCGACACCCGCGTGGTCACCGGGCGGCGTCGCCGCGTGCCGCTGCGCACCGAGCCCCCCGAACAGACGCTGCCGGGCGAGGTTGGATTCCTCCTGGAAACCCACACCGAAACCGACCAGATCACGGCGACCTTGATCGACCTGGCGGTGCGTGGATTCCTCACCGTGCACCGCGAGGACGACTCCAGCTGGACGTTCCGGCGCACCCAGACCGACGCCAGCACCCTGGCCACCTACGAGCGCACCGTGCTCAAGCGGCTGTTCCCGAAGGTCAAGGGACGCATCCGGGTGACGTCGAGCACCGGTGAGGCGAGCCGGGCAAAGGGCAGCTTCACCACCACCCGCGAGGCCATCGCCCGCCGGGTCGGGGCGCTGGGTTGGTTCCGGGTGCCGCCCGACAAGGCGCGCTTCCGTTCACACCGCTTTGGCGTGGTCATCTGCATGTTCGGGTTGTTGACGCTCATCCCGTTCGTGGGCTTCATGGGCCTGGGCCTGTGGTCGGCCGGCATCATCCTCGCCGGCATCTGCGTGCTGGCGATCATGCCCTTCACCCCCTCGCGCACCCCCCAGGGCAGCGCCGTGCTGGAACAGGCCGAGGGCTTCCGCCAGTTCCTGTCCGATCCCGATCCCGAGCTGATCGACTGGAAGCACAGCGGCGATGTCTTCAGCCGTTGCCTGCCCTGGGCGGTCGTGTTCGGCGTCGACGCCCAGTGGACCGCGCTGTTCCAGAAGCTCACCGACGAGGGCCGCTATCGCCCACAGCTCGCCTGGTACGAGAGCCTGCACGGATCGGTGTGGGCCACGCAGGGCCATATCGAGGCGCTGAGCTCGCTGACCAGCAGCTTCAACCACGCCGTGGCCGCCGCCGATCGCCATGCGGCTGCGGTGAGTGGGCTCGACGACTCCGAATGAGCCGGCCCGGCTGCACGTCCTTCTCGCACGGTCAGACTTGAGTGCCCTTCTGTGAACTTTGGGTGCCCCCGTCGTGGTCGCCGCTCAGAGCGAGATAGTTTTGAGGGTAAAGACAGCCGTTCAAAGGAGCACACCCCATGGCTGAAACGATGCTTGCCGAGCGTTTCTACGCGAAGGACCACAGTATTCACCTCGAGGAGATCCCGATCCCCGAACCGGGACCCGGCGAGGTTCTCATGAAGGTCGCCTACTGTGGCATCTGTCATTCCGACCTGAGCCTGATCAATGGCAACTTCCCGCCGTCACTGCCGGTGGTCACCCAGGGCCACGAGGCCAGCGGCACCATTGTCAAGCTCGGACCGGGCGTCACCGGTTGGAGCGTCGGCGACCGTGTCATCCCCTCGGCCGGACGTCCCTGCATGGTGTGCCGCAAGTGCCGCCGCGGCGACTTCGCCAGCTGCCTGCACCTGCACCTGATGGCCTTCGCCTACGACGGCGCCTGGGCCCAGTACCACGTGGCCTCGGCCATGGGCCTCACCAAGATCCCCGACAACGTTGCCATGGATCAGGCCGCCCTGCTCGCTGACGCAGTATCCACCCCCTACGCCGCCGTGGTGCGCACCGCCCAGGTGCACACCGGAAATGCCGTGGCCATATGGGGCGTCGGCGGCGTCGGCACGCACCTCGTGCAATTGGCGCGTGGCGCCGGCGCCGTGCCGCTGATCGCCATTGACCTGAACGACGAGGTGCTGGAGCGGGCCAAGCGCCTGGGCGCCGACTTCGCCTTCCACTCCGATGATCCCGACCTGATGAAGAAGATCGAGGAAGTCACCAACGGCCGCATGATCGACGTCGCCTTCGACGCCGTCGGCATCCAGGCCACGGTGCGGGCAGCCGTCGAATCGCTCGACGTCAACGGCAAGGTCGTCACACTGGGCCTGTCCGACCAGGACATTGACGCCGGCCCGTTCCTGGACTTCAACCTGCAGCGCAAGCAGGTGCGTGGCCACCTCGGCTACCAGGGCCAGGACATCGCGATCCTTGCCGAGATGCTGTCGTTCGGACGCCTGGACCTGTCCGAATCCATCAGCGACGTGGTACCGCTGTCCGAGGTTGAGCGCGGCATCGACGACCTGAAGAACCACAAGGGCAACCCGATCCGCATCCTCGTGAAGCCCTGAACGAACCGCTGACCACACAGGGGGCGGGAACGCGCAGATCTGATCTGTGGGTTCCCGCCCCCGAGTCGTTCAAGGTCTGGACGCTACTGCCAGCCACCCATTGCGGGGCGTCCGCTCCCCCATCGGAGGGACTAACGGCGCCTCGAGAGCTCTGCCCGCGCAGCCCGACACTGAAGCACCAGGACCAGTTCGAAGGCGGTAGCCACGACCACTGCAATGATCCCCGCAAGAAGGTCACTGAACGCATAAACCAGCGCAAGGCAGAAGACCGCGGCAAACAGAATCAAGCAAAAGATGGGTACAGCGACAGTCCTCCCGTAATGAGCGTCGCCTCGGCGCAGGGAAGAATGAATCCAGGCCTGGGCTCCGACAATCGCGAGGACCCCAGCCAAGCACTCCACCGCGACAACCCCGATCCTTGCGTCGCCAGCCGTGAACATCATCCACGGAAGCACGAGAACCGACAAGGCACCTGCTGCCACGCAGGCTCCGATGGCCACGCGAGCGGTTGCCACCTCGTTTCCCCTCATCCCCGAACCTCCTACCCGCTCCGGACCCCACTCACTGGAAGCCTAGGGGGACCGGCATCCTGACATGCCCGGCTGGTCACAACCGCACCATGGGAGCCTGCCCCAGCCGGTCGCGGAGAGGAAGGCAAGTACCAACTCCTGTCGGATCCGGGTGATTCACCGCATGCCCACATGACCATCGTGACGCCTCACCGTGAGATGCGGCCACCGCCCATCGGCAGGACAGCCACGCACGTGCGCGTCTACGCTTCAAGGGTCAAACATCAGCCACCAAGGGAACGCACCCATATGGTCCTGGCGCTCCCTGCCGAAGGAATTCGATGCCCGTCATCATCAGCCCCGCCACCCGCGAAGAGCTTGCCGAGTGCGCCCACCTGCTGATGCTGGGGTTCGCATCGGATCCCTTCATCGAACGGATCGTGCCTCCCGGAGCAGGACGCCGTGCCCGGCTGACAAGGCTCTATGAGCTCACCCTGCGCACCGGGACCTTCCGCACCGGTGTCATCGACGTCGCGCGCTGCGAGCCCGATGGCGCCATCGTGGGCGCCGCCTCATGGCAGGCACCCAATCCGAAGTTCTCGCTCGCCCGCGCCGTGGTGCAGGCCGTGGGCTGCGCCGTGTTGTTGGGGCCCCGCCAGGTGCTCGTCGCCCGCAGGCTGCTGGCCAGGCTCGAGAAGGCCCACCCGGCCCAGCCGAACTGGTACCTGGAGGACATCGCCGTGCACCCCGACGCACGGGGCGCCGGCATCGGCGCGGAACTGCTGGCCCACCGGCTCGGACCGATCGACGCCGGCCCGCCGCTGGCCTGTTGCCTGGAGGCCACCACCCCCGGCGCGCAGCGCCTGTATGAACGCTTCGGGTTCCGCCCATCGCGTTGGTTGAACATCACTCCCGACGGCTATCCGATGGCGATGCGTCGGCCGGTGACATCGCCGCGCTGAGCGGCGTAGGGGCGAGCTCAAGACTATTAGGAGGATTTGTCGACATCACCGTGTCGGCACCTCATGGAGATACCCACGCATTGCGCCTCTCTAGCCCAAGGTGCCACACCCCGCCTCGGGTCTCTGCATTATTCGTAGTCCTGACGCATATAGACCGAAAGACATTGCTGCGCAACGACTCCCCATATTTTCCGCAGCGGCTGCCTTCCAAGAACGAGCAACGATTCTCGCCATACAATGACCACGCCCACCCATGACCCCAGAAGAGAGAACGCTGCGATCAGCCCCATCGCCCACCCGATTGCATCGATGTCATTGATCCCGCCGGCGCCCGTTATGGAGAACAGAAGAATCCAAGCTGCCATCGAGACTGCCGCTCTCGCGTAAATGTTCGTCCACGCTAGGCGTCGGATCCCCTCGGGTCGGCGAAGGGCACAACACGCAAGGAGCCCGAGAGGTACCGGCGTGAGAATCAGCGCCGCCCCGACAAATAGGCTGAGATTCTCCTCCGTGTCAGTCTCGGGAAGATACTTCGTCTCTCCGAGATTGATTTCCCCAATCCTTCTTCCGTTGTCAAATGCAATATACTTTCCCCCTGAATTCTCAACGCGAATGCTCGTCGTTCTAAGCACGCTAACCCCCTAGGACGAACTATCACCGGAAAGTACCATGTTTTTATCAAATTTGACGACCGTTGGGACTCCCTGAATACTTATCAGCCGCATTGGCGTTCTGTCAGACCCGATGCTATTAATTGAACTGGCGGCCACCCCTCCCAATATGATGGCTACCAACGATGAAACCCCAAAGAATAGTGCAACAGGTCCGTTAAAATGCTTCTTTCCGCTCAGCCGAATCAGACCCGAGTGACAAAGACACGCAAAGGATAGACTGGCAACGACCACACATATGATCGCCATGACTATCCACCCTAGAACCGGCTGGTCTCCCCAATCAGCTCGAAAAACAATCAGCCACGACAAGAGCAAGGATAGTGGTATCCACACAACACTATTAACAGGTATCCGAGATCGGTTAGCAATACCATTCTTGCGAAGATGCATGATTACCCCATATCCCTTGACGGAGACTTTGTGTTGTGATGTTGGCACGATACACAAAATCTATGGTCAAGTGAACACCGAGCCGCTGAACCCCCAATCGGCCCGCAGGACCTGGTCAATGCCGGCCAGGTCGGGGATCCCAGAGCCGGTGGAGGCTCCTGCTCCGGAGAAGGCCACGATCCGATGGCTGGCAGAGATCAGATCGGCCAGCTCGGCGACGAATCGGCTCGTGCTCATGACGCGCTCGGCGCCCCGGCCCCGCGCGTCGCCAGCACCTCGCGCAGCACGCTCACCGCATTGAGCACCTTGGGAAAGCCGACATAGGGCACGCAGTGCAGGAATGCCTCGGTGACTTCTGCGCGGGACAGCCCCACGTTGAGGGCCCCGTTGATGTGCACCACGAGCTGGTCGTGCGTGTCGCCCTGGGTCGTCAGGCTTGCCAGCGTCACCAACTCGCGTTGGCGCATGTCCAACTCCGGACGGGGGTAGACGTCGCCGGCCTGCTCGATGATCCAACGCCCCAGATCGGGCGCGACATCGGCCAGCGAATCGAGCACCTGGTTCCCGTTGTTCCCATTGATGCGGTTGAGTGCCTCAAGCCCGCGGTCATAGCGTTCGTTGGTCGTGTGATTGTCAGTCATGGACGTGCGTCTCCTTGGAAGGACTGGTTATCTGCCGGATGGCTCCGGCGACTGCGACGCTAGGGTTTGAACCAGGGTTCAAGGCAAGCGCGATTCGGTGGATGATCGCCCCATGCGCATCAGTGAGGTCAGCCAGATCACCGGAATCCCCGCGTCGACGCTGCGCTACTACGAACGACGCGGCATCCTGGAGCCCTCCCGCTCCGACGTCGGCGACCGTGACTACACCGACCACGACATCGCGTGGATCCGGGCCGTCCAGCGGCTGCTCGACACCGGGATGCCCCTGGCCCAGGTGCAGGAATACTCCCAGTTGCGCCATGAGGGCGATTCCACCGTGCCGGTGCGCCTTGCCATGCTGCAGAGCCATCGCGGTGAACTCGAGGCCCGGCGTCGTCGCCTCGACGAGCAACTGGCGTTCCTCGATGACAAGATCGACGTCTACCGCACCAAGCTGGCGTCCCAGAGCAGCCATTGACGGTGCGGGCAGGAGCCTGCGCCGCGACATGGCGCCACTCACACCCCCCGGCACACCCGACCCGGCACCGCGCAGGGCCACCTGTACTGTGAGCTGCCGCCGCGATGCGCCAGCCAGCCGAACCCACCCCGCCGGTGCCGTCGTCCGGACCGGATGAAAGGAAACCCCGCGCATGAAGATGTGGACCTACTCGTATTTCCAGGCCAACTCCACCAATGCCGGCCTGTACTGGCGCCTGGTGGTGATCGGGGCGATCCTGGCGGCGCTGGTGGTGCTGCTCGTCCTCTACCGACATCGCCGTAGCGATATGAGGGTGCGCGAGATGCTCATCATCGTCTCGTTGGTCGCCGCGCTGGCCATGGCCATGCAGGCCACGGACTTCTTCGAGTCGCAGGCCTCGCTGGACAACTCCGGCAAGATGATGAGCTTCATCGACAACGTGGCGCAGGCGCAGTACTCCACCACCGGCGACATCGCGGTGAGCCAGACCAATCTGTCCACCGGACTGATCATCAAGGTGGGTGACAAGAGCTTCTACGAGGTCACCTTCAACAACGACAAGAACATCGGCAGCTACCAGCTCACCCGCACCCAGCTGATGAACTCACAGATCGAGTACGTGAAATGACCATGGTCCCCTACGACTTCTGGGCGCTGGCGCTCAAGCTCGCCCTGGGCTTCATCTGCCTCGTGTTGCAGATCAACCTCTCGGGCAAGGGCATGCTGGCCCCCAACTCCGCGATCGACCAGCTGCAGAACTATGTGCTGGGCGGAATCGTCGGCGGCATGATCTACAACTCCGCCATCACGCCCATCCAGTTCCTCATCGTGTTGTTGTTGTGGACGCTCATCGTGCTGGGCGCGAAGTTCGGGTCAAACCATGTGCGCCTGGTCAAGCACGTGATCGACGGGGAACCCACCGAGGTGCTGCGTGATGGACGCCTGGACGTGGCGCAACTGGCACGACTGGGCGTCTCGGCCCACGACCTGGCGCTCAAGCTGCGCAACAGCGGCGCCACCGACATGGCGAAGGTGCGTCGTGCCGTGCTTGAGCAGAACGGCCAGCTGACGGTCACCATGGAGGGCGACGACCTGACGCAGTTCCCGATCATCCTCGACGGGCAGATCGACGAATATGCCCTCGAGCTGACCGGCAAGAACCAGGAATGGCTCGATGACCAGTTGGGCAGGGCCGGCACCACGCTGCGTCAGGTGTACATGGCCCGTTATGTGAACGGGCAGCTCCACGTGTCGGCCTTCACCGACTGAGCCCGGCCCCGCGTCCGCCTAGCGCCGGTCGGTGCCGCCGAATCCGACCAGCTCGGGCAGCACGCGGGTGGTGTCCTCGTCGAGGCGCACGGTGGCGAACTCATCGGCGCGGGTGGCGCCATGGTTGATGATGATCACCGGCTTGCCGGCCTTGTTCATGTGCCGGGCAAACCGCAGGCCCGACATCACGGTGAGGCTCGACCCGGCCACCAGCAGCACATCGGCGGCGTCACACCAGGCGAAGGCGGCGGCGACGCGTCCGCGCGGCACCGGCTCGCCGAAGAAGATCACATCGGGCTTCAACATCCCGCCGCAGGCCGGGCAGGGCGGCACCCGGAAGCCCTGCCAGTTCTCCACCTCGGCGTCGGCGTCGGGACGCAGCTCAGCCGGTCCCAGGTGATCGTTCATCGGCACCCCGGGATTGAGCGCAGCCATCCACTGCTGCATGTCGGCACGCGGGAACATCCGGGCGCAATCAAGGCAGATCACATCGGCGCCGCGTCCGTGCAGGGTGAGCAGTTGACGCGTACCGGAGGCCTCGTGCAGCCCGTCGACGTTCTGTGAGATCACCCCGACCAGCGGGCTGGGCGAGCCAGTGTGCTCCCAGCGGGACAGCGCGCGGTGCCCCTCATTGGGTTGTGCCCTCGACATGACGGCCCAGCCCTGATAATTCCTGGCCCAATAGCGTTGTCGGGCCACTGGATCGTGACGGAACTCGTGGTACAGGATCGGCGTGGCGCGGATCGAATCGGGACCGCGGTAGTCGGGCACTCCCGAGCCGGTGCTCATGCCGGCGCCGGTGAGCACCACCACCCCGGCCGCCCCCGAGATCAGCTCACGCGCCTGGTCGACGTCGCCACGCAGGTTGGTTGACGGCTGCCAGCCGCTGGTGGCGCGACGCACATGGCTGCGGGCAAACCGGCTGATCGCCTCGCTGCTCATGCATCACTCCCCTGCTGGTTGGCCGGGCCATCGTGCCCGGGCTGTTCCTGCGGCCCATGCCCGTGTGGCTCGATGCCCCTGTGGCTCGATGCCCCAGTGACTCGGACCCTGACTGGCCCAGCCTAAGTCGGCACGCCCCGAAACCAAGCCTGCTCGCCCTCAGCCGAAGCCGGCGGCGAGCAGCCCGGGCAGGTGACGCGATGCCCCCGACTCAGAGCTTGGCCCACTCCGGACCGTTCTCGGCCAGTGCCTCGTCCAGCTTGCGGAACAACGGCACCGGCTTGGTCAGCGGGGTGCCGACCTTGATGGGCAACGACTGCCAGACCGCCTGGGCCGAGTCATAGTCACCCATCAGCACGGGGTAGCTGTGCTCCTGGTCGCCCTCGCCCTCCGACACCTCACGGATCTCGGGCTGGGCCGCCCACACGCCGGTGCCGCCCAACATCTCGAAGATCTTCTGTGCCGAATGCGGCATGAACGGGGTGAGCAGCGTGTTCGCATCGGACACCACCTGCAGGGCGGTGTTGAGCACGGTGTCGCGCCGATCGGTGTCATCGCCGAGCTTCCACGGCTCCTGCTGGCTGATGTACTGATTGGCGGTGGCCACCACGCGCATCGCCTCGGTGATCGCCGCCTTGAACTTGCACTCCTCGATGAGCTTGCCCACCGTGATGAATGCCGCCTTCGAGCTGGCCAGCAGCTCGGCGTCGACATTGAGCAGCTCATGGGCCGGCGGAATCTCGCCATTGTTCTTGAAGGCCATCGACAAGGAGCGGTTCACGAGATTGCCCCACTCATTGGCGAGCTCATTGTTGTTGCGCCGCACGAATTCATCCCAGGTGAAATCGGTGTCCTTGTTCTCCGGGCCGGCCACCGCAATGTAATAGCGCAGCGTGTCGGGTCCGAATTCGCGCAGGAAGTCGCCCACATAGATCACCACACCGTGGCTGGTGTCCACCTTGGAGCCCTTCATCGTGAGGAACTCCGAGCTGACCACCTCGGTGGGCAGGTCGAGCTTGCCGAGCCACTTGCTGGGCGTGCCGCCCCGCGAACCCTCACCGTTGAGCCCCAACAGCATGGAGGGCCAGATCACCGAGTGGAAGACGATGTTGTCCTTGCCCATGAAGTAGTAGCTGCGGGCCTCGGGGTCCTGCCACCAGGCCTTCCAGGCATCGGGGTCGCCGGTGCGCCGCGCCCATTCGATGGAACCCGACAGGTAACCGATCACGGCGTCGAACCACACGTAGATGCGCTTCATGTCGTCGTTCTCCCAGCCCTCAACCGGGATCGGGATGCCCCAGTCGAGGTCACGGGTGATGGCCCGCGGCTTGAGCTCCTTGGCGAAGTTGTAGCTGAAGTTCAACACATTGGGACGCCAGTCCTTGCGTGAGTTCAGCCAGGTCATCAGTTCCTCGGCGAGTGCGGGAAGGTCGAGGAAGAAATGCGTGGTCTCCACGAAATCGGGAACTTCACCGTCAATACGGGAGTGCGGATTGATCAGGTCGATCGGATCAAGCTGGTTCCCGCAGTTGTCGCACTGGTCGCCGCGGGCGAACTCATAGCCGCAGATGGGGCAGGTGCCCTCGATATAGCGGTCGGCCAGCGTGCGACCCGTGCTCGGCGAGATGGCCCCGAGCTGGGTCTTCTCGATGATGTAGCCATTGTCGTAGAGGGTGCGGAACACCTCCTGGGTGACGGCCTCGTGGTTGAGCGTCGTGGTCCGTGTGTACAGGTCGTACGACAGGCCCAGCCCCTGCAGGTCCTCCACGATGATGCGGTGGTACTTGTCGGCGGTCTCCTGGGCGGTGAGCCCCTCGGCATCGGCCTTCACCTGGATGGCCGTGCCGTGCTCATCGGAACCCGACACGAGCAGGACGTCATTACCGGACATGCGCATATACCGTGCGAAAACATCGGAGGGCACCCCGAAACCCGAGACGTGACCGATATGGCGGGGGCCGTTGGCATAGGGCCACGCGGCCGTGGCAAGAATATGAGCGCACATGGCCCCCAGAATAGTGGGAACGGCATTGGTGTCGACGCACGCCCGCGGCCCGGCGGGGCCGGCAGCCGCTCGTGGACCCAGCGGGGCCGGCAGCAGGTCGCACGCCTGCCGGCGCGATAGCCTCGCCGATGAGACGGATCTGCCCACGGGCATGCAACGGCTGCTCGGGGCGCCACGAGATGAGGAGACGCCAATGGCCGATGGTGATGTGCAGTTCGAGGTGCGTGAGGGCACCGGCTACCTGCGGCTGATGCGCCCCACGGCGCTCAATGCCCTGTCGCCCCAGATGATCGCCGTGATCACCGAACAGCTGAGCGCCTGGCGCGACGATGCGTCCGTGCAGGCCCTGGACATCAGCGGCGAGGGCCGTGCCTATTGCGCGGGCGCCGATGTGCGCTGGATGCGCTCCACGATGATCGAGAACGGCGTGCAGTCCGCACTGGAGTTCCTGGCCGACGAGTACGCGATGGACGCCGTCGTGGCCCAGTTCGGCAAGCCCGTCACCACCCACCTGCACGGCGTGGCGATGGGGGGCGGACTGGGATTGGGCATGCACGGGGCCACCCGCGTGGCCACCGCCGACCTGGCGATGGCGATGCCCGAGGTGGGCATTGGGCTGTGGCCCGACGTCGGAATGCTGTTCGAGTTCTCGCGACTGCCGGGCGAGATCGGCACGTGGCTGGCCCTGACCGGGCTCACGATCGATGCGAACACGGCGCTGGCAGCGGGCCTGGTCGACCAGGTTGACCTGATGTCCGCCAAGCCTGACCTGGACCTGACATGGGTGGACGACTACTTCGTGGGCGACGACGCCCGCGAGATCATCACCCGCCTGGAGGCCAGCAGCGATGAACGTGCCGTGCAGGCCGGCGAGCTGATCCGCACGCGTTCCCCCCTGTCGGTCGCCGTGTCGCTGGCCGCGATCCGTCGCGCAGCCACGCTCCACAGCGTCGGTGATGTGCTCGACCAGGACCTCGCCATTGCCCGGGCGCTGCTCCCCGACCCGCAATGCGACTTCGTGGAGGGCGTGCGGGCCCAGCTGGTGGACAAGGACCGCCAGCCCCATTGGTCGGTGGCGCGCATCGAAGACATTGATCCCGACAAGGCCCGCGCCATCGTCGGCTGAGGGCTGTCAGGATGATTCCCCGGTCGGTTCCCCGGGAACAGCCCCGGGGAACCTCCCGGCGGGAGATCCCCGCAGCTCAGTCCGCAAGCAGCGGGAACTCCTCCAGGTTGGTGATCTCGTCGTCACCCCACCAGGTGAGGGTCACCCTGTCGGCCACCTCCTCCACGGGAAGCTTGCGCAACAAGGCCATGATCTCGTAGGCGGGAAGGCTGGTGCCCAACGACAGGTGCGGGATCACCTCATCGAATTGACCGCCGTATGGCTGCCACGCAGGAAATGCCTCGACGAGCCTTTCGGTGAGTTGCTTGAACGGCTCGGCCGGCTCGGGCGCCAAATAGACCAACCCGTCGGCGAAGCCCCTGAAATCGGTGAGTTCGAATTCGAAACGGTGGACGTCGTTGAACACCTGACGGATCGTTGCCACCAGCTCTGCCGTGACGTCCGTCTTGTCAACGAACGGCCCCAACAGGGTGATGTGTGCGCAAACCACATCGTCGGGCAGCTTCACGCCTGGCCGCGATGCCAGGACATGAGGTCGCACGACCGTTTCGAGTGCCGGTACCGGCACCTGGATAACTGTGTGCCCCATGACACTCAGTGTGCCTCACCCGCGCCCGAATAGTGGGCAGGCTTCGATACCAGCGCAATCTGTGTTCGGAGTGCCGCTATGTTCTCGGTGCGCCGGGAGCCTGCACCGTCCCTTGGGCGAACAACAACCGCCATCGAGGACGCCCCAGGGTGCCGTCGCGCACCCAGATGGAACTGCGCAGGCTGGTGGAGGCGGAGTCGATCGCCTTCCACCGCAGCAACACCGTGTCCGCCGACAGACGGGTCTGGCCCATCACCTCGAAGGTCACCCTGCGCGGCAACGGCCCGATCTGGGCCATGAGACGGGCGCGGGTCCAGATGCGCCCCGAGGCCGCGTACTCCACGAAATCGGGGTGCAACAGCACGCGCAACCTGGCCGGATCGGAGCGCACCTCATCAGTGAGCAGGGATTGCTCGGCCCGCACCACCTCGGCAAAATCATCGGGCGGGTCGTCGGCAATGCTGAACAGGTCGGGCTCGGCATCGGGGTCAACCGTCGGCGAGGGGGCACCCAGCACGGAGCGGTGCTCCTGGGTGGACGCCGGTTCCGGCGCGACCCGGCCACGTGCCGCCTCGGACGCGTCGCCGCGTGCTGGTCCCGACGCGTTGCCGCGTGCCGGCTCTCCCGGCACCCCGACCGGCCCCGAGCCGCGGAATCCCGGCCCGGGATCGGGCAGCTTGCCCTGCTGGTACGCCGTGGCCGCGCCGTGGGCGAGCGTGTCGGCCGCCTCGTTGAGGGGATGCCCGGCGTGGCCCTTCACCCATTCGAAGCTGACGGTGCGCCCGGTGATCGCCTGGTCGATGGCCTTCAGCAACTCGACGTTCTGCACCGGCTTCTTGTCGGCCTTCACCCAGCCGCGACGCTTCCAGCCGGCCATCCACTTGGTCACGGAGTTGATCACATACTGCGAATCGCACAGCACCTTGAGCGGCTCATCGGGCGCGCCCGCGGTGGCGGTGAGCAGCTGCAGCAATGCCATCAGCTCGCCCCGGTTGTTGGTGCCGTGGGGCCATCCCCCGCACGCCCAGTTGTCCTTGTCGATGAACCACGCCCAGCCGGCCGGGCCGGGATTGTTCAGGGAGGAGCCATCTGCTGCAGCGACGATCACCCCGTCACCCTATCGGCGGGCCACCCCGGGTTCCGGCGTCCGGGAGCTGCCACGGTGGGGATGGGCGGCACTCAGGACACGCTGGACGGTGAGGTCACCTTGATCGAGCCGTCCTTGATGCCCTGGGAGACCGCCGTGAGGTCGTCCGCGATGTTCTGCGCCACCGGCGCGCCCTTGCCGACGCCCACCATTGTCACCCCACCGTTGGCCAGGGTGCCCACCAGCGTGGTGTTCGTGAAGCCGACGCCCGCCTCCTCGATGGCGTCGAAGACCATCTGGTCGACTCCCGCGGCAGCAGTCCCCAGTGTGGCGGCACAGGCATCGACGTAGCTGGCGCACAGGTCACTGCCGGTGCCGACCAGCCGGGTGCCCTGATGGGCGTTCACGGCCTGGACGGCACCGGTGTCGGCAGTCCCCGCCACGGGCATGACCACATCGGCGCCCTGACCGATCAGGTCCTCGGTCCGGGCGCGGGCTCCCTCCTTGTCGGAATAGGGGTCGGCCCCGCCCAGGAAGTCACCGCTCTGTGAGCCCATCGTCCAGCCGACGAGTTTCACCGCCTTGGACGCCTTCTGGTTGAAATAGGTGATCCCCTGGCTGAATCCGTCCATGTACAGGGTGACCGCGGGGGCATTGGTGGCCCCGAAGGTGCCCACGGTGCCGCTGGAACTGCTGGCCGCCGCCAGGTAGCCGGCCAGGAAACCGACCTGGGAGGACTGGAAGCGCACGAGCTTCAGGTTCTTCTCGCTCACCGGCTTGGTGGCCCCCACCAGCGCGAAATGCAGGTCGGTGTTGGCGCGGGCCGCCGCGGCCAGTGCGTCGGACTGGTCAGGGCTCGCGCCGAGGATGTAGGTGCATCCCGCACCCACCATCGACTGGATGGCCGCCGGATAGTCGCCCACCGAGTGGGCCTCGGCCCGGTCGGACTGCACGCCCAACTGGGCGACGGCCCTGTCGAGCCCTTGCGATGCCGCCCGGCTGGCACCCTGGTCATCGAAGCCGTTGGCACCCGACACCAGGCAGGCCTTCACCTGCGCGTGGGCCGACGAGGAACCACTGCTCGGCGGCGTCCTCGCGCAACCAACCATCGCGAGCGCGAGCGACAGACCAAGGACAACCAGGCGGGGCTTCAACACGGCCCTGATGCTACCGACCCGGGGCCCGCTCCCCCAGTGGCCGTCGGCCCGTGCCTGTTCGCGCCGCGTCGGGTCGGTCTGTGTCGGTTCGGTCTGTGCCGGTTGGTGCTCGGCCCGGGCATCCTCGCGCTAGAGCTGTTCGGCGCGCCGGATGAGGTTCTCCGCCCCCGCCAGGATGCCCAGCGTCTGGTGCTTCCAATCGGGCGCCTGCTCCTGGTAGGGGCCACTTGCCAGCGAGATGGCGACGCCGGCTGCGCGCAGCCGCAGCTGCACCGGGTCGACCCGCGCGTCGAAGGAGGCCAACAACCGCCTGATCAACACCTCGGTGCGGGCGGCCTGGCCCGCATCCATGTGTTGCACGGTGCTCAGGTGGGCGATCATGCACGCCAGGTCATCCACGCGCCGCCCGGGACCTGCCGCCTCGACGTCGAGCAGCCCGCTGACCCGCCCGCCGGACAGGAACAGCTGGCCCTCGTGGAAGTCGCCATGGGTGGGTTCCTCGGCCGGTGCCGTGTCGGCCGCGGCGCCAACGACCCGGGCCACCTCCCGGGCGCGGTCGCCGGCGGCCGGCAATTGCCCGGCGACCATGTCGGCGTAGTGCCCCACGGCGTCGGCCCAGGCGGGACGGCGTGGCAGGTCGAGCAGCCCGGCGGGCAATTCGTCCAGCAGGCCGACCAGCTGATCGCCGCTCACGGCCGGGGATTCGTCGAAGATGTGGTGGGCCATCGGCTGCCCGTCGAGCGCCGCCAGCACCAGCAGCTGGTCGTCGGTGGCGGCCAGCAGGCGGGCCACGGGAAGCCCGGCGCGGCCCATCATCTCCAGGCGTCGCAGGGCGCGCGGACCATCAGCGGCGGTGAACGCCTTGAGGTAGAACACCATCGCGGGCCTGTTCGATCCGGCGGCGCGCAGGCTGGCCCGCACCACCGCCCGGGCACGGGGACGATAGCTGACCATCTGCAGGCTGAGTTGGCTGGCGTCGCATGAGACGGGCACCAGCCGGTGCTCCAGCAGCAGGGCCAGCACCTGGTCGACGACCGTTGCCCGGGCCAGGCCGGGCAGGTCCGGGTCCTCGGGATAGATCCACGCAGCCACCTCGTGGTTGTCATCGTGGAAGACCTCGGCGTCCAGGTCGGCGGGGTTGAGCCCTCCGGCACGCCAGGTGAGCCCCACCAACTCGAGGCGACGGCTACCGGGCCAGTTCACATCGCAGGAGTAGAGCACGCTGGTGCCGCGGCCGGGCTGGTGGTCGATGTGGTCCAGGCGCGCCGAGATTACCTCGCCGCCGCACTGGCCGACGGCGGCGCGGGCGAAGTCGACGCCGTCGGTGCTGGTCAGCAGGCGCAGGCCGTCCGGGTCGGGCGTCAGCGCACGGCGGGCACGCTGGCGTTCGCGTCGTGGCGCACGTCGTTCGAGGTTCATCGGCACTCGGGATCCCGCATCACGCGGAGCTCGTGGGGGCGCTGGTTCATGGGCGTTGGATGTTCATGGACGCTGGGTATTCATGGACGCTGGGCGTTGCCGCCCGGGTCGGCCTTGCCGACGTCGGTGGCCACCTTGTTGCGGGCGAGTGTCTCGGTGAGATGGGCCACCGTGTTCGGGTCACCGTCCGCGGCGAGCTCGGTGGCGGGCTTGGTCGCCGCCTGGGCCGCGGCCGGTTCGATGACGCCTGCGCCGAGCTCGGCTGTGTCCGACAGCGCACGCAGCCGCAGCCAGGCGATGCGGCGTCCGTCCATCTGGGTGACGGTGAGCTCATAGTCGTCGCCGCGGAGCTTCTCCTCGTCCTCATCGTCGTCGGAGACCGGGGCGTCCGAGTCGAGGGAGACCTTGATGGAATCGCCCACCGTGGGGACCTCGCCGCGCTCGGTCATGAAGAATCCGGCCACCGTGTCATAGGGGCCCTCGGGGATCACATGGCCGGTGGCGTCCTCGAAGTCCTCCAGCGTCGTCAGGCCATCGATCTCGGACAGCTGGCGGTGCTTGCGGGTGTCATCGTCCACCACGTCGTATTCATCGGTGATGTCGCCGATCAGTTCCTCCACCAGGTCTTCCAGGGTGACCACCCCGGCGGTGCCACCGTATTCGTCAAGGACGATCGCCAGGTGCGAATGGGCCCGGCGCATGTCCGACAGGGCCCGGGGCACCCGGACGGTCTCGGGCAGGCTCAGCACCGGCCGCACCAGCTTCGAGATGGGGGTGTTGCGGGGCGTGGAACCCACGCCCATCAGGTCGCGCACGTGCAGGAAGCCCAGCACCCTGTCGGGCGAGCCGTCGATCACCGGATAGCGACTGTGCGGGGCGCCCTGCACCTCGCGGATCGCCTGGTCGACGGTCATATTGCCCGGGAGGAAGTCAACCTCGGTGCGCGGCACCATCACCTCGCGCAGGCTGCGGTCACCGGCGCTGAAGACCTCATCGACGATGTGCTTCTCCTCGGCGCCCAGCGAATGCGCGTTGACCACCATCGAGCGCAATTCCTCGTCGCTGACGCCCTCCTTGCCGGCCTTCGGATCGAAGCCGACCAGGCGCACCAACGCATTGGTGCTGGCTCCCAGGGCCCAGATCACGGGACGGAAGACCTTGGCCAGCCCGTTCACGATGGGCGCCAGCACCAGGGCCATCGTCTCGGGACGCTGCAGCGCAAGGCGCTTGCTGAACAGCTCGCTGATCACGATCGAGAAGAACGAGATCAGCGCGGTGACCACGATCACCGCGAGCACTCCGGCAAGGCCCGGCGCCACACCCCAGCGGGCGAAGGCGGGCGCCACCCAGGCCCCGGCCAACGAATCGGTGCCGAAGGCCGATGACAGGAAGCCGGCGAGCGTGACGCCGATCTGCACGGCCGACAGGAAGCGGTTCGGGTTGGAGGTGAGCTCCTTGACGGCACGCCCGCGCTTGCCGCGGGTGCTCAGCTGTTCGATCTGCGCATCGCGCAGTGACACCAGGGCCATCTCGGCGGCCGAGAACACGCCGCCGATGAAGAACAGGACGAAGATGACGGCGATAGAGCCCCAGATGGGCATGTCAGCACCGCCTCAGCTGCACACTGGACGAGGGACTATGGCCCTCCGCATCGGGGGATGACTGGGCAGCGGACTCAAGCTTCACGTCTTCGAGAATAGTCAAGGCGGCTCGTCGGGCCCGCCACGAGCCGGGGATGGACCGGTGGTCACCGTGCGGATTCCCGATGCCCGGCCGGCCCGGAAGCTCCGTGATTTCTCAGCAGCCGACCGTCCCGGGGCAGTCGCCTGCGGGCTTCCACTAGCCTGACCGGGTGCCCATCCCCCTGCGCGAACGCCTCACTCCTGCTGTGCGCATGGGGCTGGCGATCTCCGTGGCGACGGGCATGTACGGCATCTCGTTCGGAGCGCTGGCGGTCACTGCCGGGCTCACCGTGTGGCAGGCCTGCGCGCTGAGCGCACTGATGTTCACCGGGGGCTCCCAGTTCGCCTTCATCGGCGTGATCGCCGGGGGCGGCACCGGAGCGGCCGCGTGGGGAGCCGCCACCATGCTCGGCATCCGCAACGGCATCTATGGCATGCAGATCAAGGCCCTGCTGCGCCCCTCGAGCCGGCGCATCCCGTTGATGGCGCAGATCACCATCGACGAATCCAATGCGACGGCCACCTCGCAGGACATCCTGGCCGAGCAGCACCGCGGCTTCTGGACCGCCGGGGTCGGCGTCTATGTGCTGTGGAACCTGTTCACCCTGGTGGGGGCGCTGGCCGGGGACGCGATGGGCGACCCGAAGCAATGGGGACTGGACGGGGCGGCCTGCGCCGCCTTCCTGGGATTGCTGTGGCCACGGCTGAAGTCGCGCGACCCGATCGCCATTGCGGTGGTCTCGGCGGCCATCACCGTGATCACGATTCCGATCGTGCCGCCGGGCATCCCGGTGATCATCGCCGCCCTGGTCACCGCGGTGGTGTGGGAGTGGCGACACCATGGCGACGGCGCAACCCCGACGAGGGGGCCACGCCGTGAGCCTGACCGCATGGGTGCTCATCGCGTCCGCCTCGGCGTTCGTGATCAAGCTCGCCGGATACCTGCTGCCCCGCTCGGTGCTCGACCGTCCGCAGGTGATCGCGCTGGCCAAGATGATGACGGTGGGCCTGTTGGCGTCGTTGACGATCATGAACACGGTGTCGTCGGGTCAGCGACTCACCCCCGATGCGCGCCTGGTGTCGTTGCTCGTGGCGGCGATCGCCCTGAAGCTGAGGGCCCCCTTCATCGTGGTGGTCCTCCTCGGAGCCCTGGCCGCTGCCCTCGGCCGGCTTGCCGGCCTGCCTTAGTGGACGAGCCCGGCTCGCCGGCCTGCCTTAGTGGGCGAGCCCGGCTCGCCGGCCTGCCGTAATGGGCCGGCCCGGCCCTGAGGACACCACCGCCCCGGCAGGACAACTCCCCCGGGGCGATGGATTCACACAGCAGACGACTGGCCTGCGCAGGCAGGGCTCAGCGCAGCGCCTCGGCCAGGCCGTCGGACAGGGCCTTCATGAAGTCCTCGGTGTTGAGATAGCCCTGATCGCCCCCGACCAACGAGGCGAGGTCCTTGGTCATCCGGCCGCTCTCGACCGTCTTCACGCAGACGTTCTCCAGGGTGTCGGCGAAGGCGACCAACCCGGGGGTCCCATCAAGCTCGCCACGATGGCGCAGGCCACCGGTCCAGGCGAACACCGACGCGATCGGGTTCGTGCTGGTCTCCTCCCCGGCCTGGTACTTGCGGTAGTGGCGGGTCACGGTGCCGTGGGCCGCCTCGGCCTCCATGGTCTTGCCGTCGGGGCTGAGCAGCACCGACGTCATGAGGCCCAGCGAGCCGAAGCCCTGCGCCACGATGTCCGACTGCACGTCGCCGTCGTAGTTCTTGCAGGCCCACACATAGCCGCCCTCCCACTTGAGGGCCGAGGCGACCATGTCGTCGATCAGGCGGTGCTCGTAGGTGAGTCCGGCAGCGTCGAAGCGCTCCTTGTACTCGTCCTCGAAGATGCGCGCGAAGATGTCCTTGAACTGGCCGTCGTAGGCCTTGAGGATCGTGTTCTTCGTCGACAGGTAGACCGGGTAGTGCCGATTGAGCCCGTAGTTGAAGCTCGCGCGGGCGAAATCCTCGATCGACTTGTTGAAGTTGTACATGCCCATGGCCACACCGCCGGCCTCGGGCATCTTCACGACCTCCATCTCCATGGGCTCGGAGCCGTCGTCGGGGGTGTAGGTGAGCGTGACGGTGCCCGCACCGGGCAGCTTCACGTCGGTGGCGCGGTACTGGTCGCCGAAGGCGTGGCGCCCGATGACGATGGGCTTCTTCCAGCCGGGCACCAGTCGGGGGATGTTGGAGATCACGATGGGCTCGCGGAAGATGACGCCGCCGAGGATGTTGCGGATGGTGCCATTGGGCGAGCGCCACATCTTCTTGAGGCCGAATTCCTTCACACGCGCTTCATCGGGCGTGATGGTGGCGCATTTCACGCCCACACCGTGCTTCTTGATGGCATTCGCGGCGTCCACCGTCACCTGGTCGTCGGTGGCGTCGCGATGCTCGATACCAAGGTCGTAGTAGTCGAGGTTGATGTCCAGGTAAGGGAGGATCAGCTCGTCCTTGATGAGCTTCCAGATGATGCGTGTCATCTCGTCGCCATCGAGCTCGACGACAGTGCCTTCCACCTTGATTTTGGCCATGGGGCCACCTTTCTCATCTGATGCGTCTGGGCACAACCTAACCGATGATTCCGCCCTGCACACCTGTTGTCGTTGAATGGTCAAATTCGTGGTCCGGCGGGGCCCGCCACCCATCCGGGCATTGCCCGCAGGCAAGCGATAGGCTCGCCTCAAACTCTCATCGATGAGGAGAATCACGTGAGCACTACACCCGTCAAGGTTGCCGTTACCGGCGCTGCCGGCCAGATTTGTTACAGCCTGCTGTTCCGCATTGCGTCCGGCTCGCTGCTCGGCGATACGCCTATCGAGCTTCGCCTGCTCGAGATCACCCCCGCCCTGCCGCGCCTCGAAGGCGTGGTCATGGAGCTCGACGACTGCGCATTCCCCAATCTCGCCGGCGTCGAGATCGGCGACGACCCCGAGAAGGTCTTCGACGGAGCCAACCTTGCCATGCTCGTCGGCGCCATGCCCCGCAAGGAGGGCATGGATCGCTCCGATCTGCTTGGCGCGAACGGCAAGATCTTCACCGGTCAGGGCAAGGCCCTCAACAAGGTTGCGGCCGACGATGTGCGCATCCTGGTCACCGGCAACCCGGCCAACACCAACGCCCTGATCGCCAAGGACAATGCCCCTGACATTCCCGACGATCGCTTCAGCGCCCTGACGCGCCTGGACCACAACCGCGCCAAGTCGATGCTCGCGAAGAAGCTGGGCGTCAACGTGGGCGAGGTCACCAACATGACCATCTGGGGCAACCACTCCAACACCCAGTTCCCCGACCTGTTCCACACCAAGGTCGGCGGCAAGAACGCCTACGAGCTGGTCAACGACGAAGCCTGGTACGAGAACACCTACATCCCCGAGGTCGCCAAGCGCGGCGGCGCGGTGATCAAGGCCCGCGGTGCGAGCTCGGCCGCCTCGGCCGCCAACGCCACCGTTGAGGCCATGCACGACTGGGCCGTCGGCACCCCGGCCAACGACTGGGTCTCGATGTCGGTCGTCTCCGATGGTTCCTACGGCGTGCCGGAGGGCCTCATCAGCTCCTTCCCGGTGACCTGCAAGGACGGCAAGTACGAGATCGTCCAGGGCCTCGACCTGAACGACTTCTCCAAGAAGAAGATCGCTGCCACCGTCGACGAGCTCACCAAGGAGCAGGGCGAGGTTCGCGAGATGGGCCTCATCTGATTCTGATCAGATAGTTGGCGCGCGGCGCGGCCGCGTGGCTGACACGATGAATGGCGGGTCACCCTCGGGTGGCCCGCCATTCATCGTTGATCGGCCGCCATGCCGCCGGGGACACCAGCTGCCCCGGGCACGTGTGTGCCCCATGGACAGTGGGAATCCGCCTGACGCGGGCCCGGCCCGCTCAGCGTTCGAGGGGCGGCACGAGGATGGCCAGGACGCACATGGTGGTGCCCCCCACGATGCCGACGAGTACGTCGAACCAGCGCCGACGCACCACCAGCAGCCCGGCGAGCCGCGGCGGCAGGAAGAGCCGCAGCACTCCGGCAAGCCCCAGCCCGGCACCCATCAGCACGGCACCACGACGCCAATGGGCGGCGGCCGTGATGGCCATTCCGGCCACGAAGAACGCCAGGCACAGCAGCAACGGCCACTGGGCACGCAGGCGATCGAGCTTCAGCGGCGCGGCAACCGGCCGCTTCGTGCTGCTCGGCGGGGCGGGGGTCATCGGGACTACTGCTCCTGGGCGGCGATCTGCTCGGCGCGCTCCACCACGTTGACCAGCAACATGGCACGCGTCATCGGGCCGACCCCACCGGGATTGGGCGTCACATAGCTGGCGACGTCCCACACATCGGCGGTGAAGTCACCCACCGGCTTGCCCTCGATGCGGCGCACGCCGACGTCAACCACCACGGCGCCGGGCTTGAGCATCGAGGCGGTCACCAGCCCGGGATGCCCGGCCGCGCCGATCACGATGTCGGCCTGCCGCGTCTCCTCGGCCAGGTTCTTGGTGCCCGTATGGCACAGGGTGACCGTGGCGTTCACATCACGACGGGTCAGCAGGAGGCCGAGCGGGCGTCCCACGGTGGTGCCGCGGCCCACGACGCAGACCTTGGCGCCGTCCAGCGGGATCTCATAGCGGCGCAACAGCTCCACGATGCCGCGCGGGGTACACGGCAGCACCCCGGAGCGGCCCAGCACGAGCTTGCCGAGGTTGTCCGAGGTGAGGCCGTCGGCATCCTTGTCGGGATCAATGAGCTCCAGGGCCCAGTTGGGATCGATCTGCGGGGGCAACGGAAGCTGCACGATGTATCCGGTGCACATCGTGGAGTCGTTGAGCACGCGGATCGACCGTTCCACCTGCTCCGGCGTCGCATCGGCCGGCAGGTCGACGCGATATGACTCGATGCCCACCTGCTCGCAGTCGCGGTGCTTGCCGTTGACATAGATCTGGCTGGCGGGGTCGTCCCCCACCAGCACCGTGCCGAGCCCCGGGTTGACGCCCTGCTCACGCAGGGCGTCAACGCGTTGCTTCAGCTCGATCTTGATCTGGGCCGCGACGGCCTTGCCGTCCAGTCTCTGCGCAGTCATGGATCCCCCTTGATCGGTTGGCTGTGTGCTCATGGGAACTGTCCTTGTGGAATCTGATCCAGTGTGGGCTGGTTCAGTGGAAGAAATGGCGATTCCCGGTGAAGTACATCGTGACGCCGGCCTTCGACGCCGCCTCGATGGTCTCCTCGTCGCGAATCGACCCGCCGGGCTGCACGATAGCGCTCACCCCCGCATCGAGCAGGATCTGGGGTCCATCGGAGAAGGGGAAGAAGGCGTCCGAAGCGGCCACAGAACCCTTCGCCCGATCACCCGCGCGGCTCACCGCAAGGCGGCACGAGTCCACCCGGTTGACCTGTCCCATGCCGACGCCCACCGAGGCGCCGTCGTGGGCCAGCAGGATCGCATTCGACTTGACCGAGCGGCAGGCCTTCCAGGCGAACAGCAGGTCGGACAGCATCACGGCATCGGCGGCCGGGCCGGCAACGAGCTTCCAGCCCGAGGTCTGGTCGCCGGGGGCGTCGAGGCGATCCGGGTCGGAGGCCAACAGGCCCCCGGAGATCTCACGCCACAAGAACTTGTCGAAGTGGAAGTCCTCGGCCTTCAGGATGCGCAGGTTCTTCTTGGTCTGCAGCAGCTCCAGCGCGGCGGGCTCGAAGTCGGGGGCCACGATCACCTCGGTGAAGATGGGCTTCACCTGCTGCGCCATGGCCAGCGTGACGATCTGGTTGGCCGCGATCACGCCGCCGTAGGCCGACACGGGATCGCAGGCATGGGCCTTGGCATGGGCATCGGCGATGTCGGAGCCCACGGCGATGCCACAGGGGTTGGCATGCTTGATGATCGCCACGGCCGGACCCGAGAAGTCGTAGGCCGCGCGGCGGGCCGCATCGGCGTCGGTGTAGTTGTTGTAGCTCATCTCCTTGCCACCCAGTTGCTCGGCGCCCACCAGGCCGGGGGCAGCACCCTCGGCGGCGTAGACGGCGGCGCGCTGGTGCGAGTTCTCGCCGTAGCGCAGGTCGTGCAGCTTGGTGGCTGCCTGGCCGATGAAGCCGGGCAGGCCCTCGTCGGTGGTCTGTTCGGCGAACCAGCTCGCCACCGAGGCGTCATAGGCGGCGGTGTGCGCGAAGGCCTTCGCGGCGAGCGCGCGGCGCGCGGCCAGGGTGAAGCCGCCCTGCGCCAGGGCGTCGGTCAGCTGGGAGTACTGGTCGGGGCTGGTGATGATGGCCACCGACGGATGGTTCTTGGCGGCGGCGCGCACCATCGAGGGTCCGCCGATGTCGATCTGCTCGACGCATTCATCGAAGTCGGCGCCCGAGGCCACGGTCTGGCTGAACGGGTAGAGGTTGCTCACCACCAGGTCGAAGGGCTTGATGCCCAGCTCATCGAGCTGGCGGCGGTGGGACTCAAGGCGACGATCGGCGAGGATCCCGGCGTGGACGGCGGGATGCAGCGTCTTGACGCGTCCGTCCAGGGTCTCGGGGAAGCCGGTGACCTGCTCCACCGGCACCACCTCCACACCGGCCTCCGACAGCTTGCGGGCCGTCGAGCCGGTGGAGACGATCTCGACGCCGGCGGCGGCCAGGGCACGGCCGAGCTCCTCGAGCCCGGTCTTGTCATAGACGCTCACCAGTGCGCGGCGGATCGGGGCCCGGGTGGGATCAGTCATGTGATGCCTCTCCTTGTGATTCGTTGGCTGCAACGCTCGTGCGGTCAGGCGCTGCTGTGTCAAGCACTGCTCGGTCAAACACTGTTGGGTCAAACAACTGTTGGGTCAAACACTTGCGGGATCAAACACTCGTGGGGTCGCCGGCAGGCGCGCGCCGGGCCAGCTCATTGACGGTGGCCACCAGCAGTCGCCGCTCGGTCACCTTGATGCGCTCGTGCAGCGTGTCCTCGTCGTCACCGGGGCGCACGGGCACGGGCTCCTGCACGATGAGGCTGCCGGTGTCGACGCCGTCGTCCACCCAGAAGATGGACGATCCGGTGGTGGTGGCCCCGGCGGTCAGGGCATCGCGCACCGCGTGGGCACCGGGGAAGGCCGGCAGCATCGCGGGGTGCGTATTGATCACGCGCCCGGCAAAGCGACGCATGAAGGGCTCGCCGAGCAGCTTCATGAAGCCCGCGAGCACGATGAGGTCCGGTGAACAGGCGTCGACGGCGCGGGCGAACTCCTCGTCCCACGCCTGCCGGGCGGCGCTCCCGCGGGGCAGCAGCGTGGTCATCGGCACGACGAAGGTGTCGACCCCGGCGTCCTGCGCCCGTGCCAGGGCCCGGCAACCGGGTTGATCAGAGCCCACGGCGACAATGCGCGCATCGAGTGCGCCTGCGGCCTGTGCGTCGAGCAATGCCTGAAGCAGTGTGCCCGACCCGGAGACGAGGACGACGACTCGATAAGCCACGCCCGGAAGCCTACCCTTCGTCGCCGTGCACCGGGTCCGCTGCCCCGCTGCCGGAATCGGTGGTCGGTGCCGCGTCGGTGGTGTCGTTGTCGTCGGGCCGGGACGCCGTGGGCACCGTCGCCTCCCCGCGACGACGCAGCAGGGCACGCAGCGACGGACGCTTCGCGCGGGTGCCTGCCGGTTGGGGAGCAGGGCTCGGTGCGGCAGCGCCGCGACGTGCGATGAGCTTGAACACATGCATGGCGCCGTAACCGGCCAACAGGCCGCCGGCCCCCATCAGGGTGGGGGCGAGCACCACGACGCGGGCCATCATCGGCCCGACCCGGCGCAGGCGCTCAACGCCCAGTGATCCATCGCTGAACGCGATGAGCACGCAGGCGAGCAGGCCCGACAACACGCCGATGCACACCCCGCACAGCGCGGCGGCCTCGGTGCTCATCCTGCGTGGGGGCAGCGCCTGGGTGGCGTTGTTGTGTCGTGCGCGCACGGCGACGAAGGCACCCAGCGCGCCGGCAAGCACGCCGACGAGCAGCCACGCAAGGCCTGCCGACGAGGGGGCGGCGCCGCTGGGCAGGGCACCGAGGATCGGAAAATCGGGGGTGGGACCCAACCGGGACACCAGGGGGGTGAGCAGGGTGTCGTCGCCGACGGTGAATCCGGCTCCCAGCAGCCAGGCTGCGGTCCACAGCACGGCATTGGGCACCCAGGCGGCTTGCCCGATCGCGAGGACGGCTCCCCCGAGCCCGCCCGGGTTGAGCGCATTGTGCAGGGCGCCCACCTGGCCGTGCCGGGCAATCAGTGCGATGAGCAGCACCAGGGCGGCCACCCCGATCAGGGCCGCCACCGCAGACCAGACGCCGGCGATCACACCGCGGATCCAACCCCCCTGGTTGAAGCTGATGACACTCCAACCCAGCGCGCGTCCGGTGGTGATCAGCGTGATGGGCCCGCAGATCACCAATCCACCGATCAGCGCGCGTCCGATCTGGGCGGATTCCCCCGTGGCACTGGCCGCAACGGCCAGGATCGCCATATAGGGGACGGTGAACCACACGGTCATGCGCAGGGCGAGGCCGCGGGCCTCGGCGTCCTGACGTTCGGTGCGGGCACGTCCGCCGAAGGCACGCGTGGCCAGGTGACGGGCGATGGTCATGACGAAACTGGTGGTCACCAGCATCACCAGCAGGGCGAAGCCCAGCGGGATCACTGACACCCGGACGCCCTCGATGGTCATCGGGACGCCGTGGCCGAGCAGCCAGGCATGGGTGCCGAATTCGAGCACCTGCGCATAGCTGGACTGGCTCTGCGACAGCCAGCCGAGCGAGCAGAACGCGGTCACGATGATCCAGCTCGCCAGTGCGGTGCCGACTGCCGACAGGGCCGTGGTGGCACGCCATGGCAGGGTTCGCGCCCGATCGCGCACGCTGGTTTCGGACTCCTCGGCGTGCGTCTCGAGCACTGCCGTGCGAGTTCTCCTGCGCCTTGCCATCGTCACCTCCGCCACTACCGCTGGAACACTATCGAAAGGGGCGCCCCTCCCCCGCGGTGCCGTGCCGAGGGGTGACGTGCCGGGTGCCGGGCGCTAGAGCTTCTCCAGCGGAGCGAAGCGCAGTGCCAGCCGCTTCACGCCCGCCGAGCCGAAGTCGACGTCGGCGGTGGCGTTGTTCCCCGAACCCGCGGCCGCCACCACGGTGCCCATGCCGAAGCTCGAGTGCAGCACCCGATCGCCCGGCTCCAGGGAGGCGACGGTCTTGGTACGTGGTAGGTCGCCGTGCCCCGACCCGAACACCGGGCCGCCCGTGCTCGTCTGCCGGCGGGCCGACGCGGTACGCGCCGAGGCCGATGAACCCCAACTGGTCAGGTCAGCGCCGGTGCGCTGCCAATCGATCAGTTCGGCGGGGATCTCCTCCAGGAAGCGACTGGGCGGGTTGTACTGGGGCTGGCCCCATACGGTGCGCACGGCCGCACGGCTCATGAACAGGCGTCGGCGCGCGCGGGTGATGCCCACATAGGCCAACCGCCGCTCCTCGGACAGCTCGGCGGGGTCGGCCAGGGCCCGCATGTGCGGGAAGATGCCGTCCTCCATGCCGGTGAGGAAGACATTGTCGAATTCCAGGCCCTTGGCGGTGTGCAGCGTCATGAGGGTCACCACCCCGGCGGAGTCCGGATCGGAATCGGGGATCTGGTCGGAATCGGCCACCAGGGCGATCCGTTCGAGGAAGGCACCCAGGGAGTCATCGGCCTCGGGCATGCCGGCCACCAGTTCGTCGGCCAGTTCGGGGGCATCCTGATCGCCGGGCGCATCGGGCCGCTGCCCAGCCGACAGGTCGAGGGTGTGGGCCTGGGCGACGAATTCCTGGGCCACGGCCACCAGCTCCACGAGGTTCTCCACACGGGTCTCGTCCTGGGGGTCCTTGGAGTCCTTCAGCTCGTCGAGCAGGCCCGAGTCCTTCAGCACCGCGGCCACGACCTCGTCGGCCGATGACCCTGCCGCCACGAGTCCGCGGAAACCGGCCATCATCGAGGCGAAGGACTCCACCTGATGGCGCGAACGGGTGGCGAGTCCGGGCACCTCGGCGGCACGGTCCACGGCCTGGCTGAACGGGATCGACTGGCTCACGGCGAACATCTCCAGCGCGGTCTCGGCCCGGGCACCGATGGCGCGCTTGGGCACGTTGATGATCCGACGGATCGAGACATCGTCGGCCGGATTCGCGATGGCCCGCAGGTAGGCCAGCGCATCGCGCACCTCGCGTCGCTCATAGAAGCGCACGCCGCCCACCACCCGATAGGGAAGGCCCAGCCGGATGAACACCTCCTCGAAGGCGCGCGACTGGGCATTGGTGCGGTAGAACACCGCGGCGTCGGAATAGGCGGCCTGCTGGTGGTCGTGCAGCTCGTCGATCTTCTCGGCCACCCAGCGGGCCTCGTCATGCTCGGTGTCGGCAACCCAACCGATGATCTTGTCGCCATCACCGGCGTCGCTCCACAGCTTCTTCACCGGACGCCCGGAGTTGTGCTGGATCACCGCATTGGCCGCCGACAGGATGGTCTGGGTGGAGCGGTAGTTCTGCTCCAGCAGGATCGTGCGGGCCCCCGGGAAGTCCTGCTCGAAGTCCAGGATGTTGCGCACATCGGCGCCCCGGAAGGCATAGATGGACTGGTCGGAGTCACCGACCACCAGCAGCTCGGGCGGATCCACGCGGGGGGCGTCGATCTGGTCCTCGTTGGGCGCGCAGAGCTCGCGGATCAGCAGGTACTGCGCATGGTTGGTGTCCTGGTACTCGTCGACCAGCACCTGACGAAAGCGACGACGGTATTTCTCGCGGATATCGGGGTGGTCGTGCAGCAGTTGCACGGTGATCATGATGAGGTCATCGAAGTCCATCGCATTGGCGACCCTGAGCCGACGCTGATATTCCTCGTAGGCTTGCGCATACAGTTCCTCATTGCCGTTGTCGGCCTGCTCGGCGGCGGCGCCGGGGCCCAGCAGCTCATTCTTGGCATTGCTGATCCAGCCCATCACGGTGCGTGGCGGGAACTTCTTCGTGTCGAGGTTCTGGTCGCGCAACACCAGGGTCATGAGCCGCTTGGTGTCGGTGTCGTCGTAGATGGAGAAGTTGCGCCGCAACCCGAGCTCGGGGGCCTCGGCAAGCTCAGTGCGCAGGATGCGCACGCACGCGGAGTGGAAGGTGCTCACCCACATCGTGCGGGTGCGCGGACCCACCAGCTCGGCCACCCGCGAGCGCATATCGGCGGCTGCCTTGTTGGTGAAGGTGATGGCCAGGATCGAGCCGGGATGCACGCCACGCTGGGCGATCAACCAGGCGATCCGACGTGTCAGCACCCTGGTCTTACCCGAGCCCGCACCGGCCACCACCAGCACCGGTGAGCCCTCGTGCACCACGGCCTGTTCCTGCGGCGGGTTCAGGCCGTGCAGCAGGGCCTCCGCGTCGTCGTGGGCGTCGTGGGGGGTGTGGGGAGCGAAGCCTTCGCCGCTACCCGGCGCTCCCAACGCCGACAGGCGCTGGTCAAAGGCGGAGAACAGGTCGGGAGGGGTCTGGTCAGTCATGGCCGCTCAAGCCTATGCTGCCGGCCGGCGCCGCACACATCGCATCCACTGCCCCGTCGCTGGGGCGGGACGACCATCCACAGGGTCCATTCGGCCCGGTGAGCCGGGGCGCCCACCGGCACATTAGAGTGTGCGCATGCGCCTTCCTCCTGCCACCGGCCGCGTTGTCCGCAATGCCCTGTTGGGCATTCTGGGCGCCCAACTCGGCGCTGCCGGCGTGCTGGTGGCAGCCGACAATGTGCGCAAGCATCGGGCAGGCCCTGCCCGCTTCCCGCGCAGTGCCGTCACCCAGGCCAGGGCCGACGACGACCTGGTCAGTGTCTATTCCTATGGCGAGGACCTGTACAACGACATGCTCACCGCCATCCGGCGGGCGAAGCACACGATCTTCTTCGAGACATTCATCTGGAAGAACGATCCCATTGGCCAGGATTTCAAGCAGGCACTCATTGAGGCCGCCAATCGCGGTGTGGCCGTTTACATCGTCTATGACCAATTCGCCAACATGGTGGTGCGCCCGTCATTCTTCCGCTTTCCCGACAACATCCATGTGAAGCGCCATCCGTTGGTGCAGTCGGTGGCGTTCTGGAATCTGCGCAATTCGGGACGTGACCATCGCAAGATCCTGGTGGTCGATTCCAGGGTCGCCTTCATGGGCGGCTACAACATCGGGTCACGCTACGCCCGCACCTGGCGCGATACCCACGCCCGTTTCGAGGGTCCCAGCGTCGCCGACTTCGAGAATGCCTTCGTCGACTACTGGAACCTGCGCCCGGTGCACCTGTTGTCGAGCCAGCGCTCGTCGATGCCCGAATTGCCCGATACGAGCCAGCGTCGTTGGGACGGCTCGGTTCGGTTGTCGCGCAATACGCCGCGCTGGGCGGTCTTCCCGATCCGCAATATGTACCTCGAGGCCATCGACAAGGCGCAGCGCAATATCTGGCTCACCAGCGCCTATCTGATTCCCGACGACGACCTGCGCACCGCCCTGGCGCGTGCCGCGCAGCGTGGCGTCGATGTGCGCATCATCGTGCCGGCGCAGTCGAACCACGTGATTGCCGACTGGCTGTCGCGCGGCTATTACACCGGCCTGCTGCGCGACGGCATCCGGCTGTTCCTGTTCCACAATGCGATGGTGCACGCCAAGACCGCCACGATCGACGGCCACTGGTCAACGATCGGCACGGCGAATATCGATCGGCTGTCCCTGGCGGGCAATTACGAGGTGAATGCCGAGATCACCAGCCCCCAAGTGGCAACGGCCCTCGAGCGGATCTTCCTGACCGACCAGTCCAATTGCACCGAGATGGACCTGGCCCGTTGGGAACGGCGCAGCATCGTGGCGAAGGGCACCGAATGGCTGCTCGCGCCCTGGCGCCCCCTGTTCTGATCCCGGTCCCAATCTGACGGGAACAGAGCCCGACGGGAACAGGGGCCGGCGGGAACAGGGGCCGGCGGGTGGTCAGTAGTACACCGCCAGCGGTCCGTGGGGGCCCTGCACCACATCCACCGGGGTATCGAAGACCTCGGTGAGCACGGCGGAATCCATGATCTCGTCGGAAGGCCCGAAGGCCGCCACTCTCCCGTCCTTCATCGCGCAGATGTGGTCGGCATAGCGTCCGGCGAAGTTGATGTCGTGCAACACGATGACGATGGTGCGTCCGAGCTCGCGCGCCGCCCGGTGCAGGTGGCGCATCATCTGCACCGAATGGCGCATGTCCAGGTTGTTGAGCGGCTCGTCGAGCAGCACGTACTCGGTGTCCTGGGCCAGCACCATCGCCACATAGGCACGCTGACGCTGCCCACCGCTCAACTCGTCGAGGTAGCGCGCTTCGAGGTCACGCAGCGCCAGGAAGTCCAGGGCCTGGTCGACCAGTTCCTCGTCGGCGGCACTCAGGCGTCCATGGGTATAGGGGAAGCGGCCGAAGCCGACCAGTTGGCGCACGGTCAACCGGGTGACGAAGTGGTTCTCCTGTTGCAGCACCGACACCACCCGGGCCAGGTCGGCCGACTTGGTGCGCGCCACGTCGTAGCCGGCGATCTCGATCACGCCGGTGTCGAGGCCCAGCAGCCGTCCGATCATGGTGAGCAGGGTCGACTTGCCGGCCCCATTGGGCCCCACCAGCGCGGTGATGCCGCCGTCGGGGATGTGCAGGTCAACCGGACCGATGCACACCTCGGGGCTGTATTTCTTGAGCACATCGGCAAGCGCGATCACAGTCGGCCCTTTCGTAGCAGGACGATGAGGAAGGTGGTTCCGCCGACGAGCTCGATGATCACCGACACCATGCCCTGCGCGTAGAACACATAGCGCATGACGAAATAGGCGCCGGCCAACACCACGAAGCCGGTGAGCACCGCGACGGGGAAGATGCGGCGGTGGTCATGGGTGCCGGCGAGGCTGTAGGTGAGGGTGGCCACCAGGAACCCGAAGAAGGTCATGGGCCCCACCAGCGCGGTGGACACGGCGATCAGTACCGAGACCAGGGTGAGGCCCAGCATCGTCTCGCGGCGGTGGTTGAGCCCCAGCCCCGTGGCGGCGGACGCACCCAGCGCCATCACGTTCAGGCGTTGGCTGCGCACCCACAGGCCGAGCCCGGCGGCCAGGCACAGTGGCACCGCCACCGGCAGGTAGGACGCCTCGGCGTTGGAGATGTTGCCGAACATGCGGGCGCTGAGCACGTCGAATTCGCTGGGCGACAGCATGCGCTGCATGAACGTGGCCACCGATCCCAGGCCGGCACCGATCACGATGCCGATCAACAGCATCACCTGCAGGTTCGCATGGCGTCCGCTGAGCAGGGTGCCGTAGAGCGCCACGGCCAGGGCCACCATCACCGCCACCTGGATCAGGAACTGTGGCACCCCCTGCAGGGCCACCACGCCGGCCACGCCCAGGAAGTAGACCGCGCTGGTCTGCACCGCGCGGTAGAGCGACTCGAAGCCCATGATCGACGGGGTGATGATGCGGTTGTTCGTGATGGTCTGGAAGGCAACGGTGGCCAGCGCCTGGCTGAACGCCACCACGGCGATCACCACCAGGCTGGCCAGGCGGCGTTGGGCGATCTTCCAGAATCCCCGGGAGCCCACCGGCATCGGATTGGCCCAGGCCAACAGCCCGAAGGACGCCGCAACCGCTGCCACGGCCAGGCCGACCACGACCACCAGGTAGCGACGTCGGGCCGCGCGGGTGGCGAAGGCGCCGGTGTGCGTGCGCACCGGCGGGGTTTCCCGGGTCGGGGTGTCGACGACCATGTCGCTGCCGGGGCCCCCCACTCCCCCGGCTGGTCCGGGGCGTCCGCGCCCCACGGCTTCGGTCTGCGCGTCAGCCACGGCGACGCTGCCTCAGCAGGAGCACGACGAAGACCACCGACCCGACGATGCCCAGGATCAGGGAGACGGGGATCTCGAAGGGCATGATGATCACGCGTCCCAACAGATCGCAGACGGTGACCAGGCCGATGCCCAGCAGGCAGACCCACGGCAGGTTCGAGCGCAGGTCGTCACCGCGTGCCAGCGAGACGATGTTGGGCACGATGAGCCCCACGAAGGGCAGGTTTCCGACCACCACGGTGACCACGCCGGTGGCAACCGCCACCAGGCCGGTGCCCATCAGGATGATGCGCTCATAGTTCATGCCGACCCCGGTGGCGACCGACTTGCCGAGGCCGGCCACGGTGAAGCGATCGGCGACCAGGAAGATCGCCACTCCCACCGCTGCGACGACCCACAGGATCTCGTACTGGCCGCGCAGGATCGAGGTGAAGCTGCCGGCGAACCAGACGCCCAGGCTCTGCAGGGCGTCCATCCTGATGGCAATGAAGGTGGAGATCGATGACACCACGGCGCCCAGCATGATGCCGACGATGGGCACGATCAGCGACGACCTGAGGGTCACGGTGCGCAGGAAGGCGAAGAAGACCATCGTCCCCAGGAAGGCCGCCACGACGGCCACGGCCATCTTGGTGCCGATACTGGCGTTCGGGGCGATCACCATCACCAACAGCAGCCCCAATCCGGCCCATTCGGTGGTGCCGGTGGTGGTGGGTTCGACGAAGCGGTTCTGGGTGAGCAGCTGCATCACGAGGCCACTCATGGCCATCGCGGCACCGGCGAGGACCAGCGCGACGGTGCGCGGCACGCGGGTGATCTGGAACATCCGGGAACCATCCGAGGCCCCGAAGACGTCGTAGACGCCGGTGGTCAGCGACAGCACCAACAGCCCGGCGACCACCACGATCCCCACGAGCAGCTTGGGGTCGAGCAGCTTGCGGTCCGGCACCGGCCCGGGGCGCGGTGGTCCGCCGGACGCACCGTGGCGCGTCCG
>OLOA01000502.1_pt1 | contig 42416 bp, 38 predicted proteins | sample 1672201 | NCBI WGS metagenome assembly OLOA01 (sample SAMEA3136658, study PRJEB25190) | human gut metagenome
TCAAAGACGACGAGGTTCTGATCGTCGATGAGTTCACCGGCCGTATCATGCCGGGCCGCCGTTATTCCGATGGTCTGCATCAGGCAATCGAGGCAAAGGAGCATGTAAAGGTTAAGAGAGAGAGCAAGACACTTGCAACCATTACATTCCAGAACTTCTTCAATAAATTTGAGAAGAAAGCCGGTATGACCGGTACGGCTCTGACGGAGGAAAAAGAGTTCCGTGATATTTACGGCATGGACGTTATTGAGATTCCTACCAACCGTCCGATTGCACGTATCGATCATCAGGATGCGGTATATAAGACGAAGAAAGAAAAATTCAAAGCAGTTGTTGAGGAAGTCAAGGAAGCACATGAGAAGGGACAGCCGGTTCTGGTTGGTACCATCACGATTGAGACTTCCGAGCTGATCAGCGGAATGTTAAAGCGTGAGGGAATTCCGCATACCGTATTGAATGCAAAATTCCATGAGCAGGAGGCCGAGATCGTCGCACAGGCAGGACAGCACGGAGCGGTTACTATCGCTACGAACATGGCTGGACGTGGTACCGATATCAAGCTGGACGAGGATGCACGTGAAGCCGGAGGTTTAAAGATCATCGGTACCGAGCGTCATGAATCCCGCCGTATCGATAATCAGCTGCGTGGTCGTGCCGGACGTCAGGGAGATCCGGGTGAATCCCAGTTCTTTATTTCTCTGGAAGATGATCTGATGAGACTGTTCGGTTCCGAGCGTCTGATGTCAGTATTTAACGCACTTGGTGTTCCGGAAGGTGAGCAGATTCAGCACAAGATGCTTACTTCTGCCATCGAGAAGGCACAGGAAAAGATCGAGTACAACAACTATGGTATTCGTAAGAATCTGTTAGAGTATGATCAGGTAAACAACGATCAGAGAGAGATCATTTACAAAGAGCGTATGTCCGTATTAAATGGAGACAGCATGCGTGATGCGATCTTTAAGATGATTCAGGAACAGGTGGAGAAATCAGTCGATACCTGTATTTCGAATGAGATTCCGCGCGAAGAGTGGAATTTAAATGAATTAAATGAAATTCTTCTGCCGGTGATTCCTCTTGAACCTGTTACAGAGAAAAATATCGAAGATATCAAAGATGTCAAAGAATTAAAGCAGCATCTGAAAGAACAGGCAGTGCTTTTATATGAAGCTAAAGAGACCGAATTCCCGGAGATCGAGCAGTTCCGTGAGCTGGAGCGTGTCGTATTGCTGAAGGTGATCGACCGCAAGTGGATGGATCATATCGACGATATGGATCAGCTCCGTCAGGGTATCGGATTACAGGCATACGGACAGAGAGATCCGCTGGTTGAGTATAAGATGGCCGGATTTGATATGTTCGATGAAATGATCGCGGGTATTCAGGAGGATACCATCCGTCTTCTCTATCATGTACAGGTAGAGCAGAAGGTAGAGCGTGAGCAGGTCGCAAAAGTAACCGGAACCAATAAGGACGAGAGTGCGGCAAAAGCACCGAAGAAGCGTGAACACGCCAAGGTATATCCGAATGATCCGTGTCCATGTGGCAGTGGTAAGAAATATAAGCAGTGCTGCGGACGTAAGGTTGTATAAAATCGAAGCAGATAACAAAAACGTGGAAACCATCATGGTTTCCGCGTTTTTTTGTAAAATCGTTCACTGCCTGACACTATTTTTGTTTCTTTGGAAATTTAGAATAAGATTTGTTCTGTTTCATGCCGCCCCGGCACTCTGCAAGTTCGCTGACAGTGACGAGCTGATATCCGCGTCTGGTAAGTTCCGGAATGATTGTCTGGGAGGCAGTGGCGGTCGCTTTATACAGATCGTGCATCAGTACGATATCTCCATCCTTTACATGGTTCAATACGGCTTTCTGGGTACTTGCGGAATCCCTCGTTTTCCAGTCTAAGGTATCGATGGACCAGATGATGGAAGGCATTCCCACCCATGATTTAATGTTGGAACTGGTGGCACCTCCCGGTGGGCGCATCACAACCGGATTTGTACCGATTACTTTTTTGACGGCACGATTGGTTTTGGAAACCTGTTTTTGAACTTCCTTTTTCCCAACCCGGGTCAGAATTTTGTGATCATAAGTGTGATTGCCAATCTGACACCCGTTGTCATAAGCCTTCTGTACGGTTTTGGAGTAAGTCGATACGCGGCTGCCCACCACAAAAAATGTGGCAACGGAATCATTTTTCTTCAGGGTTTTTAAAATAGTTGGGGTATAAACCGATGGCCCGTCGTCGTAAGTGAGGGCAACCATCTTTTTGTTTTTATCAATTTTCCGTGTCAGAACCCCTTTTTTATTAAAGTAACATAAGTAATGGGAAATATTCTTTTTCCCGGTAACTGCCTGTCCGTTTTTCCCGAAATAGTATTTGTTTTTGCCAACCTTTTTCCACCGGTTTTTCAGCTTTTTTCCATTCTGATAAAAATAGAAATGTCCGTTTTTATCATGGATAAGTCCCTGCAATACCGGTTTGGGATTTTCCGTGGAAGGAACCACCGGTGTTTCCGTTGGAATTTCGGAAGAAATTTCCGTGGAGTCATTTGCGGGCAGTTCTGTATTCAGATCTGCCGCATGGATAGCAATCCGGCCTGAAACTATGGTTAATGTCAGGGTAAATAACAATATTCCAAGGGAAAATAAATGAAATTCTTTTCTTCTTTTCATACAAAATCTCCTTATCTTTTGTGACATGTATTTGCTGTTATCATACACACTTTACAGGCAAAAAGAAAGATGAGAACAAATGTTCTGATTAAGATAGACAAAGTCAGATCTTTGTAGTAAAATTAGCATATATGTGCAGACTATAAAGATATGGATTTTATCTTTTTTTCATGGAATAAAGTTAATTTTACGATAAATTTGAGAAGGGAGAAGGCATTATGGAGTTCAAATTACATGCCCCATATGAGCCAACCGGTGACCAGCCGCAGGCAATTGAAAAATTAGTCAAAGGATTCAAAGAAGGCAACCAGTTTGAAACGCTGCTGGGTGTGACCGGTTCGGGAAAGACCTTTACGATGGCAAATGTCATTCAGGCACTGAATAAGCCAACGCTGATTATTTCCCACAACAAGACACTGGCGGGGCAGCTGTACGGAGAAATGAAAGAATTTTTCCCGGAGAATGCCGTCGAGTATTTTGTTTCCTACTATGATTATTATCAGCCGGAAGCGTATGTGCCACAGTCGGACACTTATATTGCGAAAGATTCTGCGGTCAATGATGAAATTGATAAGCTGCGCCTTTCTGCCACGGCAGCACTGGCGGAGCGAAAAGATGTCATCATCGTGGCATCTGTCTCCTGTATCTATGGCATTGGTAGTCCGGATGACTATATGAACATGATGGTTTCCCTGCGTCCCGGAATGGAGATTGACCGTGATGATGTGATCAAGGGACTCATTGACATGCAGTACACGCGCAACGAGATGGATTTTAAGCGTGGTACGTTTCGTGTGCATGGCGATGTACTGGAGATTTTTCCGGCGAATAATACCGACACGGCGATCCGAGTGGAGTTTTTCGGAGATGAGATCGACCGGATTACGGAGGTGGATGTGCTTACCGGAGAGATCAAATGTATATTAAAGCATGCGGCTGTGTTTCCGGCGTCCCATTATGTGGTGCCACAGGAAAAAATGAACGCAGCGTGTGACCGTATCGAGGCAGAACTGGAAGAGAGGGTCAGGTATTTTAAGGGTGAAGATAAGCTGCTGGAAGCGCAGCGTATCGCGGAGCGCACGAATTTTGATATTGAAATGATGAAGGAAACCGGATTTTGTAGTGGCATCGAAAACTATTCCCGTCATCTGGCAGGACGTGCCGAGGGAGAAATGCCGGAGACACTGATGGATTATTTTCCGGACGACTTTCTGATTATTGTGGATGAGTCCCACATTACGATTCCGCAGGTGCGTGGAATGTATGCAGGGGATCGCTCACGGAAACAGACACTGGTGGACTATGGATTCCGTCTGCCGTCCGCACTCGATAACCGCCCGCTTAATTTTGAAGAGTTTGAGAGCAAGATTGATCAGATGCTGTTTGTATCAGCTACGCCGAATGTCTATGAGAACGAGCATGAATTGCTGCGTGTGGAGCAGATTATCCGTCCGACCGGACTTCTGGACCCGGAGATTTCCGTGCGACCGGTTGAGGGGCAGATCGATGATCTGATCGGGGAAGTTAACAAAGAGACGAAAAATCACCATAAAGTGCTGATCACGACACTGACCAAGCGTATGGCGGAGGATCTGACACAGTATATGGGCGAACTTGGCATCCGTGTAAAATATCTGCACTCGGATATTGATACCTTAGAGCGTGCAGAGATTATCCGTGACCTGCGTCTGGACGTGTTTGATGTACTTGTCGGTATCAACCTGCTGCGGGAGGGATTGGATATTCCGGAGATTACGCTTGTGGCGATTCTGGATGCGGATAAGGAAGGATTCCTTCGTTCCGAGACTTCACTGATCCAGACCATCGGACGTGCGGCAAGAAACAGTGAGGGACATGTAATCATGTATGCGGATAAGATCACGGATTCCATGCGTGTGGCCATTGATGAGACGGAGCGCCGCCGCAAGCTTCAGCAGGCATACAATGAGGAACATGGAATCACACCGAAGACCATCCAGAAATCTGTGCGTGATCTGATTGCAATCTCCAAAAAAGTGGCAGCAGAGGAGATGGAATTTGATAAAGATCCGGAATCCATGAGCCGCAGGGAATTAGAAAAACTGATCGGGGACATCCAGAAGAAGATGAAGAAAGCTGCCGCAGAACTCAATTTTGAGGCGGCGGCAGAGTATCGTGATAAGATGGTGTCACTGAAAAATATGCTGCGTGATATTGAAAAATAAAAACAGGGACGTTACCGACAGGAGGAAATAAAATGCCGAGAAAACAGAGAAAGTACATTAAAATACGTGGGGCTAATGAGCACAATTTAAAAGCAATTGACGTAGATATTCCGAGAGATGAATTTGTTGTTTTAACGGGATTGTCCGGATCGGGAAAATCATCACTTGCATTTGATACAATTTATGCGGAAGGCCAGCGGCGCTATATGGAGTCTTTGTCTTCCTATGCAAGACAGTTCTTAGGACAGATGGAAAAACCGGATGTAGAGTCAATTGAGGGACTTCCGCCGGCAATCTCCATTGACCAGAAATCGACGAACCGAAACCCGCGTTCCACCGTCGGAACCGTGACGGAAATTTATGATTATTTTCGACTGCTGTATGCCCGCATAGGAATTCCACATTGTCCGAAGTGTGGACGTGCCATCGAGAAACAGACGATCGATCAGATGGTAGATGCCGTGATGAAACTGCCGGAACGCACACGCATCCAGATCCTTGCGCCGGTTGTGCGCGGGCGTAAGGGCGAACATCAGAAATTATTCGAGAAGGCAAAAAAAAGCGGTTATGTGCGTGTGATCGTGGACGGAAATATGTATGAACTTTCGGAAGAAATTCCGATGGATAAAAACATCAAACACAATATTGATATTGTGGTAGACCGTCTGGTGGTAAAACCCGGAATTGAAAAACGTCTGACCGATTCCCTGGAAAATGTTTTTGAGCTGACCGAGGGAAATGCGATTGTAGATGTGGTGGACGGGGAACCAATGAATTTTTCCCAGAATTTTGCGTGCCCGGATTGCGGAATCAGTGTGGATGAGGTGGAACCGCGAAGCTTTTCGTTTAATAATCCGTTTGGTGCCTGTCCGGTCTGCTACGGACTCGGTTACAAGATGGAGTTTGATGAAAATCTCATGATTCCGGATAAGACACTGTCTATTTCCGAGGGGGCAATTCAGGTAATGGGCTGGCAGTCCTGCACCGATCCGTCCAGCTATACCTATGCTACCCTAAAAGCGTTGTCGGAAGGATATGGATTTTCTCTCGATACACCATATAAAGATCTGCCAAAAGAAATCCGGCATATGCTCATTCATGGCGGAGATGGCCGGATATTAAAGGTGCATTATAAAGGACAGCGTGGAGAAGGCGTCTATGATCTGAACTGGGAAGGCCTTATTAAAAATGTCGAGCGCCGTTACCGGGAGACGGGATCGGACACGATGAAGCAGGAATATGAGCAGTTTATGCGTATTACACCGTGTGCTGCCTGCCATGGACAGCGTCTGAAGCAGAGCTCTCTTGCGGTTACGGTTGCAGACAAAAATATATATGAGATGACCGATATGTCGGTAAAGGATCTCGTGAAATATCTGGCGGAAATGCAGCTGACGGAACAGCAGAAGTTCATCGGCAATCAGATTTTAAAGGAAATCCGTGCCCGTGTGGGCTTTTTGCAGGAGGTAGGTCTGGATTATCTGACATTGACACGTGCGACCGGAACCTTGTCCGGAGGAGAGGCGCAGCGCATCCGCCTGGCTACCCAGATCGGTTCAGGACTGGTCGGCGTGGCATATATTCTGGATGAGCCGAGTATCGGACTGCATCAGCGGGACAATGACAAGCTGCTGCATGCACTGATGAATCTTAAGAATCTGGGAAATACGCTGATTGTCGTGGAACATGATGAGGATACCATGCGTGCGGCCGACTACATTGTGGATATTGGTCCGGCAGCCGGCGTCCATGGTGGAGAAGTCGTTGCGGCCGGTACTGCGGCGGATATCATGAAATGCAAAAAATCCATTACCGGCGCTTATCTGAGCGGCCGGATGAAGATTCCGGTACCATCGGAACGGCGCAGGCCGACCGGATTCCTTACCATCAAAGGAGCGCGGGAAAATAATCTGAAAAATATTGATGTGCAGGTTCCGCTTGGTATCATGACCTGTATCACCGGAGTATCGGGATCGGGAAAGAGTTCCCTGACCAATGAAATTCTGTATAAGCATCTGGCGCGAACTTTAAACCGGGCACGCTGCATCCCCGGAGATCACGATGATATTCTGGGTGTGGAACAACTGGATAAGATTATCGATATTGATCAGTCACCGATCGGACGCACACCGCGTTCGAATCCGGCAACCTATACCGGTGTGTTTGACATGATCCGTGATCTGTTTGCGGCAACTCCGGATGCAAAGGCACGCGGATATAAGAAGGGACGTTTCAGTTTCAACGTCAAAGGCGGACGCTGTGAGGCCTGCAGCGGAGATGGTATCATAAAGATCGAGATGCATTTCCTGCCAGATGTGTATGTGCCGTGTGAAGTCTGCGGTGGCAGGCGCTATAACCGCGAGACACTCGAAGTGCGCTATAAAGGAAAGACGATCTATGACGTGCTGGATATGACGGTGGAAGAGGCATTGGAATTTTTCAAAAATGTACCAACGATCCACCGAAAGATTCAGACACTGTACGATGTCGGACTTTCCTATGTAAAACTGGGACAGCCTTCCACAGAATTATCTGGAGGAGAAGCGCAGCGTATCAAACTTGCCACAGAACTGAGCAAACGCGGAACGGGAAAAACCATTTATGTACTGGATGAGCCAACCACCGGACTGCATTTTGCGGACGTACACAAGCTGGTGGAGATTCTTAGAAAGCTTTCGGACGGCGGAAATACCGTTGTCGTCATCGAGCATAATCTGGATGTCATCAAGACGGCTGATTATATCATTGATATGGGACCGGAAGGCGGTGATGGTGGCGGAACCGTGATTGCACAGGGGACTCCGGAGGAAATCTGTAAAGTTCCGGAATCGTATACCGGTCAGTTTTTAAAACCGTATCTGGAATCGAAGAACGTATAAAATAGCGAAAATGCACAGATTTTTGTCCCGGGAACAGAGAGATTCCTTAAAATTTAATTAAAATGCTTTAACCTATAAAAAAATGTTTGAAAAATGGGATGAATTGTATATAATGTTACTGTATGCATAAAAATATGATTAACTGCAGATTTGCGCCATGAACGCGGATCGAATTTTGATAAAGAAAGATAAAAAGAAAATAGGAAGGGGCATTCGGGATGATCGGATCAGATATCGGAATTGATTTAGGTACTGCGAGTATTTTAGTATATATTAAAGGAAAAGGTGTTGTATTAAAAGAGCCTTCCGTTGTTGCATTTGACAGAGATACCAATAAAATTAAAGCAATCGGTGAGGAAGCAAGACTGATGCTTGGAAGAACACCGGGAAACATTGTGGCAGTCCGTCCTCTTCGCCAGGGTGTGATTTCAGATTATACCGTCACAGAGAAGATGATCAAGTATTTCATCCAGAAAGCACTTGGAAAGAAGAGCTTTCGTAAGCCGCGCATCAGCGTCTGTGTACCGAGTGGTGTTACAGAGGTTGAAAAGAAAGCCGTAGAGGATGCAACTTATCAGGCAGGAGCCCGTGAAGTAGAGATTATTGAGGAACCAATTGCAGCAGCAATCGGTGCCGGTATTGATATTTCCAGACCATGCGGAAACATGATCGTAGATATCGGAGGAGGTACTTCGGATATCGCAGTCATTTCTCTGGGTGGTTCTGTTGTGAGCACTTCCGTGAAAATTGCAGGAGATGATTTTGACGAAGCCCTGGTCCGCTATATGAGAAAGAAACATAATCTTTTGATCGGTGAGCGTACCGCAGAAGATATCAAGATCAAAATTGGTACATGCTACCCACTGGCACAGAATGAGACGATGGATGTCCGTGGCCGTAATCTGGTAACCGGTCTGCCAAGAACCATTACGGTAAGCTCTGAGGAGACAGAGGAAGCTCTGCGTGAGGCAACATTACAGATTGTGGAAGCTGTACATTCCGTACTGGAGAAAACTCCACCGGAACTGGCGGCAGACGTTGCAGACAGGGGAATTGTCCTGACAGGTGGCGGCTCCTTGCTTCGTGGTCTGGAGGAACTGATTGAAGAACGTACCGGAATCAACACGATGACGGCAGAGCATCCTATGACCTGTGTAGCAATCGGAACCGGAAAATATGTAGAATTCCTCGCAGGAAAAAGAGACGAGGATTAATGCATAAAGTGCGCATTTATGCGCACTTTTTATCGCATGTCTATAAAGATCGTGAGGGCATTGGCCGATATAAATTAAAACTGTGAAAATTGAGGTGTCATAAATGGTAAAAGGATTGTATACCGCCCATACGGGAATGGTAAACGAAATGAAGCGTCTGGATATTCTGGCAAATAATCTGGCAAACGCAGACACAACAGCATATAAAAAAGAAGGAACGACGAGTCGTACTTTTGCCGATGAGATGTCTTTGCGCATTAAGGATTCTTCTAACATGGGGATTCCGAAAAAGCTTGGAGATATTACATATGGGGTTCACCTTGGACAGGTATATACGGATTATTCCACGGGAAATTTCAAGGTGACAGATAACACCACAGATTTTGCGATTGAAGGAAACGGCTTTTTTGCCGTGGCATTCACGGACAAGCAGGGAAATACTTCCGTGAAGTATACGCGGGATGGAGCCTTTACCGTAAATAAAGAGGGGTATCTGGTGACGAAGGATGGCGATTATGTTTTAAATGCCACTGGTGCAATGAATGGCGATCCGGGTCAGAATAATTATATACGTCTGGATCCAAATGCTGCGATTACCGTGAATAAACTGGGATACGTCATGCAGAATAACCAGATTGTCGGAACGATCGGCATGGTGGATGTGGATAATTATGACTATCTTGAAAAATACGGTGAGAATCTGTATAACCTTCTTCCGGGAGGAAACCGGATTGCAACAGATGCCAATATAGAGCAGGGCACACTGGAGACCTCCAATGTAAATGTTGTAAATGAGATGGTAAATATGATTACAATTCAGAGAGCCTATGAGGCAGGACAGAAGGTAATCACTTCCATAGATGGAACACTTGACCGGGCAGTTAACAATGTCGGTAAAGTATAATAGCCGCTGAAAGACCGCAAGGAGGAAATAGAAGCGTATGATGAGATCACTTTATACTGCGGCAACCGGAATGATTGCGCAGCAGACAAATCTGGATACAATTTCAAATAACCTGTCCAATGTGAATACGACAGGTTATAAGACGGAACGTACCGAGTTTAAATCTTTACTGTACCAGACACTGCAGACAAAGACAACGACGGCAAATGGTGCCAATAAACCGGTAGGTGCACAGGTAGGACTCGGAACCAGAGTGGCAGCGACCATGTCCAACTATACGCAGGGGGCGCGTGAAGAGACAGAGATTCCGACCGATTTTGCACTGGAAGGAAAGGGATTCTTTGCAGTGCGGGGTGTGGATGGACAGACATATTACACCAGAAACGGTAACTTCTCCTGGAGTCAGGATTCGAATGGAAACACAATTCTGGCAACCTCAGAGGGGCTTCCGGTATTGGATTCCAGAGGAAATACCATTCGTGTGCCGAGAGGCGTATCTTCGGAAAGCATGGTATTTTCGAGCAATGGAACGATTGGCTATAAAGATGCAACCGGCAATGTAGTGTCATTAAACCAGTCTTTTGGAATCTATCAGTTTAACAATCCGGCAGGACTGGAGAAAATGTCAGGAAGCAAACTTGCAGCGACTGCAGCTTCGGGAAATCCGATGCTGGAGGGACAAAATGCAGGATTGACGAAGACCGGTGTATATCAGGGCTACATCGAAGCTTCAAATGTACAGGTTGCTGATGAGATGGTAAATATGATCATTGCACAGCGCGCATATGAATTAAATTCCAAGGCAATCACGACCTCGGATTCCATGCTGGAGACAGCAAATAATCTGAAACGATAGGCAGCAGTTCCGAATTACTTACATAAGAGGGATATACTATGGATATTTCATCAATCAGTACAAATTATACGGTTGCAAATGCAGACAAAAGTACAGAGCAGGGCAATTCTATTCAGAGTTCATTAAAGAATATTTCATCGGACTCTTCAGAGGAACAATTAAAAGGTGTCATCAAAGATTTTGAATCTTATTTTGTGGAGCAGGTCATCAAACAGATGAAAGATACATTTACCTCGGATGATGACGAGGATTCTACGATGTCACAGTACAAAGATCTGTATATGGATCAGGCAATTGAAACGGTGGCAGATGAAATGGTGGATCAGATCGGAGAAAGCTATACACAGACACTGTATGAGCAGATGAAACGTAATATTGGCCAGTAGTAACATCAGCACAAAGAAAAGAGGAGAGACTGTTTACAACAGTCTCTTTTTTAGAGAATGGGGAACATATTTTGGAAGAGAATCTTGAGAGCATTGAAGGATATGTAGATCACATCATCTATCGAAATGCAGACAACGGATATACCGTACTTGTTCTGGTGTGTAACGAAGAAGAAGAGACTTGTGTGGGGGTATTTTCGGATATTGCCGAGGGAGAAAACATTAAGGCAAAGGGAAGTTATACAGAACATCCGACTTACGGCAGACAGTTTCAGGTAAAGAGTTTCGAAGAAAAGGCACCACAGGATGAGGTGGCAATTGAGCGGTATCTGGGATCAGGGGCGATCAAAGGGATCGGAATTGCCTTAGCGGCAAGGATTGTGCGAAGATTCAAGGCAGATACCTTTCGTATCATTGAAGAAGAACCGGAGCGGCTGGCGGAGATCAAAGGCATCAGCCAGAGAAAGGCTATGGAAATCGCGGATCAGGTGAATCAGAAAAAAGATCTCCGGCAGGCAATGATTTTTTTGCAGCAATACGGGATCAATACCACACTTGCAGTGAAAATATATAAAACATACGGGCAGGAAATATACGGAATACTGAAAGAAAATCCATATCGTATGGCAGATGATGTGGAAGGGGTCGGATTCCGCACGGCAGATGAGATCGCATCTCGTGTGGGAATCCGCACCGATTCCGATTTCCGGATTCGAAGCGGTATCCAGTATGTGCTGCTGCAGGCTGCCGGAGAGGGGCATACCTATCTGCCGATGCAGGAACTGACGCAGCGGGCAAGCCGGCTTCTTGAGGTAGACCCGGAGCACATCGAGCAGCATTACATGAATCTGGCGATGGATCGCAAGATCATTATGCGCCAGGTGGAAGACAGTACGCAGATCTATGCGGCAACCTATTTTTATATGGAGGCAAATACCGCTACCCGTCTGACACAGCTGAATGCTGTGTTTGATGTTCCGGATATCGAAATTGAGGACAGAATCCGAAAGATTGAAAAGAAGACGGGAATGGATCTTGATGAGCATCAGGTAGAAGCGGTAAAGGAAGCCGTAAGAAACGGTGTTCTCGTGATTACCGGAGGTCCCGGAACGGGAAAAACAACGACGATCAATACGATCATCCGGTATTTTGAATTATCCGGAGAAGATATTATGCTGGCGGCACCGACCGGACGGGCAGCAAAGCGCATGAGCGAAACCACCGGGTATGAGGCACGGACGATTCACCGGATGCTCGAACTGAATGGCGGAATGGAAGGAAATGCCGGATTTGAGCGCAATGAACAAAATCCGCTGGAGACCAATCTCATCATTATTGATGAGATGTCGATGGTGGATATTTCCCTGATGAATTCCCTGCTGAAAGCAATTTTGCCGGGCACGCGTCTGATCCTGGTGGGAGATGTGAATCAGCTGCCGAGTGTAGGGGCGGGAAGTGTGCTGAAGGACATTATTGATTCGAAGATGTTTCCTACGGTAATGCTGACAAAAATTTTCCGACAGGCAAGCACCAGTGATATTATTGTCAATGCGCATAAGATTAACCGGGGAGAAAAAGTCAGCCTGGATAACAAGAGCATGGATTTCTTTTTCCTGAAGCGTTATGAGGCAGATAAAATTATCAACGTTACGCTGCAGCTGATCAAGCAGAAACTTCCGAAATTTGTGGGGGCAAGCGAATACGATATCCAGGTGCTTACGCCTATGCGGAAAGGGCTGCTCGGAGTAGAACGTCTCAATACGATTCTGCAGATGTATCTGAACCCGCCATCGGACAGAAAAAAGGAGAAAGAGCATGGGGCGATCGTTTTCCGGGAAGGCGATAAAGTCATGCAGATCAAAAATAATTATCAGCTGGAATGGGAGATCCGCAGCAAATATGGACTCTGCATAGACAAAGGAACCGGGGTGTTTAACGGAGATACCGGAATTATTGAAGAGATCAATGATTTTGCAGAGACCATCACGGTAAATTTTGATGAAGGGCGTATGGTGGAATATTCGTACAAACTGCTGGATGAGCTGGAACTTGCGTATGCTGTGACGATCCATAAATCACAGGGATCGGAGTATCCGGCCGTTGTCATTCCGCTTCTTTCCGGCCCCCGCATGCTTATGAACCGGAATTTATTGTACACAGCGGTTACAAGAGCAAAGAAATGTGTTACGATAGTGGGAGATGATACAACATTTGAACAAATGATTGAGAATAATTCCCAACAGAGACGTTACAGCGGTCTGAAGGACCGGCTGTTGGAAAATAAGGAGGAAGCGTAAATGAAAGCACAGATTTTAACGGAAGATCAGATTCCGGAAGCGCTCAGTATTGCAAGGGGTGTCTTTGATTACTGTCTGCGTGCGCGGATCACGGATCTGGAAATGATTCATATATTTCTGCAATATACGGAAAACACAAACATCCGGAACATGATTGCAGAAGGAACTCTCACCATGTGGGGAATTTTTGAACAGGGGCATATGATCGCCATGTCAGGAATGCAGAAAGAAGGACATATTACCATGCTGTATGTGCTTCCGGTATTCCAGCGCAGAGGATGTGGCAGATGTCTGTTGGAAGAAATGAAGGCGTATGCGGCAAATCAATATCAGTTACAGAGGGTGACGTTATCGGCAATGCCGGCATGGACAGCGGATTATTTCACAAAACGCCGGTTTCATCCAATGGAGGTAACACAGCCGTGTTCATTTGTCCCGATGCAGGCAAAAACCGTGGCACGCGCGATATATGAAAAGAAAGAAATTCCATCCGGCGTGATCCTTGGAACCAGCATTGGCGGTCTGGCAGTCTGTGCGGCAGTTGCTGTCGGGTTCATGGTATTGTGGATGCATGGAATTGTATAATATGTATATTTATTCATAAAATATGTCACTTTTTTCTCTTGCAAAAAAGGTTGAAAAAAGTGACGATTTGTGATAAAATTTTTACAATTTAGGTAAAGCTAACTCAAGGTAAAAAAAAGAGATTCTCTCTTTTTTTTTGCCAAGATGCAAGAAAGGCAGGGCAAAGAATGAAAGCTTTTTTGATACTGGAAGACGGAACCGTGTTTACAGGTACAAGCATTGGTTCTACACGCGAAATCATCAGTGAGATCGTATTTAATACCTCAATGACCGGATATTTAGAGGTACTTACAGATCCGTCCTATGCAGGACAGGCGGTTGTGATGACGTATCCGCTGATCGGAAACTACGGAATTACACCGGATATGGAATCCGCCAGACCGTGGCCGGACGGATATATTGTAAGAGAGCTTTCACGTATGCCGAGCAATTTCCGCTGTCAGGGAAGCATTCAGGATTTCCTGACAAAGCATGATATTCCGGGAATTGCAGGAATTGATACCCGTGCGCTTACCAAGATTCTCCGTGAAAAGGGAACCATGAACGGAATGATCACGACAAACGAAAATTATAATCTGGATGAAATTCTTCCAAAACTGAAAGAATATACAACCGGAAATGTTGTGGATAAAGTTACCTGCAGCGAGAAGAACGTATTAAAGGGAAGCGGAAAGAAAGTTGCACTGATGGATTTCGGTGCGAAGAACAACATCGCAAAATCATTAAATGCCCGTGGCTGTGAGGTGACGATTTATCCGGCACACACATCGGCGGAGGAAATTCTCGGAGCCAATCCGGATGGCATTATGCTCAGTAACGGACCTGGAGATCCGAAAGAGTGCACAGCGATTATTGAAGAATTAAAGAAACTGTATGCAAGTGACGTACCGATCTTTGCCATCTGTCTCGGTCATCAGCTCATGGCACTGGCAAACGGAGCGGATACACACAAGATGAAATACGGACACCGTGGTGGAAACCATCCGGTGAAAGATTTATCAACCGGCCGTGTTTACATTTCTTCCCAGAACCATGGGTATGTGGTAGATACCGATACCCTTGATCCGAAGGTTGCAAAGCCTGCATTCGTCAATGTCAATGACGGAACCAACGAGGGCTTAGAGTATGTCGGAAAGAATATTTTCACCGTGCAGTTCCATCCGGAAGCATGCCCGGGACCACAGGACTCTTCGTACCTGTTTGACCGCTTTATTCAGATGATGGGAGGGAATCAGTAATGCCAAGAAATAAAGACATCAAAAAAGTATTAGTAATCGGTTCGGGACCAATCGTCATCGGACAGGCAGCCGAGTTTGACTACGCAGGAACACAGGCATGCCGTTCCTTAAAGGAAGAAGGCGTGGAGGTATGTCTGGTAAACTCCAACCCTGCCACCATTATGACCGACAAGCAGATTGCGGATCAGGTATACATTGAGCCTCTGACACTTCCGGTTCTTGAAAAAATTATTTTAAAGGAAAAACCGGACAGCATCCTTCCGACACTCGGTGGACAGGCTGGATTAAATCTGGGTATGGAACTGGCAGAGTCCGGCTTTTTAGAAGAGCACGGAGTAAAACTGATCGGTACAACCGCAGAGACCATCTTTAAGGCAGAGGACCGTCAGGCATTTAAGGATACCATGGAAAAAATCGGTGAGCCTTGTGCAGCTTCTCAGGTTGTAAATACCGTAGAAGACGGTATTAAGTTCACCAATACGATCGGATATCCGGTTGTGCTCCGTCCGGCATTCACCCTCGGCGGAAGCGGCGGCGGTATCGCCCACAACGAGCAGGAGCTGGTCGATATCTTAAGCAACGGACTTCGTTTAAGCCGTGTCGGTGAGGTACTGGTTGAACGCTGTATCGCAGGATGGAAGGAAGTCGAGTACGAAGTAATGCGTGATGCGAACGGAAACTGCATCACCGTATGTAACATGGAAAACATCGATCCGGTTGGTGTGCATACCGGAGATTCCATCGTAGTGGCACCTTCCCAGACACTCGGGGATAAAGAGTACCAGATGCTTCGTAGTTCTGCATTAAATATTATCAATGAGTTAAAGATCACCGGTGGATGTAACGTGCAGTATGCATTGAATCCGGATTCTTTTGAGTACTGTGTCATCGAGGTAAACCCTCGTGTATCCCGTTCTTCCGCTCTTGCCTCTAAGGCAACCGGATATCCGATCGCAAAGGTTACCGCAAAGATTGCATTAGGCTATACACTTGATGAGATCAAGAATGCCATCACACAGAAGACCTATGCAAGTTTCGAGCCGATGCTTGACTACTGTGTAGTGAAGATTCCGAGACTTCCGTTTGACAAATTCCTCACTGCAAAGAGAACGTTAAGTACACAGATGAAAGCAACCGGAGAGGTTATGAGTATCTGTGATAACTTCGAGGGCGCACTGATGAAAGCCATCCGTTCCCTGGAGCAGCATGTGGACAGCCTTATGTCCTATGATTTTACCGGACTGTCCGATGAAGAGTTAGAGGCACAGCTTCATGTGGTCGATGACCGCAGAATCTGGGTGATTGCAGAGGCACTGCGCCGCGGCGTTTCCTATGACCATATTTATGAAATTACCAAGATCGACCGCTGGTTTATCGACAAGCTGGCAATTCTGGTAGAGATGGAGCAGCACTTAAAGAGCGAAGAACTGACGGTAGATCTGTTAAAAGAAGCAAAGAGAATCGAGTTCCCGGACAACGTCATCGCAGAGCTTACCGGAAAGACCGAGGAAGAGATTAAACAGATGCGTTATGCAAACGGTATCGTTGCAGCATATAAGATGGTGGATACCTGTGCCGCAGAGTTTGCTGCAGAGACACCGTATTACTACAGTGTTTACGGAAGTGAGAACGAGGCGGCAGAGACCACACCGCAGAAAAAGGTTCTGGTTCTTGGTTCCGGTCCGATCCGTATCGGTCAGGGTATCGAGTTTGATTTCTGTTCCGTACACTGTACCTGGGCATTTGCCAAGGAAGGCTGGGAGACCGTCATTATCAACAACAACCCGGAGACCGTTTCCACCGACTTTGATATTGCAGACAAGCTGTATTTTGAGCCGTTGACCGCAGAGGATGTCGAGTCCATCGTAAATATTGAGAAACCGGACGGAGCTGTGGTACAGTTCGGTGGACAGACAGCGATCAAACTGACAGAGGCGCTTATGAAGATGGGCGTTCCGATTCTTGGAACCAAGGCAGAGGATGTCGATGCCGCAGAGGATCGTGAGCTTTTTGATGAGATTCTGGAGAAGACTCATATTCCGAGAGCAGCCGGTGGAACCGTATTCACCGCAGAGGAAGCCAAAGAAGTTGCAAACCGTCTTGGTTATCCGGTTCTTGTCCGTCCTTCCTATGTACTTGGCGGACAGGGAATGAAGATTGCGTTTAACGATGAGGAAATCGAGGAGTTCATCGGAATCATCAACCGTATTGCACAGGATCATCCAATTCTCGTAGACAAGTATTTACAGGGTAAGGAGATCGAGGTCGATGCCGTATGTGACGGAACCGACATTCTCATTCCTGGTATTATGGAACATATCGAGCGTACCGGAGTCCATTCCGGAGACAGTATTTCCGTATATCCGGCTCCAACGATCAGTGATAAGGTAAAGGATACCATCGTAGAGTATACAAAGCGTCTGGCACAGGCACTGCATGTGGTCGGTCTGATCAATATCCAGTTCATCGCCATGAATGAGGAAGTATATGTCATCGAGGTAAATCCGCGTTCCTCAAGAACCGTGCCGTACATCAGTAAGGTTACCGGTATTCCGATTGTAGATTTGGCAACCAAGGTGATCATCGGTAACACGATCCGCGGTCTGGGCTATGAGCCGGGACTTGCACCAGTTGCCGATTATATCGCAATCAAGATGCCGGTATTCTCCTTTGAGAAACTGCGTGGGGCAGAGATCAGCCTTGGACCGGAGATGAAATCTACCGGTGAGTGTCTGGGTATCGCAAAGACATTCAATGAGGCACTGTACAAAGCATTCCTTGGAGCAGGTGTACAGCTTCCGAAATACAAGCAGATGATTATGACGGTAAAGGATGCCGATAAGCCGGAGGCTGTCGGTGTGGCAAAGCGTTTTGAGGCACTCGGCTACAAAATCTACGCAACACGAAGCACTGCAAAGTATCTGCAGGAGCACGGCGTCAATGCACTGCGTGTCAATAAGATTTCGCAGGAGTCACCAAATGTAATGGATCTGATCCTTGGCCACAAGATCGACCTTGTCATCGATACACCAACACAGGGTAACGGTGATAAGACAAGAGACGGATTCTTAATCCGCCGTAATGCGATTGAGACCGGTGTGTACTGTATCACCGCTATGGATACCGCAAATGCGCTGGCACGTTCTTTAGAGACCGCTCACGGGGAGCTTACTCCAGTGGATATTGCAACGGTTAAGAATATGTAAGATAAAATAAAAACAGTCCCTTACCAATAGGTACAGGGGCTGTTTTTACATATAAAATTTTATTTGTCCAGATGCTGTTCGATAAGAACCAGAATCACATAGGCAATCAGGGAATAAAGAATAAATAAGACACACCGGTCTACGAAAGAACCAATATCAGCCGGATCACGGAACTGATGAATAAACTGGTTCATCCCCAACAGAGGACAGATGCATCCGACAGGTACCACAATTTTCCAGAGAAAGTGAATGATTTCCTGTTTATGGCGCTTTCCGTTCAATAAAACAAGGGAGCAACAGATTCCGATGTAAATGAGGAGTGTTGGAAAATCCCAAAGATCCAGCATATCCGGTAAAAGCACATGCGTAAATATTGCAAACAGTCCGGTAAGGATCAATAAAACGATACCCACTGCACAGGGAAGGAGTGTAAAGCACTGTTGTTTTTGATTGTCTTCCAAAAGGTTCATCATATTTTCCTCCGCTTTCATAGAATAAATTTCCGGTGTTAATTTTTCACCGGAGAGAAGTTCATTGACATTGATATCGAGAGTAGCACAAAGTTCGTTCAGAATCGAAGTGTCAGGAATGCTGTTTCCGTTTTCCCATTTGGATATGGTTTTATCACTGACGCCGATCCGGTCACCGAGATCTTTCTGTGTAAATCCTCTGGCTTTTCTGGATTGTTGTATAAATTCGCCAATATTATTTTGTGACATAGTGGAACCTCCATTTCGTAAGAGACAGTTGCTGCAGTGTCTGTCTGCTTTCAGTATAGAAGAAACGTGCAGAGAATACAATCTATGAGTTGGAGAGTTGGAGGTTCGCAGTCTCAGAGAAAGAGAAGGACGGTTCCGTCAAAAGAATTCTCCCAAAAGGAGAATCTGAAAGAAATAGCTTTCAAAAAGAAACCTCTCATTTTATAATAGAAAGGAGCAGACAAGAGAGGATATGAAATATGAATAAGAAAAATGAATATCAGGATGAGGGATTAAAAGGCAATGAAAGAATAGAAGATGCAATTTTTGCGCTTCAGAAAGAAGCCACACAGGAGCAGCTTGCACATACGTTGACGGTGATCCGGCGGCGGATGAAAGAGGGAGGACAACTGATCGTTGCTGTGGAACCGGATCCGGCACAGGCACAAATGAAGTTACAGACAGTGAGAACTCCGGACGGTAAAATCTGGTGGTCGGCATTTACCAGCTTTGAGGAAGAATTAAAAGGTGCAGATCAGGTGAAGTCGACATTTTTGTCAGAGATCGGCAGGATGTTTGAAGCAGCACTTACTGTGCCGGAGATCGCGGGGATTATTATCAATCCCTGGAACCGGACAATCATGTTGGATAAACATCTGATCCGGATTATTATGCCGGACTGAAAATTTTCATATTTTTCGTAACTATATGCAATACGATTCGAAAAGAACAGTGATACTATCGGGGAAACAGTATGTTCAGACCAATGAGAAGAAAGAAAAGGGAATCAGCACAGAGACAGCAAAACAATTATTGCTTCATGAGCGGCGCAACAGTCGGATCAATATAGAGCTTACCGATCCGGAGGCGGATGTGACATTTTCTCGTATGAGACAAAATTAAGGAGGTATACAATGAGGATGATGGTTATGATAATCTATCTATTATTTTTAATATGCATGATCGTTTATTATGGAAAAATGATGTATAGAAATTATCAAAAAGAACTTCCTTTAGGATATGGGCAAAATAAAATCGTGTATTTTATGATCCTGCTATGTATCATAATCGGTCAATACACCATTCCTTCTGCTTGGGGACGACTGAGTGTAATTTTAATATTCGGAGTTGCATTCTTTTTGATCTATGCAATGATTGGTCTCCATAATAGAAAGAATCATTCCGGAGAATTATTTCGCATATATCAAAAAGAAGTCACCACAGCAAAGAGGTGTATCATCATAGGCACAGGAGTTGTTGTAGTTGCTTTATTTTTGGTCTGTTTTATAAAAAAATAAACTAAATCTGCATCCGGATGACAAGCCTCCCCGCTTTATAAGCCGCATTCATCTGCCCGTGCATCTGCTCCACCAGTGTCCGTGCAATGAAAGCCCAAGTCCGGTCGGTCATGGTAATGTCCGGTGTGATCCGGTGTCTTTTGAGCACCGCATACATTGCGGCAATGCTTCCCTCTAAAATGCGATTTACCGACACTTCCTGCAAGGATTGTGCCAAAGGCACAGACAGGACAACCGAATACCGGAACAGTTCTTCCGTCAGTTGTGTCATCACCTTTGTGCGTTCCCGGATGATGGCAACATACTGGCGGGAGACAGCAGATAACGGTTCCTTTTCCAAAAGTTCCAGGTAGCCGCAGATGGCAGTCAGCGGTGTGCGTAGATCGTGGGAAATGCTCGTGATGGCAGCCTGCAGCTGGGTGTTTCCCTGTTTAAAACAATGCTGCATGGCACGGAGCTGTTCCAGGGATTGGTTGAGCGTATCCGCCAGAAGACACAAATCTTTATCCCGGCAGGAAAGTGTAATCGGTTTATCAAATATGGAATTCTTTTGGTTTTCGTTATTCTGCTTCCTATATTGGTGACGAACCAGCTGGGAATGGGGGACCCATTTTTTTGCAAATACCTCTGTCCACAGGGAGTATTAGAGGGGGCACTTCCACTTTCGATTGCAAATGCAGGCATCCGTGCGGCATTGGGAAAGCTGTTTACATGGAAGGCCGGAATACTGGTTGCGGTCGTGTTGTTAAGCCTTATGTTTTATCGCCCGTTCTGCAAATGGATCTGTCCGCTTGGCGCAGTCTATGCGCTTTTTAATAAAGTATCTCTTTTACAGATGCATATAGATACCGGTAAATGTGTATCTTGCGGCAAATGTGCCGGTGTCTGTAAAATGGATGTGGATGTGGTCCGGCATCCAAATCATACGGAATGTATACGCTGCGGAGCATGTGTGAAGGAATGTCCGGTAGAGGCAATCAGTTATAAGTATGGATTTGCAGAAAAATCAAAAAAGAAGAAGGAGACTAATTAAAATGAAAAAACTTACAGTAATGTTACTGGTTATGACTCTGGTATTTGGACTTGCCGCTTGTGGCAATGCCTCGGAAAAAGGCAGCACTGTGACGGAAACGCAGGCACAGTCTGCGGAAGATACAGGGGCTGGTAATGCAGAACTCAACAAACTGTACGAAAAGGAAAATGCCATTATTGCGAAACATCAGGAATTGTGGAATACGGTTTTTAATAACATTGACAAAAACAAAGCTGCAGACGCAGGAGAACAAAATTATGGAACGTTTCTGGAGACACAGCTGGATCATGTGAAGGACCAGTTTTCGGAGGCAGACCTGAAAAAGCTGGATAAGGATATCGAAGAGATTAAGAAAATCGAGGATCAGGTAACGGAACTTACCGCGCAGATGGGAACAGAAAATTCCGGCGCCCAAAGCGCGAATGCAGAAACATCCGTCTTTCCGTCTTTTCAGGCGAAGGATCTGGATGGAAATAAGGTGGACAGCAGCATTTTTTCACAGAATGCGGTAACGGTTGTTAATTTCTGGTTTAATGGATGCACGCCATGTGTGGAGGAACTTCCGGCACTCAACAAATTAAATGAAGAACTGAAGGCAAAGGGCGGTCAGGTCATTGGCGTAAACACGGATTCACTCGATGGTAATAAAGAGGGAATTGCGGAAGCAAAAAGCATCCTGAAAAAACAGGGGGCAGACTATACCAACCTTTCCCTTGATTCAGACAGTGAGGCCGGTAAATACGCAACAAATATTATGGCATTTCCAACGACAGTTCTCGTTGACCGTAATGGCAACATTGTCGGAGATCCGATCATGGGCGGAATCACGAGTGATGAAGTTTACAAAAAGGTGACAGCTGCGATTGACCAGATCTTAGAGAAGGATAAGCAGTAAGATGGATACGGATAGGGTGGTAACTTTAAAAGGAGAATTCTATGGAATATGAACACATTGTCCATTCGTTTGAGCCGGTGTACGACAAAGCTTCCGAAATCCTCATATTAGGAACCCTGCCGTCCGTCAAATCAAGAGAAAACAATTTTTATTACGGGCACAAACAGAACCGTTTCTGGAAAGTGCTTGCAACACTTTTAAAGGAGCCGGTTCCGCATACAATTGAGGAGAAAAAAGCCATGCTGCTTGCCCACCGGATTGCCCTGTGGGATGTGATCCAAAGCTGTGACATCAAAGGCTCAAGTGACAGCAGTATTAAAAATGTACAGCCGACGGATATTGGCATGATTCTGGAAAAAACGAACATAACACGTGTTTATGCAAACGGAAACAAGGCAGGACAGCTTTATAAAAGATACCAGTTTCCGGTCACGGGGATCGAAGCGATGGTGCTTCCATCCACAAGTCCGGCAAATGCCGCGTGGTCGCTGGAACGGCTGTGTGAGGCGTGGCATGTGATTCTGGAACAAGGATAACAGAGCCTTTTATAAAAGATTTAAAAAGCCATCTTTGTAAAGAAAGATGGCTTTTTTTAGTACAAATCAACGGCAAAGTGACGAAATGGCAAAGAAAAAATATGAAAAAATTGAACAAATAACGGAAAAATATGAAAATTTTTAATGTGAACCAAAAAATATTCTATAGTTTATGAGATAAAAATCCCGTATACTAGCATTACAAACAAAACAAGAAGGGGGAAATTCTTATGAAAAAGAAAATTGTTGCAATTATGATGATGGCGGTACTTGCACTTTCAACCGCAGCATGCGGAGCCGATGGGGGAAACAACGGCGGTGGCACACAGGCAGGCAATACAGGGGGAGGCACTTCTACCTCAACTGTCGCAAACAAGGATAAACCTTTGGTATGGTTTAACCGTCAGCCGTCAAACAGTTCTACAGGAGAGCTTGACATGACAGCACTCAATTTTAACAAAGATACTTATTATGTAGGGTTTGATGCAAATCAGGGTGCAGAACTTCAGGGTACCATGGTAAAAGATTACATCGAGAAAAATATTGACAAGATTGACCGTAACGGAGATGGCGTGATCGGCTATATTTTAGCAATCGGTGATATCGGTCACAATGATTCCATTGCCCGTACAAGAGGTGTCAGAAAAGCACTTGGAACAGCAGTGGATAAAAACGGCGAGGCAGACAGTGCACCGGCAGGAACCAATACCGATGGAAAAGCATCACAGGTTCAGGACGGAAGCATTGAAGTAGGTGGAAAAACCTATGTGATCCGTGAACTTGCTTCCCAGGAAATGAAAAACTCAGCAGGTGCTACATGGGATGCAGCAACAGCCGGCAATGCGATTGGTACATGGTCATCTTCTTTCGGGGATTCCATTGATGTCGTTGTATCCAACAATGATGGAATGGGAATGTCAATGTTTAATGCATGGTCAAAGGATAACGGTGTACCGACATTCGGATATGATGCAAACAGCGATGCAGTTGCAGCAATTGCAGAAGGCTACGGTGGAACGATCAGCCAGCATGCAGACGTACAGGCATACCTGACACTGCGTGTTCTTAGAAATGCACTGGATGGTGTAGATGTTGACACGGGTATCGGAACTGCAGACGATGCAGGAAATGTATTAAGCAGTGACGTTTATGTATACAAAGAAGACGAGAGATCTTACTATTCCCTGAACGTGGCAGTAACCGCTGATAATTACAAAGATTTTACAGATTCTACCGTTGTATGGGAACCGGTATCCAAGCAGTTAGATGCATCTGCCCATCCGACAAAGAAGGTATGGCTGAATATTTACAATGCTTCTGATAACTTCTTAAGTTCTACCTATCAGCCGCTGTTACAGAAGTATGATGACCTTTTAAATCTGGATGTTGAGTACATTGGTGGTGACGGACAGACAGAGTCTAATATCACAAACCGTCTGGGCAATCCGGGACAGTACGATGCTTTTGCCATCAACATGGTGAAAACAGATAATGCAGCTTCTTACACAGCTCTTTTAAATCAGTAAAACAACTTAACTTCGGGGGGAGAAATACGGTTCTCTCCCCGAAAACAAAAGGATAGGAGCGGATAGTATGGGGGATCAGAGCAAAGATATTATCTTATCGATACGTGGCATGAGTAAATCATTTGGCCGCAACAGAGTACTTGATCATATCAACCTTGATGTGAGAAAAGGAACAGTTATGGGACTTATGGGAGAAAATGGTGCCGGTAAGTCAACAATGATGAAATGTCTTTTTGGAACTTATCAGAAAGACGAAGGAACTATATACCTTGACGGAAAAGAAGTGAATTTTTCCGGTCCGAAGGATGCACTTGAAAATGGGATTGCAATGGTGCATCAGGAGTTAAACCAGTGTCTGGAGAGAAATGTTGTGGATAATCTCTTTCTTGGCAGATACCCGGTAAATTCCCTTGGGATGATCGATGAGGGAAGAATGAAAAATGAAGCCTCGGAATTATTCCGGAAACTGGGAATGACGGTAAATCTGGATCAGCCGATGAGAAATATGTCCGTTTCCCAGCGGCAGATGTGTGAAATTGCAAAGGCAATCTCATATAATTCGAAAGTAATCGTATTGGATGAGCCAACATCATCACTTACCGTACAGGAAGTGGATAAACTTTTTGATATGATGCGGATGCTTCGTGACCAGGGCATCTCCCTTATTTATATTTCCCATAAAATGGATGAAATATTTGAGATCTGTGATGATATTTCCGTACTCCGGGATGGAAATCTGGTCATGACAAAAAGTGCAAAAGAAACAAATATGAATGAACTGATTACTGCAATGGTAGGCCGTGTGCTGGAAAACCGTTTTCCACCGGTGGATAATCAGCCGAAAGATGTTATTTTATCAATCCAGCATTTGTCCACAAAATATGAGCCGTATTTACAGGATGTTACATTTGATGTCCGTGAAGGGGAGATTTTTGGCTTATATGGCCTTGTGGGAGCCGGACGGACAGAATTGCTGGAAACCATATTCGGTATCCGCACAAGAGCCGCAGGCCGTGTTTATCTGAACCATAAGCTTATGAATTTCAGCTGTGCAAAAGAGGCAATGGATTATGGATTCGCGCTTATTACGGAAGAACGGAAGGCAAATGGATTATTCCTGAAAGGGAATCTTACATTTAATACAACCATTGCAAATCTTAATGCATATAAAAAAGGCGCGGCACTTTCAGAACCGAAAATGACAAAGGCTACCGCAAATGAAATTAAAGTCATGCATACCAAATGTCTGGGACCAAACGATATGATTTCAAGTCTTTCCGGAGGAAACCAGCAGAAGGTTATTTTTGGAAAGTGGCTCGAGCGTGAACCGAAGGTGTTTATGATGGATGAACCGACAAGAGGAATTGATGTCGGCGCAAAATATGAAATTTATGACCTGATCATACAGATGGCAAAACAGGGAAAGACCATTATCGTGGTTTCTTCTGAGATGCCGGAAATCCTTGGTATTACAAACCGGATCGGTGTCATGTCGAACGGACGGCTTGCGGGCATTGTCAATACAAAGGAAACGAATCAGGAAGAATTACTTCGCCTCAGCGCGAAATATTTATAGGCAGGGGGGACAGATATGGCAAATAGCAAGATTCTTACAGCGGAGCAGGAAAAAACACTGCGTCAGCCGATTGAGGAATATGTCGGAAAAATACAAAAAGAGATTGATGAACTCAGAAAAGATGGTACGGCAAAAGTCATTATGTACCAGAGCAGGATCGAAAACGTAAAAAGAGATAAAACACTTTCCAAAGGGGAAAAAGATTCTGAGATTGCATCCTGCCAGAAGGAGCTTGAACAGGCAAAAGCGGTAGAGGCACAGAACAAAGACCAGATCGCAAAACTGATCGGGAAAGCAGAAAATTATCTCAAAAATAATTTTGACAAGTATTATAATGCAGTTAAGGCAAGTTGTATAGCGGAAAAGGAACAGGCACTGCAGGAGCATCAGCAGAAACTTGCAAAGATTGAAAAGGAACACAAAGAAACTCTGGCAAAGACTTCCGCCCAGGCCGAGGTCAAAGAAGAAAATTATGTATATAAGAACCGTGTTTCCAATGAAAAGATTGAACTGGAAAAAGAGTATCAGAGGATTAAAGACCGGAAGCATGATGCGTACAGTTACAAGTATCATCTGATTGATCTGCTCCGGTTGTCCAAATTTACATTTGCAGAAAATCAGGCACAGAAATGGGAAAATTATAAGTATACATTTAACCGGAGAACATTCCTTTTACAGAATGGACTCTACATCGCGATCATTCTTATTTTTGTTGCGTTATGTATCATAACTCCAATCAAAAAAGGAACGCCGCTTCTTACGTATAATAATATTTTAAATATTCTCCAGCAGGCATCGCCTAGAATGTTTTTAGCACTTGGAGTTGCAGGTCTGATCCTTCTTACAGGAACGGATCTTTCCGTTGGACGAATGGTTGGTATGGGAATGACAACCGCAACCATTATCATGCATCAGGGTGTAAATACAGGTGGTGTGTTCGGACACATCTTTGATTTTACGAAAGTACCGACACCGGCAAGAGTCGTTCTTGCACTGGTAGCATGTATTGTATTATGTACGTTCTTTACAAGTATAGCCGGATTTTTTACAGCGAAATTCAAGATGCATCCGTTTATATCGACCATGGCAAACATGCTTGTCATTTTTGGACTGGTAACCTATGCGACAAAAGGTGTTTCCTTCGGAGCGATCGAGCCGACCATTCCAAATATGGTAATTCCAAAAGTCAATGGATTCCCGACCATCATTCTCTGGGCAGTTGCAGCAATTGTCATTGTATGGTTTATCTGGAACAAAACAACCTTTGGTAAAAATCTTTATGCTGTCGGAGGAAATCCGGAGGCAGCAGCTGTTTCAGGAATTTCTGTCTTTGCAGTAACACTTGGTGCATTTATTATGGCAGGTATCCTTTACGGATTTGGTTCCTGGCTTGAATGTACCCGAATGGTAGGATCCGGTTCTGCCGCTTATGGACAGGGCTGGGATATGGATGCCATTGCAGCCTGCGTTGTCGGTGGTGTATCATTTACCGGTGGTATTGGTAAGATTTCCGGTGTTGTTACCGGTGTATGTATCTTTACAGCATTAACATACTCCCTCACAATACTGGGTATTGATACCAACCTCCAGTTCGTATTCTCGGGTATTATCATCCTTGTTGCAGTAACACTGGATTGTCTGAAATACGTTCAGAAAAAATAAAACATATACTCTCCTCTATAATGAAAAAGCAGGGATGCCGGTGATGCATGAAACATGCAGGGCATCTCTGTTTTATGTTGGAAAGGTTTTACTTTATCTGGACAAATTGCTATAATAAATAAAATAACATGGGGGAAGAGATATGTATACATTATTGCTGGTGGATGATGAAGAAGAAGTCATTGAAGCCATCGTTAAAAAAGTCAAATGGGAGGAACTCGGTTTTCAGGTTACCGGGCATGCAAACAACGGATTTAAAGCAATGGACATGCTTGAAGAAATGCAGCCGGATGTTGTTATGACGGACATCCGGATGCCGTATATGGACGGACTGGAATTGTGTGCGCATATAAAAGCAAAGTATCCGGCAACAAAAATTCTGCTTTTTACCGGGTTTGATGATTTTGAATATGCAAAAGAAGCCGTGCATCTTGAAATCGAGGAATATATTTTAAAGCCGCTCAATGCTGTTGAAATAACAGAAGTGTTTAAGCGTCTGAAAGAGAAACTGGACTATGAGATCAGTGAAAAAAGAAATACGGATCTTTTGAAAAAATATTATGCGGATTCCCTTCCGATGCTGCAGGCGAATTTGTATACAACGCTTATTGAAGGACGTATTCCGGAAGAGGAGATGCCGCATTATTTTAAGGATTACCAGATTGCTTTTACAGGCCCGTGGTATTGCTGCCTGATCATACACACATCGGCAAGTCAGGTTCCGGAGGGCATGGATATACGGCTGCTTTCGGTATCGGTAGACCGGCAGGCAGGGGAGAACCTCGGGGAAAAATGGAACGCGAAGCGTTTTCGCTATCTTGGGGATACCATTATGATTATGCAGTTAAAAAGTGAGGAAGAAATTTCAGAACTGACGGATGCCTGTGACCGTTTCTGTAAATATATCCATCATATTATGGGGGCAAAAGTAACCATAGGGATCGGTCAGGTATGTGGGCACATTGCAAAGATTGCAGCATCGTATCAAAGCGCCAGGGAAGCGGTTTCCTATCGTGTTTTATATGGAAGCAACCGGGCGATAAATTTAAAAGAGATTGTTCCACAGAGAAAAATCCAAAGGGATGCCGGAGAGAAAACAGAACTGTCCAATGTGTTCAAAAAGATCTGCCTTGGAGAAAATGAAGATATTGCAAATGCCATAGAAGTTTACATGCAGCATAATTTCCTTGACCTGAAATCATTGGAAAAATATCATGTGGCAGTTATGGAACTCATTGGCGAACTGTATCATTTTATGGTCAACAATGAAATGGATACCACAAAAATACCGGGAGGTATCGGTTCTTTGTATAATGAACTGTGTAATTTAGAACCGCAGGTTTTGCAGAAATGGCTTTTAAAATTCTGCGTATGCTGCATGATGACATGGCAGATGCCAGGTATCATTCCAAGAAATCCCTGATCGGGAGGGCAAAAGAATATGTGCACGACAATTATCAGCAGGAAGATTTAGGGCTTGACGATATCTGTAAAGAATTGGGCGTGTCAAATTCTTATTTTTCAAGCATGTTCAAAAAAGAAACAGGGAATTCTTTTGTCGGATACCTGACGGAATACCGTATGGATAAGGCGGCACGCATGCTTGTGGAAACCGCGGAAAAAAGTTATATGATTGCAAAGAGTGTGGGATATTCCGATCCAAATTACTTCAGTTATGTGTTTAAAAGACAGTTTGGGGTATCCCCTTCAAAATACAGGACAGCATATGAAAAAAATGAAAAATAAACCGGGAGATATCCAGTCAACCATCATGGTTGCATTTTCTGTAATATCAACCTTAATTATGATTTGTATGGGCATGATGGTATATTGGAGATTTTCGGGGATCACACAGCAGAATATTGTGGATAATAACCGAAAGATTATGGATCAGACGGTGGATTCCATAGAAAATTATCTTGTGAATATGAGGCAGATATCGGATGCCGCATATTATGATGTTATAAAGGAAAACGATATCCGGGAACAGAACGAATCCATCCACAAAGGGTTAAATCTTTTATATGAGGCAAATAAAGAGAACTTAAGGAGCATTGCTATATATAATGGATACGGAAGCCTTATGGCAGCAGAGCCGGTTGTTGCCCAGAAAGAAGAACCGGATGTGACCAGACAGGGATGGTTTATGCAGGCAAAAACACGTATGGAGAATATCCATTTTTCCACACCCCATGTCCAGAATTTATTTGATGACGGTACCTGTCGGTATTACTGGGTGATTTCTTCCAGCCGTGTCGTGGAACTTACGAATGGGACAGATACACAGTTGGGAGTGCTGCTTGTGGATATGGACTATTCCGGGATTTCACGTATGATGGAACGGATCAATACGTCAGGAAAAGGACAGTATTTTTATCTGTGTGATGGTGAGGGAAATATTATTTATCATCCGCATCAGGCAAGAATTGACAATGGCATGAATACAGAAAGCAGCGTAAAGGCAGCTTCGTCCAAAGAAAAAATTTACGATGAATATTTGGGAAAAAACCACAGAAAAGTTATGGTGGGTGCAATCAGTTATACAGGATGGAGCCTGGTCTGTGTTATGCCGTATGAAATATTCACAAATAAGATGGCCGATGTAAAGCAGTTTGTCCTGCTTATTTTACTGCTTATGGCAATGATGCTTGTATTTGTAAACCGCATCATTTCCGTGCGGATATCGCGGCCGATTATGAAACTGGATCACTCGGTGCGTGAATATCAGGAAGGAAAAGAAGAAAAGATTGCAATCGGAGGCTCAACAGAGATCCGGCATCTGGGACAATCCATTCAGGAATCCTACCGGCAGAATTCCGAACTGATGAAAAAAGTCATATGGGAACAGAATGAAAGAAGAAAAAGCGAATTTGATGTGCTGCAAAGCCAGATCAACCCGCATTTTTTATACAATACATTAGACTCCATCACCTGGATGATAGAGAGCGGTAAAAATGAGGAAGCTGCCTTTATGATCACGCAGCTGGCAAAGCTTTTCCGGATCAGCCTTTCAAAAGGACATACGGTTATCCGCATAAGGGATGAACTGCAGCACGCGCAAAGTTATGTTAATATACAAAAAGTGCGGTATAAAAACAAGTTTGAAGTTGTATTTGATATCCGTCCGGATATTCTGGATGATTGTATCGTGAAACTTGTGCTGCAGCCGATCCTTGAAAATGCGATCAATTACGGCGTAAGGGAGATGGATGACTGCGGAAAAATCCTCATTCGCGGATGGAAAGAGCAAGAAAATATCTTTATGCAGGTATCGGATAACGGAATGGGGATTCCGGAAGAGGAGATTGACCTGTTATTAAAGGATACAAACCGTGTACATAAAAAGGGCTCCGGAGTCGGGCTTGTAAATGTAAATAACCGGCTCCGGTTATTGTTTGGAGAACCATACGGACTTCAGATAGAAAGTGAACTGGATGAGGGAACGACAGTGACAGTTATCATCCCAGAGATTGTTTACAGTGAGGAAAACTGCAGGAAATTTGAGGAACACCATATGCCGGAGGATTCTTAAAATGAAACATGGGAAAAAAACATTTGTGATAATAGAGGCAGTTCTGGGAATTCTCGTGATTCTGGTTCTCGGCTTTATCATCTATAAGCAAAACGGCCATGAACCGGAAACAATTGCGGTGATCATACCGGATGTGGATGAGAGCGAGTGGTCAGCGTTTAAATACGGACTGAAAATGGCAGCACGGGAATATGATACAGATGTTGTGATCATCAGTAAGGACAATATGGAAACCGCCAATGAGGAGATTGAGATTATGAATCAGGAAATTGCAAAAGGAGCAGATGCGGTGATCGTAAAACCGATTGCAAACCGGGATGGGCAGCAAAAGCTAAAACAGCTGGAAAAAAGTGTTCCTATAATGGCCGTGGGAGATACATTTCCCGAAGAACCGTCCGGATTGCATACAATAGAACCTGATCATTACCATATGGGTGCGGATCTTGCCCAAAAGCTTCTGGAAAATTACCGTGGAAATCTGATCGGGAAGAAGATTGGGATCTATTCGCAGTATGCCACTTCAGAAGCAGTGATAAAAAGAAAGAAGGGGATTTGTGATACATTAAAGGGGAGTGGCGCAGAAATTTTATGGTCTGTATCAAAAGAAAATGATTCGAAAGAGAAAATCAATTTACAGACGCAAAGAAGGGTGGATATCGTGATGGCTTTGGATAATGCAAGCTTTGTGGAAGCCGGGGAGGCGGCAAAGGATAATGACCTGTATGGGGCGGTACTCTATGGAATTGGAAATTCAACGGAGGCAGTTTATTATCTGGATGCAGGATGGGCACAATGTCTGGTTGCTCCGGATGAGTTTGACGCAGGCTATGAAAGCGTTGCAGAGCTTATTAAAAAACGACATAATTTTTTCTATAAAATGAAAGACCGGCAGATTACATATACCGTTCTCACGCGGGAGAATCTTTTTTCGGAGGAGAACCGGAATCTGCTGTTTACAATCAGCCGGTAAAATCAGAGGTTATCATGGATAAAAGAAAAATAAAAAACGCTATGGCATTAATTGGTCTGATGGGAATTCTTTTGTATGGTGCATGTGGAAGCGAAAAAAAGGAAATACCGAAACAGATTTATATTGGTGTCGCATGTTATGACCAGAGAGATACCTTTCTGGGGGAACTTCTGGAAAATTTTAAAAGGGAATGCAGGACACTGGAAAAAAGGGGATATGATATCAGTCTGACCATTATGGATGCTGCAAATTCGCAGAGAACGCAGGACGATCAGGTGCAGGAAATGATCGGCAATGGCTGTGATATTCTGTGCGTCAATCTGGCAGACCGGACGGATCCGTCGCAGATCATTACAGCCGCGCAGGAACACGATATTCCCATTATATTTTTTAACAGGGAACCTGTGGAAGAAGACCTGATGCAGTGGGATCAGTTATATTATGTCGGAGCAGAAGCAAAACAATCCGGACAGATGCAGGGACAGCTTGCAGCAGATTATATCAAAGAACATCCGGATGTGGACCGTAATCATGATGGAAAGATCCAGTATGTGATACTTGAGGGGGAAATGGGGCATCAGGATGCCATTATTAGAACGGAAAGCGTTGCGGAGAGCCTGAAAGAACAGGGGATTGCACTGGAAAAACTGAGTTATCAGATTGCAAACTGGAATCGTGTGCAGGCACAGAACCGTATGATACAGCTGATCGGACAATATAACAACCGGATGGAAGTTGTTCTTGCCAATAATGATGCAATGGCACTCGGTGCTATGGATGCTTATGAAAAGCTCGGGTATACGGAAACAAACCGGCCGGTATTTTTTGGAATAGATGGGACAAAAGAAGGGCTTGAAGCGGTAAAAGACGGAACACTTGCAGCAACCGTATATAACGATAAAGAAGGGCAGGCAGCAGCAATGGCAAATCTTGCATTTTCGATTGCTACAGAGGATGAAAATAATCCAAATCCGTTTAAAAATTATAAATATATATATCGCGCATATCAGAAAGTTACAAAAGAAAATGTGCAGACATTTCTGGAGAAAGAAGAATAAGGTACGCGATCCCAAAAAAGGAGAAACAGACATGAATAACTGGGAAAGAATGAAAGCCGGCAGACTCTACAATGCCGACAGCAAAGATCTGGAAAAATACCATTCGTTTGGGATGGAAACCTGTGATAAATTCAACCGCACACCGCTGTGGATGAAGAAAAGAAAGCAGCGTCTTCTGGAAAAAATGATTCCATCCGTTCCTCTCCGATGAGCGTCTGCCGCAGCAGTATCCGGACGGTTTCCATGACCTTGAGTATGCAAAACCGATCCACATCGGAAGCGGAAGCTGGATCTGTTCGAGCGCGACGATCTGTGGTGGGGTGACCATCGGAAAAAACTGTATTGTAGCGGCAGGGTCAGTCGTAAACCGTGATGTTCCGGATAACTGCATCGTGGCAGGTGTTCCGGCGAAGGTATTGCGAAAGCTGGATGAGCAGGATCGGATGCAGGTGTGGGATACTTACATGAAAAATGAAGTCCCGATGTCGGAGAGAGAAAAGCAAAAAAGATAGTTTTGGATTGCAGGCAGGGAGATAGGATGCAAAGGAGCTGGGAATGAAGAAAATCCAAGAGCATTTGGGACTGGTTTTATGACTGGTGTGAAATCGGTTCGATCTATGGAGCTCCGGCAGATTGTATCTGGGGCGGCGGATGTGCCGTTTTGGAGAGAATGATCCGAAAGAAGTTCTGGCACTGATGCAGGAGTATGGAATATCCGCGCGGCTGACCTTCAGCAACTCTCTTTTAAAAGAGAAGCATCTTTCTGACCGGAAATGCAATGCGCTCTGTGCTTTACTGGAAGAAAATAAAGATGTGCAAAACGGTGTGATTGTCCATTCGGATCTGCTGTTGGAATATCTGAAAAAACATTATCCGCACCTTTATTTTGTTTCGTCCATCACAAAAGTAATCACGGATTTTAAGCAGCTGGTGGAGGAAATACGACGTGAAGATTTCCGGTATGTTGTTCAGATTTGTATGAATATACCTGAGGATAGCACAGATTATTATTACCTTGCCAATAAAAAGGTACTTGGTAATTGTAGGTGGGAAGGATGTGAGCGTTATGTGTAATCTGAGTCAGGGAATTGTAGATGATGCAAAAGCAGAAATCATACTGAATATGTTCAAAAAAGGCTATACATTAGAGCAGATTGCAGATGTAACAGAAAAGAGCATATCTGAAATTGAGAAAATTGTAAAGAAAGAGCCTGCAATGCCGTCCTTGTCGGATACCAACCAACTTGATTCTACCCCTTTTTTGTGAAAATTCATTTTGTCAAAACCCTAAAAATCCGTAGGAATTAATGAAACTAAGAACCATACTTTTCAGTTCATCTTCCGGCGCTTTGTGCATGACCTGCAAACCGATATTGACAGCATCCAGTACAAGTGATTCTGCATCTTTCATAGGATTATACATTTCCGGCTTGGTATCCTTAGAAACTACAATATATAAAGTTCCATCTTCGGCAGTGCGATATTCATAACTGCTGTACCGTATCCATGGGGAACTGGTATGTTCAAATAGATTTTTCATGAAAAGCCTCCAATCTAATTTAACTGGAATCAGAGCAATCATCTGAAATTCAACACGATATTCTTTAAACAAATCATTTAAGGTGTCTATATTACCTTGATTCATTTTCTGGCAGCATAGTCACTATTTTTTAGAATTTTTTTCATCCTTATTCCTAACCCCGTTTTCAAGATAGTACTTCTCATCCAGTGTGAGTGTCCAAGGCAGATGAAGCAGCCTTGTTTCAAGAGCAGCCTTATATTTCTTCCTTATCTGTTTTATTGCAGTTTCCCTTACACCACGCACATTGCGGTCTGTTTTTCCATTCAGCTCAGCGTATTGGAGCGTGGAGTATGAACGGACAACCACATAGTACAAAAGCTGTTTCAGAGCGTTCAATTTAAGTTTTATAAAATAGCAGAGGATTTTGCGAGGGAGTTCTTCTGGTCAAAAGGATATGAAGTATTGTTTGCAGTGCATACAGATACAGCACATACACATGTGCATTTTCTGGTAAGCAACTGCAATGTGAAAGATGGCAAGTCATTCAGACGGGGACCGGCAGAGCTGAAGGAAATGTGCAGATATTTTGGGGAACAGTGCAGGGAATGTGGGCTGACACATTCGTATCGTGACAGCTACTATATGATGCGGCTAAGATGAAGTGTATCCGTTATAAGATGAATGTATATGATGAATTCTTAGAGGAACTGGAAGCCAGAAAGAAATACCATGGAACGAAGGCATATGGCAGACAGAGCGCAAGGAAGCGTGACAGAGAGGAAAGGTAAAATTGCACAAAAACACAATTCAAATAATGCACTTTCGCATGAAGTAAATGAAAAAAGGATATTTTCTCATGATAAAAATATGATGAAGCATATGGTGAATCCAAGAAAATCATGTATGCCGGTTTGATTGGTGCAGTACTTGTATTCGCAATACTGATTTTGATAGCAAGAGTCTATACAGGATTGTATCGTGTGGATTATAATGTAAAAGAGCTTGGGCAAATGCTTCTTATCGTATTTGCCCTATATGCACCGGTCAAGGTCGAGAATATGATTTTGGGTGGTGGCATCATAAGAAGTGGTGGCAATACGAAAATCATCATGATAATTGATACGATTGGAACATGGTGTATCGGAATACCTCTCTGTATGTTTGCAGCGTATGTGCTGCACTGGGAAATTGTAGGTGTATACACATTGCTTACCACGGAAGAAATATTCAGACTTATTGTATCATTGGTTATTTTTAAGAAACGTAAATGGATGATAAGCTTATCATAGGGATGAGGTGACACAAATGGATAATATAAAAGAAAAATTATATCAGCAGCTGGCAATTGATTATTGTTGCACAGTTTCAGATATCAAGGATAATAAAAATCATTTTACAGAATATAAAAAGTGGGAAGGCAGGAGACAATTTGAAGAATCTGATGAGTGCATCTTAAAGGTAATTGTTGTAAACGGAAAGCTTGTATTTACAGGAAAAAAGCAAGTGGTTGATGTATGCAGTCAGAAATTTTCCAATAGATCAGGAAGCTGGTTTATGGATGTTTCCAATTTTAGAGAGCTGGATGAGATATTAGCAGGAGAAGAATATCAAATTAAGACAGCACATCCATTTTTTATTCCAAAGGATAATCATGTGTGTGAAATGAATGGAATTGAAGTAAAAAAATATAATCAGGAAGAAGTTCTTCAATTCCAAGGTGATGATAGATTTGATGAGGCATTTTGCTTTGATGAAAATTCACCGGATGTGCTTGCGGTTGCGGCAATTATAGATCATGAGATTGTCGGAATGGCAGGTGCCAGTGCAGATAGCCCTTATTTGTGGCAGATTGGAATTAATGTAAACAAAGAATTTGAAGGAAGACACATTGCTTCAGGACTTGTTTCCATTCTGAAACGTGATATTATGGAAAAAGATATTGTGCCATATTACGGAACAAGCTTTTCAAATCTTGCATCACAACATGTTGCTGCAAAGGCAGGATTTGAAGTTGCGTGGGTTGAACTGATTACAGAAAAAAAAGTATGATATAATACAAATGAAAGATGATAGATTTCTTATGGTAGAGAATGACCGTTTTGACTATATGTATTCTGTGGGAGGAAGAATAAAATTCGGTGAAACTGATTGATGCGGCTCCGATTGGAATCAATGTGTGTTCTACGGTGGCAACTTATGCAAATGTACATGATGAGCTTAGGAAGGTATATGTCAAGCTTCCTGATGCAAAGGAAGCAGGATATAAAGCAGGGGATTTTTCTTACAATACAGGAAAACTGCGTTGCCCGACCTGCGATGGAACGGGGGTTATCAGCCTTGATGTGCAGTTTTTGCCGGATGTGGAGATACCTTGTCCGGATTGTCATGGAAGCAGATATAATGGAGATGCAGGGCATATCAAAAGGAAAACACAATCCGGTGAATTATATTCTCTGCCAGAACTGATGGACATGGATGTACAACAGGTGTTACAGGCTTGTGAGGATATGAAAAAGATAGGCTCCAGGCTGCAGATTTTACAAGATCTGGGACTGGGGTATCTGACCTTAGGAGAAGCTGGTGGAAGAATCATTGCAAAAGCAATCCCAGAGAAAATTGCCTGTGACAGAGGAAGCATAACGGGGAAATATCTTCGCTGAACAGCATTATAATTTCTGTTTTTTTTGCCCTTAACAGAGTTCGTAAACACTAGTGGAATGATATAACACAAGGGAAACAATAAGGGAAAGCTCACCTGCGATAAATTTGGTGTTTTCAAGGGGGTATGGAGAATTTAATAACAAAATATAACAGTTATTAAATCTCTTAAAACAGGTGAAATCTCAATCGGAAATTGGCGGAGGTGACAGCATGGAGATAGAATATAGAAAATTAAGTGAGAAAGAACTGGATGTATTTATTGAAATGAGAATAAACCAGTTAAGAGAAGAAGGTGCTAAGGAGGATATCGACTTAAAGCCTGCATTAATGGATTATTATATGCGCCATATGAAGGATGGTACATTTGTTTCGTGGATTGCTGTAGATGATGGCAGAATTATAGGAACGAGCGGGATGTCTTTTGTAGAAAAGCCGCCGTATTTTGGATGTCCTAGTGGAAAGATGGGGCTTTTATCCAGCATGTTTACAAATTTAGATTACAGACGGATGGGAATTGCGAAAGAACTCCTGCATAGAGTTGTTGAAGAAGCCAGAGATTATGGTTGTGGTACGATTCAGATTACAGCGTCTGATATGGGAGTGAAATTATATACAGCATATGGATTTGTTCATAACGGTAATTTCATGCAATACAAACTTTGATGTAACTTCCAGTTTTTGAAACTGAGAAATCGAAGTTTGTGGAGGGTGAAGTTATGGGATTACTTGATAGGTTAAAACTGAATAAAACCAAAGATTTCTTTGAATGGTTAGATTTGATTTTGAAGAATGAATTGAATAGTGAAATAAAAGCAATTAACTTTAATTTATATGAAGATACAGATAATAAATGGTCTGTTGAATTGGTCGGCACATTTTCATTCGATAAGGATAATGATGATTGGGCTTGTGATGAAGTCTTTACTACAAGAGATCAACCTTTCGTGATAGAGTGTGAAAGTGATTGGGAATTAGTGGAAACTTTTTTTATTAGTTTAGTGAATGAATACCTTTCTTCTGGAAAATATGCTGGAAAATTAAAAGAATATCAAGCAATAGGCATTGGATTTGTTGACGGAGATTTACAGATTTTATATGCAAGATAATGTCTGTTTGTAAGCAATAAAATTTTTGCTTATCCAAGCAGTGTCATTCGCATTTCGCAACGCTTCATGCTCATGTCGCGCTGGCGCGCTATATAAATGCAAATGAATGTGTCCGAATGTGAGCAAGCTCTCATCAGCCAATTCATTGTATTTATGCACTGCTTGTAGAAACGCGCAACTTCCAATTTGTCTGACGCATAAATAATTTAATAACAGGATTACAAGCACTTTAGCCAATAATAGGTTAGAGTGCTTTTTTCGTGCTATAAAAGGAGGTGGTTGAAGCACAACGCATCGGGGAAAGCCCGATTAATCATTACAACAGGCATTGCCTGATAATCATATAGTAACAAATAACAAGGACAGAGAGGAATGTATATATTCCATTCGGAAATCAGCCGGATTGGAATGTGTACATTCCTTTCTGGCTTTTTCCTATCTGTCACAAATCAATGAAAAAGGAGATTTTTATCATGAGAAAAGAACAGATTACAGTAACTAACAGTTCAGTCTGCATTGATGCAGAAAACAAGGATTTGGAGGGAAAAAGCATGAAGAGAAGATTACTTCATTTTAAGAAAAGAATGGTTCCGGCAGTATCCGGAGCACTTATGGGAGTGATGCTTATGAGCACTACCTGTTTTGCAGCAGCTTGGATATGCAGGAAGTGGCAGTGGTGGCGGAGGTGGAAGCCCCGGAGTAAGCTCCATGACAGAGGATGAGATAAATGCAATCCTTAGTGGAATTACAGACAGCAGACAGAAAACAGTCTGCTCTTATGCACTTCACAGAGTAGGTTATCCATATAGTCAGGATTTACGAGACAGTGGTAATTATTATGACTGCAGTTCACTAGCATATTACTCATGGAATCAATTATATTTTTGAGCATATTGATGAGGATATTACAGTAGAGGACGTGGCAAAATACTGTTCCTATTCCAAATATCATCTGACACGGATGTTTAAGGAAGATACAGATGAAGCTCTTTATCAGTTTATCAAAAGAGTACGCTTAGAGCGTAGTGCATGGCGTCTGAAGGTGGAGAAGGAAAGAAGTATTACGGAGATAGGTGAGACTTATGGTTATTATTCATCTAATTTTGCTACCGCATTTAAAAAACATCTGGATATTTCTCCGGCAGATTACCGCAGGAGCAGCGAACAGATGGTAAAGGACAGTTCTTTTTCCCATGGTATGACACTGGACGGTTTGGATGATGCCGGAAGTAAAATTACAGTAGAATATCTTGCACCTTTTACAGTGTTATATGAGCGTAAAAAAGGAAATTATCATAATCTGTCGGATGAATGGTGTGATTTTATCGAGAAATACAAGTATCTTGCAACAAAAGACACACCGTATATTGACTGTACGATTGATGATCCATCCATTACAGATGAGGAGGGCTGTATGTATGAATTGTGTCAGACCGTTATATCAGACCACCCGGTATTAAAAGACCATCCGGAGATTTTGCTCCACGATTTCGAGGGTGGAAAGTATGCAGTGTATCATTTTAAGGGAGTGCCGCAGCTTCTGTTATGGTATATCAGGAGATTTTTTGCAGATGGCTGTCTAAGACAGGAAATGAGCTGGATGAGCGACCGATTATTGATATTTATCGGAAGATAGAGGAAAGCGGATATATGGAGATTGACATCTGTTTCCCATTAAAGACAAAATAGTCATAAATAAAGTTATGTAAAAATGTGTAGAGATATCTGACTTGACAAATAAACGACCGTTTACTATAATTTAATTGTAAATGGTCGTTTATTTTATGGGACAGGAGGTTTGGGTATGTCAAAAACTACAAAGGAAGATATATTGATTGTTGCATTACATTTATTTGCGAGAGATGGATATGAAGCAGTTTCTGTCAGTCAGATTGCGGGTGAGCTTGGCATGACAAAAGGTGCATTGTATAGGCATTATGAGAGTAAGAGAGATATTTTTGACCATATTGTAAAAAGGATGGAGCAGGGGGATGGCGAACAGGCAGAATCACATGATATGCCTGCTGATAAAAAGGAAAATGAACCTGAACAATATGAAGAGATTTCTGCGGACAATTTCATGGAATACAGTAAATCTATGTTTTCGTATTGGACAGAAAATGATTTTGCATCGTCATTTCGAAAGATGCTTACGTTAGAGCAGTTTCGGAATGAGGAGATGCAGGCATTGTATCAGCAATATCTTGTGTCCGGTCCGGTAGAATATGTGAAGGATTTGTTCAAGAGCATGGAGATAGTGGAGGAAGATAAAAAAGCAACCATGTTTTATTCCATCATGTTTTTCTATTATAGTCTGTATGATGGAGCAAAGGATAAAACAAGAATAAAAGAGCAGTTTGAAAAAAGTGTTAGCGGTCTTATATAGGGAACGTATTAGAGAGAATACATACAATAAAAATGCAGTTGATTATCTTGCAATACCATGAATGTATACCATGAGTTAAAAAGAAATGGAGAAAAAGAAAATGAAAGAAAATATTATCATTCGATTGGAAAGAGAAAATGAATACCATGAGGTAGAAAATCTGGTAAGGGAGAGTTTCTGGAATGTGTATCGCCCAGGTTGTCTGGAGCATTATGTACTCCATCAGCTTCGCAACGATCCGGCATTTGTTCCAGAATTGGATTTTGTCATGACATTAGATGGACAGTTGATTGGACAGAACATGTTTATGAAGGCTGTGATTGCAGCCGATGATGGCAGAAGTATTCCCATTATGACTATGGGACCGATCTGTATTGCACCGGAGCTTAAAAGGAAGGGGTATGGAAAGATTTTACTGGATTATTCTCTGGAAAAAGCAAAAGAGCTTGGATGCGGAGCAGTATGCTTTGAAGGAAATATTGATTTTTATGGAAAAAGCGGATTTAAACAGGCAAGCGAGTTTGGCATCCGCTATCATGGATTGCCGGAAGGCGAGGATGCATCTTTCTTTCTGTGCAAAGAACTGATACCGGGATATCTTAATGGAATTACAGGAGAGTATGCACCTCCGGCAGGGTATCTGGTAAATGAAAAGGAAGCAGAGGCATTTGATAGAGAGTTCCCGTATATGGAGAAGAAAAAACTTCTGGGACAGATTTTTGAATGATGAAAAGCAGGAGGTAAATTTAGATGAAAGCAATGGAAAAAGACTGGTATCAGAAAAATTGGACGCTGGATATTCAGAATATGTCATGGGTAGAAGACACCAACAGACAAGTAGATTTTCTAATCAAGCAGTTACATTTAAAAGGAACGGAAAAAATACTTGATCTTGCATGTGGATTTGGTCGGCACTCACTGGAGTTTGCCAGACGTGGGTATGATGTTACCGGTATTGATATTACACCGGCGTACATAGATTATGCAAACGAGCAGGCAAAAAAAGAAAATTTGAATGCAAAGTTCATTTGTCAGGACATTCGCACGATCACATTTGATAAGGAATTTGATGTTGTGCTGAATATGGCGGATGGAGCAATAGGATATCTTGAAGACGATGGGGAAAATCATAAGATTTTTTCTGTCATTGCGAAAGCATTAAAAAATGGTGGAAAGCACTTTATGGATATCATGAATGGAAGCTATGCCCAAACACATTTCCCTTGCAAGTTATGGGATGCAGGAGAAAAGGGACTTACATTATCTGCTTTTGAATGGGAGAAGGATAGAAAAACGCTGATATATGGGCAGGTAGACTATATGTATGGAGAAGCACTTTATAAGCCTGAAATGAAAGAAGGAAATCCTATAAGGTTATATAGTTTGGATGAAATCACGGAGATATTCTGTAAATTAGGACTTCGTATTTGTAACAGCTTTGCTGATTTCAGTGGAAAGCCGAGTTCTGATAATGATATTCAATTGATGGTTTATTCCATACGGGAATAA